>Ga0315277_10004520_pt1 | contig 18567 bp, 11 predicted proteins | sample YL17G05_15_MG_FD_203695 | JGI IMG/M metagenome (GOLD analysis project Ga0315277, IMG submission 203695) | Sediment microbial communities from Yellowstone Lake, YNP, Wyoming, USA - YL17G05_15 | ecosystem: Environmental > Aquatic > Freshwater > Lake > Sediment | place: USA: Wyoming | collected...
TCCCTCTCACCAGATTCATGGCGTTCGACCGCCACATGAACCTCGTGCTGGGCGACACTGAGGAGTTCCGCACGCTGCCGACCAAGGGCAGCGGCGACCCGCGCGTCGAGCGGCGGGTGATGGGCCTCCTCCTCCTCCGCGGCGACGCGGTCCTCTCCATCAGCGTGGAAGGCCCGCCGCCGCAGGCAGGGGTCCGCGGCAGCAAGGGCGCGGCGGCCGGACCGGGCGCGGCGCGCGCGGCGGGCCGCGGCGCGCCGCTCGCGGCCGCCGCGACCGCCGCCCCCGCCGGCCTCTCCGGCCCCGCCCCCGGCGTCGGCGGCCCCGCGCCGGGGTCGATGATGCCGCGGCCGCCGTTCGCGGGCGGGCCGCCCGGCGTGCCGCCGCCCGGTTTCCGGCCGGGGATGCCGCCGCCCGGCGCGTTCCCGCCGCCCGGCTTCCCGCCCTACCCGCCGCCCCAGTGAGAGAGAGGTGGAAGAGGCGTGGCACCTGTTTTTGGCGTTGGGCGGGGCGGCGCCCCCGCTGCAAAGCCGCGCCGCTGCCGCGGTCCCCCAAAAATCACACCCCACGCAGGTACAGCCCCCCCCCCTGCCCCTCTCTTTACGCCGCCGACGCGTCCGTAGACAGGCTCGTCGCCGCGCGCGCCCGCTTGGCGGCGCGCGCGGCGAGGGCGTCGTGCGCGGCGCCGGAGCCGGGGGCGAGCACCGTCGAAGGCGTCGCCGCCGTGCTCCGCAGCGCCGACCACAGCCCGAGCGCGGCCTCCGCCTGCCGCATCATGGATGCCGGCGGGCGCGGCGCGGCGGTCGGGTCGGCGGGCTGGGGCGGGCCGGCGGCGGCGGCGGCCGCGGCGCGCAGCGCGGCGGCCGAGTCGGCGCGCGCAAGCCCGGCGCCGCCGCCGCCACCCCCACCATCGTCCGAGTCGGACGACGCGTCGCCCGCCTCCGCCTCGGCCTCGACCGACGCCGACAGCCGCGCGCGCGCGGCGGCGACCAGCCCCGCGGCCGCCGCGCCGCCGCCCGCGCGCGGGGGCGCGGCGGCGCCGCCCCCGAGCCCCTCCCCGCACGCCGCGATGGCGGCTTCCGCTTTGTGGGCGAGGTCGGTGATGAGCTCGACGGAGCAGAAGGGTTGGGAGAGGAGGTTGTCTAGGCCCGGTGCGCGGAGCAGCAGGCCGGTCCGTTTGTGGTGCTTTTTCAAAATTTTGACGAGCCCGGTGTACGCCAGGATGGACCAGTGCACGACGATGAGCAGCTCGCCGTGGAAATCGACGAGGCGGCGGTAGGCGGCCGCGGCGGCGCCCGCGTCGCCGCCGTGCACCGCCGCTTTCGCGTCGTCCTCGAGCGACCGCAACCGGATGACCGCGTCCTCCTCGCGCTCCATGAACTCGTGGTTGAACTGGCGGATGTCGGCGGCGAGTTCGGCGGCAAAGGCGGCCTCGGCGGGCGTCATGGTGGGGCGGGGGGGGGCCGCGGCGTCGCCGGTGGGCGCGTCGCCGGCGGCGACGTCGCCGCCACCAGCCCCAACCGCCACGTCGGCGCCGCCGCCGGCGTCCGAGCCGGCGGCGGGCGCGGGGGCGGCGGGGAGCGCTTTGAGTTTTTTCTTCAAAGCTTTGTACGCGACGAAGAGGCCCGCCAGCTCGGGCGTGTCCTCGGCCGATTGGCGCAGCAGGGCGCCGAACTTCATGGTCGAGGCAGGAGGGCTGGAGAGAGGGTGGGGAGGAGGGAAAAGGGCGGGGTGAGGTGGCGGATGTTTCTGGTCGGCGACGGTCGCCGGCCGCGTGCGCCGCCTCGTGGCGCGACCGTCTGGCGGCCGCGCCGCGTTGGGAGGCGGGCGCGGCGGGCGGGGTGCGCCGGCAGCCTCGGCGAGTCATTTGCCGCCACGTCGCTGGCCGCCGCAGCGCGACACAGCGGCGCGGCCCCGGTGCCGCCGCTCGCGGCATGGGCATCCGTTGTGTAATCGTTACGGGAGTGGCGCGCGAGGCCGCGGAGGACGCGCCGCCGGGCGGCGGGGATTGGGGCCGAGCACCTTTTTCCACCGAGCGATTCCAGCCTACCTGGACCTCCCCGAGCCGCTGACGAGACCGGTGGCGCCGGCGGGCGCGCGCGGGACCGGGCGCGGGGCGCGCCGGGGTCGGGAGTTGTGCGGAGCGGGCGCGGCGCCGCCGCACTGGGCCGTGGCGATGTCCCTGGCCGCCACCGCGCATCGGCGCCCCGGACCGCGCGAGATGCGTTGCACGACACAGGTAAATCAAGACTCGGGCGGCGGCGTCGGCACCGCGCGCCCGCGCACTTCGCCGCTCCCCCCCTCGCCGCGCGGGCGCCGCGCGCGCGGCGCCGCCACCGCCGGCAGCGCCGGCAACGCGGCCACGTCGAACGCGCGCATCGCTTCCGCGGTCGGCACGTCTGCCGGGCCGACGGCCGCGGCGGCCGCGGCGGCCGCCACCGCGTCTGCCGCGTCGCCCGCGCGGCGGCGCCGCGCGGGCGCGCGCGCGGCCTCGAGCCGCGCCCACCAGTCGCCCACCGCGGTCCACACCGCGTCCCCAGCGCGCGGCGCGGTGGCGGCGTCGGGGTCGAGCGAGGCGCGGAACGACGCGGGGAGTGCGACGCGCGTGCGGTCTTGCGCGCGGAAATTGCGCAGCTCGTCCGCGCGCGCGTAGGCGCCTTCCGCCTCCTCCAGCTGCGCCCACGCGATCCAGGCGGGCTCGGAGTCGGGGTCGGCCTTGACGGCGGCCTTGAAGAGCTGCCGCGCAGCGCGCGCGTCGCCCGCGCGCGCCTCCAAGACGCCCCACGCTTGCCAGAGCAGCGCAACCGACGCCGACGCCGGCGCCGCCATGACGCCCGCCCGAAACAGTTGCCTCGCCCGGTCCGCGTCGCCCGCGCGCGCCTCCATGAGCGCCCAGGCTTGCCACACGGGGAGGTGCCGCGGGTCGACGCGTGACGCGCGGTCGAACAGGGCCCGCGCGGCGTCGACCGCCCCGGCGCGGTCCTCGAGCAGGGCCCATGCTTGCAGGATGGCGGGGTCGGTCGGGTTGAGGGACGCGCCGCGTTTGAGGAGCGCGCGTGCGTTGTCCGCGCGGCCCGCGCGCTCTTCCCAGAGCGCCCACGACAGGTGCACGTACCTCGACCGCGGGTTCGACTCCAGCCCGCGCCCAAACAGGTAGCGCACGGTCGCCGGGTCGCCGCCGCGCGCTTCCGCGATCGCCCACGCGTGCCACAGCGCGGCGCACTTCGACCCCGCCACCCCCTCCGTCCCGCGCCGAAACCAGGACCGCGCCTCCTCCATGTAGCCCGCCTCGGCGGCGAGGACGGCGAGGGATTGGTGGAGGTGGGGGTTCGGCGCGCCGCGCGCCGCGCGCACGCCCTTCACCCATAGATCTCGCGCCCGCGCGGGGTCACCGCGCCGCTTCTCGAGCGTGCCCCACCCGTGCCACGCGGCCGCATGGGTGGGGTCGGCCACGGTGGCGGCATCGTAGAGCCGCGCCGCCGCGCGATCGTTGCGCGCGCGCGCTTCGAGCGTCGCCCACGCCTGCCACACGTGCGCGTTGCCGCCCGCCGTGGCGGCCACGCCCTCGTCGTACAGGGTGCGGGCTTCGTCGGTGCGGCGTTGCTGGGACAGGAGGCGGCCGAGGGCTACATAGGGGCGGCCGTCGGCGGGGTCGAGCCCGAGCGCGCGGCGCAGCGCGGCCTCGCACTCGGCCTCCAGCCGCGATTTGAGCTTGGGTGAGGGGGCGCGCGACGCGGCCCGGCGCAGGGAGGCGGCGCGGTGCTGAGGAGAAGAGAAGGCGGTCGGCGCGGGCGGGTGCCACGGCGGGCGCCCCCATCCGCGCGCCGCGAGCCGCCTGCCACCCCCTCCACCTCCCACCACGCACCAGCAGCAGGTCCAGGTTGATCTTGAGCGCCTTGGCGCGCCCGCCGGCGCTGCCCGCCGCGCCGCCGCCGCTCGTGCTCGCCTCGTCCGACGCGCCCGCGCCCGTGCGCCCTGTCGCCGACGCCTCGTTGGCGCCCCCACGCCAGCTCCGGCGGTCGTCCCAGGGCGCGGGCGTGGTGGCGGGCGATGCCGCCGCGGCCGCGCGCGCGCGGCGCGGTGGAGGGCCTGGCGCAGCCGCGGCCGGCGGCCGGCTTGCGGCCGCCACTGGCCGCATTGGGGGGCGGGAGCGGGTGGCGGGCGCTGGCGCTCCCAGCCGCAGAGTGCTGCAGCCGCCCGACCCGCCTCTCCCTCCCCACTCCAGCCGCGGCCCGGGAACGCCCCGCGCCGCGCCCGCCTCCCCGGCCCCCGCCCACACAAGCGCGGCCCCGCCCGCAGCGCGCGCGCGTGCGCCGCGCCTGCGCCGTCGCCCGCATGCAGCAGGGTGGCAGACGCCGCCGGGGCGGGCCCGGCCACGCGCCGGTGTGGCCGCCCAACGGTAAGAGGGCGAGAGAAGGGCGCGGGGCGGGCAAAGGGCGGCGGGCGACGGCGCGCCGCCCCCCTTGGTGCCCCGGCGGCCGCGCGCCCACCCCAATCCCCCCCCCAGCCTTCGGCTTGGCGCACGTCATGGACGCGCACGGCCAGCTGGTGCCGGCGTACGTGGTCGCGGGTGCGTGTGGGGGGTGGGGGAGGGGGTGAGAGCCGTCGGCGGCACCGGCGCCGGCCGACGGCGGCCCGCCGACGCGCATTGCGCCCTGCCCTTCCCTCTGCAGGCGGCCTCGGCGCGCCCGCGTACCTAATGCCCGGTGAGCGGGAGCGGGAGGAGGCAGGAGGGGGGGGGTGGGGGAGCGCGTCGCCGGCCGGCGCCGCCCCCGCCCTCGCGCCGGCGGTTGCCCGCCTCGGACGGCTCGCAAGCGCTTGCGCTCACTCCCACGCCGTCGAGCAACGCCCGTTAGCGCCTCTGGCCCGGGTCCGAGGGAGAGAAACGGGGCGCTGCAGGCTCTAAAGCGCCTCTCTCACCCCATTCCTCTCCTCCTCAGCCGCCGACCTCGCCGCCTCGCTCGAGTCGCTCCACCTCAACCCGGACGCGCGCGAGTTTGTGCCGCCCCGCATGGGCATGGTGGTGAGAGCGAGGAGGGGGGGAGGGAGGGGTTGACGGGGCTCGCCTCGCGCCGGCCGCGCGCTCACCCCTCTTTGTCTCTCCCCCAGCCCTCCTCGGCCCACCACGCCGCCGCCCTCAACGCCGCCGCCGGCCCCTCTGGCCGCCGCCGGGGCGGCGACTCGCGCGCGCGCGGCGCGGCGCGCGCCAAAAACGCGGTCCAGCGCGCGCTGGAAGAAGCCGGCGCCGTGCGCCGCACCGTCTACATCTGCGACATCGACCAGTGCGTGACCGAGGCCGAGCTGGCGGTCGCGTTTGCGGGGTGTGGCGCCATCGTCGACTGCCGCGTGTGCGGCGACCCAAACTCGGCGATGCGGTTCGCATTTATCGAGTTTCGCGACCCCGCCGCCGTGCCGGCCGCGCTGGCCAAGACGGGGACCGTGCTGGGGGCCTACCCGCTGCGCGTGGCGCCCTCGAAAACCGCCATCGTCCCTGTCAACCGCGCGTTCCTCCCCGAGTCTGCGACGGAGCGCGCTCTGTGCGCCCGCACCGTGTACGCCGCCAACATCGACCGCCGCGTCGCCGCCCCCGACGTGCGCGCCTTTTTCGAGGGCCTGTGCGGGCCGGTCTCCCGCCTGCGGCTGCTGGGCGACGGCGGGCACGCGACGCGGATCGCGTTTGTCGAGTTTGGCGCCGCGGCCTCCGCCGCCGCCGCGCTCAACTGCTCGGGCGCGCTGCTGGGGTCGCTCCCGATCCGGGTGTCGCCGTCGAAGACGCCGCTGCGGGACGACGCGCCGGCGCGGCGCGGCGGGGGGAAGGGGGTGGCGCTCGAGCCCGCGGCGCTGCCGGCGTCCGTGCCGCCGCCCGCGGCGCCCGCCAACGGCCCCGTGGCCGAGCCCGCGCCCGCGCCCGCGCCCGCCGACGCCGCGCCCGCCGAGGCGGGCGAGGGCGGCGAGGCGGCCCCGGCCGCTGCTCCGGCGGCCGCCCACCCCAAGCCGCCCGTGCACCCCGCGCCGCCCACCGCCGCCTCCGCGTCCGCCACGACGCCCGGCGTCGAGTCGTCCGCGTCGGCCGCGACGCCCGACGGGCCGGCGACGCCGTCGGGCGGCGGGTGACCGGTCTCCTGTTTTCACCTTTTCACCTTTTCCTCTTCACACACCACCACAACGCAATGCCCGCACCACTCCGTTTGATTTCCGCCGGAACCGCGACCCCCGACGCGACCCCGCGCGGGCCCCGGCCGCGCCCTTTCGGGCCGCGCGCCGCGCCTGCCGCAGACGCCCACACTCCCCACAACCGCTTCCGTGTGACTCCAGCGCCTGGTTCAGGCATGAAAAAAACAAAGGGGGGGGGGGAGAGTGGTCGGATTCGCGCCCCTCTCCGTCACACAGACACTCGATCGAACCGCCGCGCCCGCCCTCTCTCTCTCTCTCTTCCTCACTCTTCCGCGCGCGACCGCGCGTACACGACCGCCCCCCCCACGAGCGCAATCCAGAAGACGACGAGGCCGACGGTCGACTCTTTGTAGAGCGCGACGGCGGTGCCCGCGGCGCCCGTCGCGGCGAGCGCGGCAACCGAAATCACGCCCGACGCCGTCTCCGACAGCGTGCTCCCGCCGCTCTCGCCGTCGACCGCGTCCACGTACGTGCGGGGCTGCACGGCGTACACGTTGTTGCGGTCGATGGACGAGTCGGCGCCGCCGCGGCCGAGGCCGCCGCCCGCGCGCGCGCGGGCGCCGCCCGCGGTCGAGTCCACCAGGATGGCGTCCTGCGTCAGTTTCACGGGGTAGACCGTCAGCGGGCGCACCGTGTCGCGGGGGGTGAGGAGGCGCAGGACCGGGTTGCCGGGGTACCAGTCGACGATTTCGCCCGTCTAAAGAGTTGTTGGGATTGGGGTTGGAGAACCCTGCACGCACACCCCACACCCCAGCCCCGACCCCACCCTCCCTCGCCTTTAAAGAAAAGAGCGACTTCGTCGTCGGGCACTCGATGCACCAGTCCTGCGTCAGCTTGGCGTCTTTGAAGCCTTCCGAGTAGGCGCCCTCGGCGGGGGACCGACCGTCGATGGCCACGATGGCGTTGCGGTACCAAAAGAGGAGCACGGGCGCGCCGTCGACGCGCACCTCGCGCCGGCCGCCTTTGGGGAGGTCCTCCGGTTTGAGGGCGGGGACCCAAGTGGCGGTCGAGGCGGGGGTCGCGGGCGTCGCGACCGCGCGCGCGGGCGCTGCGAGCAGGGCGGGGGGGCGGGGGGGGCGTCGTTCTCCGTCGCCGCGGCCGCGCCTCCAGCCGGGCCGGTTCGGCGCGGGCGCCGGGGTGTGGGGCGGGCGGGCGGGAGGCCGGGCTTGGTGGCCGCGGGAGGGCGCGCGTGGCGGGCTCGCGTCGCAGCAGCGCGCCGCGGGCGCCGGGCGCCTCGGTGGCGCGCCTCCTTTCCGGGCGATCGCGGCACGCACACGACCATCGGTCCACCACCACCCGCTCACCGTCCGTGGCGCGCACGGTGGCGCCCGCGCGGCGCGGCGCTTGCGGCGCGCGCGGCGCGCCGGCGCCGCGCCGCGCCGGCGCGGGCGCGACAGCGGGCGCGAGGCGCGGGGAAGCGTGCAGCGTGGCGGCCCGCATTGGAGAAGAGGGACGAGGAGAGGGAGTAAACGACGGCCGCGTCGGGGAGGCGCTCCCCACAGCCGCTCGCCCCGATTCCGACGCCCGTGCCCGGCTTCGGCGTCCCTCTCCCCACACCGCGCCCTCCCATCATGGCGCAATGCGGCGCCTCCTTCTAGCCGCGGCCGCCCGGCTCGGCGTCGCGCCCCATTCTGCCAGCCTGCCTTCGGCCGCGGCGCCGACAGGTGCCATGCACCATCCATCTCAACACGCCCGGCTGAGCGGGCGGGCGGGGCCGGCGGCGCGCGCGGGCGCGCCGGCGTCGCGGTGAGTTCGGCGGGGGCGCCGATTGGGGGGCGGGCGGGCGCCGCTCTCTCTCTCGCTCTTGTGAGCGCTCATCGCTCGCCTGGCGCGGCGTGGCGGGCGGCCGCGGCGAGCGGGCGCGGCCGCGCTGGTCGCCCCGCCGACCGCCCTCCCCGCCCCCCCTTTTTAGCCCCGCCCCCGCCCCCGCCCCCCCCCGCCCGCCGCCCGGTGCGGCCGCCGCGCCCCGCCCGCCACCGGCGTCGGCGCGCGCGCCGGCCGGGTGGGCGCCGCCGCCGCCGGCGGCCGCGCCGCCGCCGCCCCCCCCTCCGCCGCCGCCGGGCCACGGGACCGTCTCGGGCACCGTCTCCCGCGTCACCTACCGCGCCCCCGACTCCGACTACGTCGTCCTGCGCGTGCGCGCGGACGCGGTGTCCGGGGCGCCCGCGTCCGCCGGGTTGGCCGCGTCCCCCGCGCGCCCCGCGACGGTGACCGTCGTCGGCTCCCTGCCCGGCGTGCGCGAGGGCGCGGTCGTCACCTTTGGCGGTGCGTGGGGCGACCACCCCCGGTTTGGGTGCCAGCTGGCGGCGTCGACGGCCGCCGTCGTCCCGCCCTCGTCGCGCGACGGCACCGCCGCCATGCTCGCCGGCGCCCGCCTGCCCGGCGTCGGCCCCGCCATCGCGGCCCGCATCGTGGACGCGCTGGGGCCCGCCGCGCTGGCCGTTCTGGATTCGGGCGACGCCGCGCGCGCGCTCGCGCGCGTCAACGGCGTCTCTCCCAAAAAAGCCGCCCTCATCAAGGCCGCCTGGGACGCCGACCGGGGCGCGCGCGGCGCGGCGGAGTACGTGCGGTCGCTGCCCGCGCCGCCGCGGCTGGCGGCGGCGTTGTTGAGGGAGCACGGGGGGGCGGCGCAAGAGGCCCTGACCGCCGACCCGCACGCCGCGTGCGCCAGCCTGGACGGCGCGTCGTTCAAGGCGGTCGACGGCGTGGCGGCCGCGGTGGGCGCCCCCCCCGGCGCGCCGTCGCGCGGCGGCGCCGCGCTCGCAGCGGTCGCACGCGCGGCCGCCGCCGCGGGCGGGCACACATGCGTACCGTGGGCTGACGCCACGGTGGGCGCGCTGAAGCTGATGGCGGCGTCGGGGCGGCCGTGGCCGCCGGGGGCAGGGTTGAGCGAGGCGGCGGCCGACGCGGTCGCGCGTGGGGAGCTCGTCGTTGAACCACCGCCACCGCCAGCCCTGCTGAGTGGCGGTGGTGTCCCCGTGGCGCCGCCGGCGGCGCCGGCCGCGCCGGCCGCGCCCGCCCCCACCGCCTGGGGCCTCCCCGCGCCCTCGAACCCCGCCCCCCTCACCCCCGTCGCCGCCGCCTCGCTGCGCTCCTACCTCACCACCCGCGTGCCCGGCGTGGGCGGTGCGACGGCGGAGAGGCTGGTGGCGGCGTTTGGCGCGGGCGTCGTCGCCCTCCTGGACGCGCACTCGGCCGCGGCCGAGCGCGGGCTGACCGCCGCTCCCGGCGTCGGGCCGTCGTCGGCGCGCCGGTTCAAGGCGGGGTGGGACGCGAATCGGAGGCGGCTGCCGCCGTGGAGGGCGCCGGTGGAGGGTGGCGGAAGGGCGGCGGCGCTGCCGGCGCCGCGCGCCGGCGCGCCGCCCGCCTCCCCTTCCTCCTCCCCCTCCTGGCCGCCGCCCGACGCCCTCGTCTACACCGCCGACCTGCACGCCGCCGAGGCCGGCGTTGCGGCCGCCCTGGCCGCCCGCGCGCGCCCGCCGCCCCCCGCGGCGGCCGCCGCGGCGGCCGCCGCCGCGCGGCGCTGGCTCGCGACCGCCACCCCGCCCGGCGCGCCCCCGCTCTCCCCGGGCCAGGCCGACGCCGTCGTCGCGGCGGCGACGCACAAGGTGGTGCTGCTGACGGGGGGGCCCGGGACGGGGAAGACTGCCGTCACGGCGGCCCTCCTCTCGTATTGGCGGTCGACCGGCGTGCGCGCCGCGCTCGCGGCCCCCACCGGGCGCGCCGCGCAACGCCTCGCCGAATCCGCGGGCGCTCCCGCGACCACGCTGCACCGGTTGCTGGATTGCCGGGGCGGCGGCGCCGGGAGCGACGGCGACGACGACCGCGGCGACGACGGGCCGGACGCCGCGACCCGCTTTCGCCACGGCCCCGCCAACCCGCTCCCGCACGACGCCGTCCTCGTGGACGAAGCGTCATTGTTGGACGCGCCGCTCGCGGCCGCGTTGCTGGCCGCGCTGCGGCCGGGGGCGGCCCTCGTGTTGGTCGGCGACGGCGACCAACTCCCGCCGATCGGCCCGGGAGCGATCCTCGCCGACGCCGCGGCCTCGTCCTCCCTGCCGCGCGTCCACCTCACCCACGTGTTTCGCCAGGGCGCGCGGTCGGCCATCGTGGCGGCCGCGCACGCGGCGCACGCCGGGGCGGCGCTCCCGCTCGAGCGCGCGCCGCGCGAAGCGTTGGCTGGCGCGGGGCCCTCGACCGCCCTCGCGTGGACGCCCACCACGGAAGCCGTGCGCGTCGACCCGTGCCCCGCCGCCGCGGCGGCGGCGGGCCTGCCGCTGGGGTTTGCGGAGTTGGCGGCGCTCGTCACGCGCACGCTCCCCGCCGCCGGGTTCGACCCCGTGACCGACGTCCAAGTCCTGACCCCCGTGCGCCGCGGGGGCGGCGGCACGGCAGCGTTGAACGCGTTTTTGGGGGAGCTGCTCAACCCCGGGGCAGGCGCGCGCGGCGACGCGCGCGTGGCGGCCGCCGCCGCGGCGACCGCCACCCCCCCTCCCTTTGCCCTGCGCGTCGGCGACCGCGTCATGCAGGCCACCAACAACTACGACCTGGACGTGTTCAACGGGGAGACCGGGGTCGTCGTGAGCGTCGAGCGCGGCGCGCGCGGCGCGCGCGTCGTCTTCCCCGCGCCCGGCCACCCCGCCGCCCGCACCGTCTCCTACGCCGGCCCGTCCCTCGCCGACCTGCATCCCGCGTGGGCGGCCACCGTGCACAAGGCGCAGGGCGGGGAGGCGCCGGCGGTGGTCCTGTTTCTCGATGGGGGTCCGTCGTCGCGCTCGATTGCGTCGCGCGCCCTGCTCTACACAGCCCTCACCCGCGCACGCAAGCTGGTCATCGTCATCGCGCCCGACGGCGCGCTGGCCGCGGCGGCGGCGCCGCCGCGGGCGGGGGCGGTGCGGCGGACGAGCCTCGCGGCGCGGTTGCGCGAGGCGGTGATCGAGGGCGGTGGCGCCGCCCCTGCGGCCGCCGCGTGATGTAGCGGCGCGAGAGCGCGTCGCCCGGCACCGCCCACACACGCCAGCAGCCCGCCACCCACCCCCCCACCCCTCGTCCCTCTCCCCACTCCGAACAGAGCGCCTTGGGGTCGCGGTTGGGGTTGGGGCGAGGGCGAGGGTCGCCCCTACTCCGAATAGAGCGCGGCCAGGCACGCCCCGAAGAACGCGACCGACACCGCGCCCGCGGCGGTGTAGTAGGGAAGCGCGGCGGGGAGGAAGCGGTCGAACTCGTCGTGCGCAAACGGGCGCAGCGGCGCGACCGCCTCCCGGTCGACGAACGACAGCCCCGGGCGCGCGTGGCGGACGACGAACTTGAACACGCCGTACACGTCGGGCGCCTTGAACGTGGCGGCCAGGGTCGGGGAGGAGGTCGCGTTCGCGGGGGCGAGGAAGAGGCGCACGTGCGGGTCGAGCATCGTGTACTCGACCTGGACGTCGCCCCCCCTGAACGGCCGCCGCCCGCCCCCGGGCACCGTTTCCCAGACGTCGATTTCCACGGTCACCTCGTCGCCCACGCGGTAGGGCGCGTCGCCGCCGCGGCGGCGCGCGCCGCCCGGCCCCGGTGTGGCCAGCCGGTGCCGGATCGGGGACGCGTCCAGGGACCCGGCCTCATTGAAGGCCCAGGCGAGCAGGGACCGGGCGAGGGCGGCGTTGGCGGGGGCGGCGACGCGGCCGCCGGCGCCGAGCACGGGGGCGGTCGACGCGTCGGCGAGCAGCGCCTCCGACCCCGACACCAGCAGCCGCGCGTTGGCCGTCGTCTGCACGGCGGCGACGAGGGCGAGCGCGGGGCCGCCGGGGGCGCCGGGGGTCGTGGTGGAGGCCGACGGGGGCGCCGGCAGGGCCGCCCACGCCTGCTTCGCGCGCGGCGGCAGGGTGAGCGCCACCCCTTCAAACACCACGCGCCCGCCCGCCGCGCCCCCCACGATGGGCGCCGGGCCCGTAACGGGGACGAGGAGGCGGAACGCGTCGCCGCCGGCGCACGCGGTGGGCGCGACGGCGGGCCCGACGACGTCGACGGAGAAGAAGTCGGCCAGCGCTTTGACGTCCTCCGTCGCGTCCGCCGACAGCGCCAGCAGGGCGTCGCGACCGGACTCGACAAACTCGACGACCGCGGTCGAGGAGAGGGCGCCGCCGAGGTCTGCGGGAGGGGGGCGGGGGGTCGGCGGGAAGCGGGGGGCCGGGCTGGGGCGGCCTGCCGCCACGCGCTGGCCTCGCCGCGCCACCCGATCGATCGAGAGCATCCAAGCCGCATCGCGACGGGTGCGCGCGGGCGCGGCCGCCGCCGCGGGCCGCGCGGGATCGGCGGCGCGCGCGCCATCGCGCCCCCACAACCACCTCCTCCATCTCTCCCCACCTTTGCTCCCAGGGATGAGGACCAGCTTGTCGTACCGCCACTCGTCCCACTCGCGCAGGCGCAGGGACGGGTCGTCCGCCGCGCGCGCGTCGACGGAGAAGCCCCACGCGTCGAGCGCCGCCGCCAGGCCGCCGAACCGGGCGCGCCACGCGCCCGGGGTGTCCGTGAGGACCAGGACGCGGCCGCGGGAGGCAAAGGCGGCCGGGGCGGCGGCCGCCAGGGCGAGCAAGAGGAGGGCGGCCCGCGCGGCGCCCATCGCGGAGAGTGAGGAACGGGCGGCCACTCCTTCCCCCCCCCGCCGACCCCCGCCCTACACCCCGCGCCATGGCCGCCATCACCACCGCCAAGTCGGGCCCGCTGCGCGCGTCGCGCGCGGCGCGGGTGCGTCGGATTGAGGGTCGGGGGGGGCGCCAGGGTGGCGGTTGGCGGGCGCGCGGCCCGCGCGCGCCCCCGCGGGACGCGCGGGCGTGCGAAAGTCGAGCTGGGGCGGCGGACTCGCGCGGCGCGCGGCGGGCGGGCGGAGGCCGAGGGTTTTTTCGGGCTGCCCAGGGCGGCCGCGACCGCCGCCCGCCGGCGCTGCCGCCCCACGCCGGAGGCGTGGTGCACGCATCGCACTGCATTGGAGGCGGCGCCTGGGCGCGGCATCCTCCCCACGCGCCGCCCCGCGCGCGGCGCGACCCCACCGCCGACCCCCTCCCCCCCCTCCGCCTCCAGACCGCCCGCCCCTCGCGCGCCGCCCGCGTCGTCACCCGCGCCGGCTTCTTCGGGTCGGCCGAGAACATCGTGCGCAGAGAGGAGGGGGGTGGGAACGAGGGGGCAAAGGGTCGTCGCCGGCGCGCGCGCCGCGGCGCGCGCCGACTGCGTCGCCGCCGACCCAAACCCTCTCAAACCTCCCCCAGATCATGGTCGCGTCGACCACGGCCTTCCTGGGCGCGTCCCGGTTCGGCCTCGCGCCGTCGTCGACCAAGACCGCGACCGCGGGCCTCAAACTGGTCCCCCAATCCCCGGGCCTCAAGACGGGCGACCCCGCGGGGTTCTCCGCGGCCGACGTCCTGGGCGCGGGCGCGCTGGGGCACGGCATCGGGGTGCGAGGGGGGGGGGGCGGGGGGGGAGGGCGCCGCGCCGGGGACGGTCGGGCGGCGCGCCGCTGCCGCCGTGGGGCGCCCGCTCACGCCGCGCGCCGCCCCTCTCCCGCCCACAGGTCGGCATCATCCTCGGCCTGCGCGCGACCGGCAAGATCTGAGCGGCGCGCGCACAGCGGACGCGGCGCCCGCCGCCGCGGTCGCTCCACCGACCGGGCCTCCCCGCCGCCGCCGCAGAGACCCTTTCGCCGCGGCAATGGTCGCGGGGGGGCGCGGCGGGCGGGCGGGGGGGCGGGCGCGGCCGGCCGCGCGCGCGCGGCCGGCCGGTGCAGAGCGTTGGAGAGGCGGCGGCTGGCCGCCGCCCCGCGCGCGTGCAATCCGGAGGACGCCCGCGAGAGCGCGAGGGTGGTGCAGGGCGCGTCTCGGGTGCGCGCGGCGCGGAGCGTCGACAGGTGTCGGCCACACGTTCGCCCGGCCCCGGCCGGCACCGCGCCCGCGCGCGCGGCCCCGCGACCCGGGCGCGCCGGGCGCCGCCCGCGCGCGCGCCGCCGCGCCACCGCGCCCGACGCGCGCCGCCGGCCCTCTCTATGTTTGCGGCCCTCCTCCGCCGACCCCCGCCGCGGTCGCCGCGCCCTCTCCCCGCGCCCTGCGCCCGCCCGCGACCCCTGGTGGCCACGGTTTCAGGTCCCGGCCTGGCGCGCCCCCGAACCCCCTCCTCTCCTCCCCCTCCCCCCTCCCCTTTTCCCGCGGCGGGAACAGGGGAGGGCCCGCTCCTCCTCGAGCACCGCGCACAGTGTGGCGCGGGAGGAGGCGTGGGCGGCGGCGTGGGCGTGGGGCTGCCGCACCGGTGTGAAACAGGACGCTGGCCGCGCGTCACACCGCCGACGACCGGCCCGCCCCCCTCCCCCACCCCTACCATGCCCGCCCCCGCGTCCCTGCGCGCCTGCCGCGCCGTGGCGCCCGCCCGGCGCGCGGCGGCCGCCCCCGCGTGCCGCTCGGCCGCGCCCCGCCGCGCGCCGCTCGGCGCCCCCCGCGCCCCCCCCGCCGCGGCGCGCGCGCTCACCATGGACGCCGTGGAGGAGCAGGACTTGGAAGACTTGCTCGGTGAGGGGGCATCGGAGGGTGGCGGGGGCGCGCGAGGGCGGCGCGGGCGGGCGGCCCTCGTCGCGCGGCGCGCCGCGCGCCTTCCAGCCCACGCCGCCTCCCTCCCCACCCCCTGCACAGACGAGTTTGAAGAGTTTGAGGACGAGGACGACGGCACGGGGCTGACGACGGCGCAGGTGAGGGGAGGGGGAGGGGCGGGCGCCGGCGGCGGGGGGCGCGCGGCGCGTCCCTGCCTCCCGCGCCTCCCGATCCCGGGCCCGGCGCGCGCGTGTGGCCCAATGCGGGCACCGCGCGCCGGCACGCCGGCACGCCGGCGGGCGGGGGCCCGGGCGCCGCACGAGCGCGCGCGCCGGCCCGCCGTCCCCCGCCCTGTCGCGCCTCGACCCGCGCCCCCCGCCCCCGCCCCCCCAGGTCCAGCAACTCGTCGCCGTCATGTGCGGCGAGACCGACGTCGCCGAGCTGGAGGTGCGCCTCGGCTCGTTTGAGCTGCGCGTGGTCCGCGCGGCGGGCGCGCTCCCCGACTCGGGCGGCCCTGCGCTGCGCGCGCACGACGTCCAAGTCGCCCCGGGCGCGCCCACCATCCCCGCCCCGGCCCCCGGCACCGCGTTCTCGTCGACGGCGTCCATGGACGGCGCGTACGCGCTGGCCACGGCGTCGCTCGACGGCGGCGCGTCGTCGCTCGACGAAGACGACGAGGACGCGACCACCCTCCTCGTCGGGTCCCCCAAAGTGGGCATCCTGCGGCGCGGGCGGTACGTCAAAGGGAAGCGGGTGGGCAAAGCGCTCGCGGTGGAGGAGGGGACGACGATGAAAAAGGGCCAAGTGCTCGCGTACATTGAACAACTCGGCACCTTTGCCCCCGTGGAAGCGCCCCAAGCGGGCGAGCTCATCGAGTTCCTGGTCGAGGATGGCGACCCGGTCGAGTTCCGGCAGCCGGTCGTCGAGTTTGCGCCGTTCTTCGGGGGGCACATCATCGGCGACTCGAAACACGCGTGACGGCGTCGCCGCGCGCGGGGGAGCGTGCGCGGGTGCAGGGTGGACCTTGTTTGGGGGTGGCGGGCCCGCGGGGCGGCGGCTGCTGCAACACGAGGCGCACGCCGGCGCGCGGGGAAGCAACAAAACGCCCCCCACACCTCCCTCACCCCGCCGCCGCCGCCTCCACCGCGGCCCGCATCACGGCCTCCACCTCGGCCCGCGCGAGGGGCGCGCCGGCGGACAGGCGGGTCGCGGGCGTGCCGCGCGGCGAGATCGAGACCACGTCCTCGAGGCGGACCCCAACCCCCGCTAGCCGGCCAAACCGGCCCCCCGCCCCCCTCGGAAAGTAGAGCCCGGGCTCCACAGCCAGGACGGCGCCGGGCACGAGCGGGGTGGAGCCGGGCACGGTCCCGCAGTCGTGCACGTCGCGGCCGAGCCAGTGGCCGACCGCGTGCGGGTAGACCGCCCGCAGCGGCCCCGCCGCCACCGCGGCGGGCGACAACCCCGGGAACGCGCCCAGGTCGACGGCGGCGGCCGCGAGGAGGGAGCGGGAGAGGGTGTGGAGCGCGTCGAGGGTGGCGCCCGGGACCGCGGCGGCGACGAGGCGGGCGTGGACGGCCTCCACGGCGTCGTACACGTCACCCAGCGCGCCCTCGAACGCGGGGCCGGTGGGCCACGTGCGGGTGACGTCGGACGCGTAGCCCCAGAGGTCGCACCCGGCGTCCATGAGCATTCGGCCACCCCGTCCCTGCGCGACCCGCTTGTCGTTGCGGGAGTAGTGGATCGTCACCGCGTCATCGCCGGACGCGACGACGGGGGGGTAGGCCAGGCGGGCCGCGCCGCCGTGCTTGACCGACGCCTCAAACGCAGACGCGACGCGCGCCTCGGTCGCGCCCGCCGCCACGCTCGCCGCCATCGCGGCGCGCATGCCGTCTGCAGCCAGGGCGGCCGACCGAGCCATGAGCGCCAGCTCCGCGGGGCTCTTGACCCAGCGCAGGGCGTGCGTCGCGGGCCGCAGCGCGCGCACACGCGCGGCCGCGCGCGCGCGCGCGAGCGCGGGCGCGGTCGCCAAGCCGGGGTCGAGCGCGCGGTCGTCGTCCAGGAGGACGAGGGGGGCGGCGTCGAGCAGGGGGGCGAGGCGGTCGTGGAGCTGGGAGGGGGTCGAGGGTCGGGGGCGGGCCGGGCGGGCCGGCACGCGCGGCGAGGCCACCCGCTCCCCACCCTCGCCGCCCCTCACCTCGCGCATGGGGTGCGCGTCGTCCGCGCCAAACACGGCCACCGCGGCGGCGACGTCGGCCGGGGCGCCGTCCCAGACCGCGCGCGCGCCGTCGGGCGTCGGCACAAAAATCGACACCGACGCCCCGCCCGACCCCCCGTCCCCGCCCCCGCCCCGCACCACGGCCGCCACGCAGCCTGGCTGGGCCAGGCCGGTGTAGTGGGCCAGGTCGGGGTCGGGGCGGTGGGGGTGGGGGATGACGCCCGCGACAAACGCGGGCGGCGTGGACGAGAGCAGCGCGACGCCGCCCGGGGGGAGGGCGGCCGCCAGGGCGGCCCGGCGGGCGGCCAGGGTGGCGAGCGTGACGCCGGGCGCGAGCTCGCCGGGGAGCAGGAGCTGGGGGGGCGGGCGGGAGGGTTGAGGGTGGGCGACGCGTCGCCCGCCCGCTCCGCGTCGCCGCCATCCCCGGTGCACCACACGCTCTCCCACCACCGACCTCGGGGTGCGTCCCGGCCCAGGGCTGCCCCGCGGCAAACGCAGCGGCGCGCCGCGCTCGCGGCGCGGCGGCGCGGGCCGCGGCGGCCAGCATCTGTCGTCGAGAGAGAGTCTCAGGACCGCATCGCGCGGCGCGCCGGGCGGCGCGGCGCGGGAGAGTGCGCCCCGTGCGCGCCTTGGTCGCCTGGCCACTCCCAGCCATGCCCGCCCTGACGCCTCCCGCCTCCTCCCGCCCCTCCCTGCGCCCGCGGCGCCGCGTCAGCCGCCGCGCGGGCGACGCGGGCGTGACGGCGGCCGACGCGCCCGCGGCCGCGGCGCCGCCGACGCTGTCGGCGCTGCGCGCGACCGCGGTGCACGCGCCGGCGTCGGCCACCATCCCCGGGCCCTCGGACGACGGCGCGGTGCGCGGCGGGTACGCGCCGACGCCCGCGCGGTCCGCGGCGGCGGTCGCTGGCGGCCGCATCCACTTCATTCCCCGCTCCCGCTGGCCCGACGGCGTGCCGGCGGTGATGGGGGCGCACCTGATGGCCAGCCACGCGGTGGCGCCGCTGAGCGTCAGCAAGGGTGAGAGCGGGAAGGGGGGTGCGCGGCGGCGAGCGCAATGCTGGGGCGCCGTGGCCGCCTGCGCGGCCGGCGCCTCGATCTGATGCCAGGCATGACGTCTCGCCCGCGCTGCCGGGGCGACGGCGGCAGCAAAGCCGGCGGCGCGAGGTGGTCGCGGCCGCCACCACGCCGACCCGCCCCAACCCTTCCCTCCTGCCTCCTCCCCAGGCCCCGGCCTCGACGTCACGCCGCACCCCTTCCAATACCCGGCCCGCGAGGGCGACCCGGACGCCGCGGTGGGCGTCCGCATCTTCTCGTCCGCCGCGGGCGCGGCGGCCGCCGCCGCGCGCGAACTCCTGGACGCCGCCGCCGCGTCCGTCGCCGCGCGCGGCCATTTCGCGGTCGCTCTCTCGGGCGGCTCCGCTCTGGACGCGCTAGCGCCCCTGCTCGTGGCGGCCAAGGGGTCGGGCGCCGACTTCTCGCGCTGGGTCTTTTCGTTCGCCGATGACCGCGTCGCCCCCCGGTCCTCCCCCGATTCCACGCTCGGCGCCGCGTCCGCGGCCCTCTTCTCCAAGCTGGGCATCGATGAGGCGGCCGCGGTCGTGGGGCTGCAGGAAGGGTTGCCTGCCGACA
>Ga0315277_10004521_pt1 | contig 18564 bp, 20 predicted proteins | sample YL17G05_15_MG_FD_203695 | JGI IMG/M metagenome (GOLD analysis project Ga0315277, IMG submission 203695) | Sediment microbial communities from Yellowstone Lake, YNP, Wyoming, USA - YL17G05_15 | ecosystem: Environmental > Aquatic > Freshwater > Lake > Sediment | place: USA: Wyoming | collected...
TCGTGTGCCAATCTTAGGGAGGGATTGTAGTTTCCTTTTTCTATGAAGAGGATAGTTTCTCTTCGCACTCCGACCTTTTTTGCCAGATCTTCTTGGGTGAGGTTGTATCTTGCCCTCAACTCTTTTATCCTGGTTCTCACTGTGGTCAAGGCTCTCCTTTTCTGCCAAAGTGCCATCGGAGCACAAGAAAGGACACGCTGGACACTAGGAGCGCTGCTATCATGGGGTAGCCTGCTTCGATTTCTGGCATGCCGAAGAACTCTCTTCCAACGATATTGACCAGCAGGTATGCTATGATGAAGTATTGGCCCATGAACATCGCGTAGTATGCAGCTCTCCAGTTTAGCTTTTGAGTTCTCTCATCAGCCAACGGAAACCCGGACTTCTTCTCTTTGAGCGTTTTCCAAACGACTAGAATCCCGATTAGAATAGTCAATGCAAGTATTCCCCCGCTTGCGATTAGCCAAGTGAAATCAGCCATTTTATGCACCTCCGGTTGATGATTTTGCTTCTTCGGAACTCCTTTTTGATGATCCAGCTATAAGGCCAATTCCGACTATTCCTATTACAGTTGCGATGCCAGTATGGTTCTCTCCTAAGAGTCCTTTTCCGAATGCCATCGATGCAGCCCCCGTCAAACATACTGCAACCCCTAGCGCAAGAATCGCATACTTTCTCATTTTTCAACCTCCATTATCTATTTCACACATTATATTATGTTTACCACGCTTCATGTTAGATATACGCAACATCAGACACTTAAGCTTTTCTGTGCTTGTGGCGAGGGCTTTGAACAAGGTTGACATGGACTCGTAGATGTGGACAGGAACCCTTCAGAATCAACACAGTGGGTTTGGGTTTAGGGGTAAAGTTTTGGCCAACCAACCAACTTTTCTCGCTATTGCAGGGCATGAAAAGTCTGAAATACTTTAGATTGAAGAATGAGATTGAGGTCGTAAGTTTGGATTACACGCAACCTCCTCCGCTCACTGAAGAAGAAGTAGAATCACTCCTCAAGGAGGCTCGGACTGCAAGGTTCTGTAGCCTCAACAAAGATGGAACTATACATGCGGCGCCTGTTTGGTTCAGACATGAAAACGGACAGATAGTAATAATAACGCCCGAAGCCAGCCGGAAAGCTAAGAATGTCAAGCGCCACGGGAAGGTCTCAGTTCTGATTGATATCGAGCAGCCGCCACCGAGGGGAGTACTAATTTACGGTAGGGCAGAATTGCGGTATCCTCGCTCGCGTGACGAGTATCTCGAAGAGGCAACTAGATATATGAAAAATATATGCCTAGGGAAAAGGCTGAACGCACGGCTCAAAGCATGTACCAGATAACACACGGGGTTGAAATCATAGTGAAGCCAGAGTGCATCGTATCGTTTGACTATCGCAAAGATGCCACGTACCCGACTGCTTGAAGAAGACATCAAAGGCAAATCGATTTCACCCTACAATTGCTCAGCGTACGTTGTGTTGGGGTAAAGTTTTATCTTTATTAAACGTGCGCTAAGGAAAAACAGCTGTAGTGGTCACCTTAGAAGATGCGGCTATGGCTCCTCTCACGCTTCGTCTGCTGTTGGTCGGATTTGGCGTTGCCTTACTGGTTGCCGCTCCATTCTATTATCGCTGGGGAAAAGAACCATGTAGAGACTTTTGGGAATGGCGAATGCGCATAAATACATACCGTGGGTTAGTGGCCATGGTTGGGATAGGGATAGCCTCAATTGCCATAGGTTTAGTCTTAACATAGCTATTTTGTCATCCTTCCACGTTGGGTTTGGTTGGATAAAACCTTACCTCTCTCTCTTTGCGCGATAAACTTTACAAGCTTGTCCTGATTCAAAGAGCGTTGCAGAGGTGGTAGCCATCAACGGGCGCGAATTTCTAATGACGGGAGCACTTCAGGTATTCAAGACACTGAGGCTTTACAGGTTTCAAAGCCTCATTAGTACTACGCGTCCATTCAGCGACTATTTCAAGGGTTTTGACAAAGTTGAGGCTGTTCGCAGAATTTTCGGCGACAAGACTGAGCAGGTGCTTCGCGATTTGAAAGTTGAGTTCCTTTGGGCAGGAGGCTACATGGGAGTTAACAATGCAAACGGGCATCTCATGGCAAATCCCAATTACTTGAACAAAGGGGACAAGACAGACATCTACTTAGACGTAATCCACGAACTCGTCCACGTGAAGCAGTTCATGGAGGGAAAAGACCTGTTTGACGCCCATCACAGTTACACTGAAAGACCAACCGAGATAGAAGCCTACCGGTATGCTGTTGAGGAAGCTAGAAGATTGGGTCTTAGTGACGCAAGAATATGCGAGTATCTCAAAACCGAGTGGATGAGTGAAAAGGAGTTGAAGCAGCTCGCATCTACCGTTAATGTTCACTGCAAACAAGTACAGAACGTGCAAAAACAGGGCACCAGCAAACCAGATTCTTAGCTCATTTTCAATTACAGGATTTTGCTTACAGAGCGTGGATGATAAGAAAGCGCGATGAGCGTGTTGGTTGGGGTAGAGTTTTATCCAACAACAAACACCAACCCACGACGATGCACTGCTTCTTAAAAAAAGGTCGTGCTGAGGGGTTGTGTACATGATTCAAACAGCAGTACGTAGCATATTAGCGCGCGCTAAGCTCATTTCAAGTCTGTATAGGAGTCAATCTTTTCGGGATACGAAGACCAACCACTCTGCCTTGGGTTTTTTGGGCGGCTTAGTCTTCCAATCAGGGTAACACTTGATCTCCTTGAAGCCAGCTACCTGAAGATAGTGGAAGATCTCCCAGTAGGTGAAGAGTCGCAGGCGTTCATGCTCTCGAAAGATGTGCATGCCATCTGGAGCCTCAATTACGTGTGTCTCCTGCCACCAAGCTACACCGCAAAGTGGGTCGAAATCTTGCACTTGATCGATGCTTATGTATCGCATGCGCGGACCACGGATTTCGTTGAAATAATGCCCTCGTTGGATTGATTTGAGAGAAAACCAATTCTCACCGTCATAGAAGGGATTAGCTACGTTGCAGACCATTGTTCCTCCCGATTTTAGCGCGCGGTGAACCTGCTGCAGGCAAGCCAGTACACTGTCATCGTCTGGCAAGAGAAAAAGTATGTAGAGTGCAAGCACGGCGTCAAACTCGCTCTCATACTCCAGTCTTGTGGTATCACCCTGCAACAGTTTTATGGAAACTCCCTCGCGCTTAGCTCTGGCTTTGGCTGTTTGAACTTGTTCGGGGGTGTAGTCTTGTCCAGTGCATTTGTAGCCACGGTGCGCTAGCCCGAGTACGTGTCTGCCGCTTCCGCACGCAACATCGAGCACGTCTCTAACTTTGCGAGTTGCATGGGTGCGGAAGGCGAATTCAAGGAAGTCGAGCTCACGTTTTGTGGTGGTTTCAGCACGTGTGCGTTCCTCGTAATAACCTAGATGAGCATAGTAAGCACGAGACGCTTTCAAGACAGTCTCCCTTGCATTATCCAAGCGGTCCATAATGTTAGGTCTGCCTTCCCTCAGGATTTAAGATTTCTCTACTCTCCGGCTTATTCATAGCGCGCGCTTCGACGTCTCTGATGTTCTTTTATGTTGAGACGAGCGAGTTGATATGCTGTGGATAACCGTCTATCGTCGATTTCTGCGAAAGTCATAAGTGGCTGAGCCGCTGGAAAGACCAGTGGATGATTGATTTGAAAGAACTGAAATCAAAAGAGGATGCTTTTGGTCAGGAGATGTGGGCTTACTACAAAGGAGAAAGAGCTTCTGAGATAGTGGAAAGAGATGACGGGCACATTGATACTTCAGAGTTTGGTCCCAAGATGTATTTTCTAGAGTATGAAGATTGGCCTGCTCTTGAGAAAAAGGCGATTGAGTCTGTGAGGGGGCGAGTCTTAGACATTGGTTGTGGAGCTGGTAGGCACTCTTTGTACTTGCAGAGGAAAGGCCTGAAAGTGCTTGGAATCGACAGTTCTCCACTTGCAATCAGGATCTGCAAGTTGAGAGGATTAAAGAAAACGAAGGTCATGCCAATTGAAGATGTGAACTTCAAGCCAGGTTCATTTGACACGATTATCATGATAGGAAGCAATTTCGGACTGTTTGGCAGTTTCAAGAAGGCAAGAAGGTTGCTGAAGAAGTTACGGAAAGTGACTTCCAAGAACGGATTGATAATCGCTAGTACTCGTGACACGTACAAAACTGATAACCCTGATCATCTCGCATATCACAGACTGAACAAACAAAGAGGCAGAATGGGCGGACAGTTGCGAATAAGAGTGCGATTCAGGAAATATGTTGGCAGATGGTTCGACTACTTGATAGTGTCCAAGAAGGAAATGCAGGACATACTCGAAGGGACAGGATGGAAGATCAGGGAATTCATAGACTCTGATGACTCAGCATACGTAGCTGTCATCGAAAAACAGTAGCAAACTTTAGCCCGCGACATAGTTTTTACAAAACCAAAAACGATGTTGAAAAACATTTCCAAAGAAAAGCCTTGATTCGTAATAGTAGCCAATGTTGCCAAGAAATATGGCAACGTAACGCTCCCTTAGAAGACGCTTTCAGTATGCGCTCAGCACAAGTCATAAGAATGTCAATGCGAATATAATGTCCAGAGGTCAATGGAGAGCGCGCGCTAATTTCCGTTCAAGCACAAAATAATGTTTCTTGAATCCTATATACCTCCACAAATTGGACTTTTCCCAATCCTGGACTGTCGTCGTTTTGTTTTGACTGGATTAAGATTTAATACCTATTAGTTGAAGATTATAATTGATTTAGAAAAGAAAAAGCTATTCTTATTTGCCAAATGACATCAAGCAGTTACACTTATATTTCCAGCTGATCGTTAAAGAATAAGAGAGGAGAAGAGCTCGGTGGAGCTTATCAAAGCCGCCAAATTCGTTCGTGTAAACAAGATTGCCATCTTTCTTTCAGCTGCAGTCGCGGTCACAATTGGAATTTTGCCTGCAACATTAACCATTAATCGATTCGATTCGATTACCTATTTCCTGATTGCTGCTTTAATTGGTGCCGCCATAGACCTACGCCATCTTAAGTCACTAACAACAGAAAAACCAAGTCTCCCAGAATTCATGATTGGATGGATCGGCGCAATTTTTTGGGGAGTCCTCGGGGGGCTAGTCTTCCTGTTTTTCTATTTTGTATTTCTGGGAGGCACCCATCTTTTCGGATTAATTGCCACTTGGCTTGGTTTTGGAATGCATTTAGATGCTGAATTCATCGCCTACATAATATCTTTCCCAATTGCATTCATAGTCAGTTTAGCTTGCGGCGAGATAAGCGCAAGTAGCCTTGCAGCTCAACTTTACCCAAGCAAAGCACACGTAAAATCTGTATTTTATGAACTTACAACTTATGGAAAGCGCCGATTAGTTGGCTACATAGGATTTGCTCTACTTGCCCTTGGCATAATTCTCTTAGGTGCCTTATGGACAACGGGATCATTTACCACATGGTGGCTTAACCCTGTTTTGTTAACATACCTACTTTTCGTTTCTATTTTTCCGTATTCGATGGGAGAGGCGATTGACTCTAACTTACCAAAAGCAATGGAGGCCGTTGGCATATTGTTTAAAGCAAAGGGATATCGGGTCGTTCTTTTCCCAATAACGGGCAAGCCTGAATTTGATCCCCTCTTAGGTGGGCTCGATTTCTTCGTGCAGAACAATGAACACGCTCTCGCTCTTGTCGTGCGGACGGAAAAAACTCAGCCAAAGGATCAATGGGAGCCGTCCGATCTGCTTAGGTCTACTCGGGCTTTAAACTTCTTTCTTCAAGAAGAATCAGATGAAATCAATGACAATGTTATCCCAGTGATCGTTTTCATAGGCAAAGAGAAGGGAGAATGGCAAAAGAAAGAAGTCAGAACTATCGAGATTCCAGATCAAGAGTTAATAGACAAGGTCCTCAAAATGAATAATCAAGAAGAACTGAAAGAGACAGCTAGCCGTTACCTGCAATTTTCCAATGAAGGTGAAGACTTGAGTGCTCTAAAAGATAATCTCAACGTTTCAGGAGAAGAGTTATGAATTTACGCGCGCGAGCTAAGGAAGCACTGAGAGCACCTCTCCAAGTCCAAAAAACGGAAGAATTACTTAGCAATATGACTTTGGAAAAAACACCAGAAATTTTAAGGCTGCTTAGCCGAACGTTAAACCTAACTGATGATGATATTGATGTTTCATCAGTAAAGGATCGTGACGGCAATGTTTACAAGTTTACCCTGATCAAGCTCAAAGGAATAAACCGATGTTTGCTAAAGATTCCAATCGAGATTTCAACGATACAAGGACGCGACAAAGGCGGAATTCATGATGCGATTGAAAGGGTAGAAAATGGTTTGCTATTAAAATTCGGCGATGAAGTAGCCCTATTTATAATTATAGTTCATGATGGAAAAATACACGTATCATTCAAGACAAATGCAACTATCTGGATGCAACTTCACGAAAAGCGCGCGCTCATTGTAAAGTTTATCAGTGTCGAGGACTTGCTGGAGCTCAAGGAAGAAGATCAAGATAATTGTCGGATTTTCCTCGAAGATTTCTTTAACCTTGACCACCTTCCAGCTGGTGTCGAGAATATCACCCGCCAAGAAAAGAAGTTGGCGACAATCACGCCCAGTCCCGAATTTGAGGTCGCGATTAGCGCGCGCTCCGCTCAACCGACTACCGATATTTCACAACTTGAAAAAACGATACCAATTACTGTTTTGTTCCTTGCAGCGAATCCTGCTGAGATGACACCCTTGGATTTGAGTCAAGAATATAATGCAATATCGGATGAGATTGAAGGCTGCAAATTCAGAGAGGAATTTAATCTTCAACAAAGGTTTGCACTCAGAGCTGATCAAATCTCTAAACAGTTGCTAATGCATAACCCGCAAATTGTTCATTTTAGTGGTCATGGAAACAAAGCAGGAAAAATTATTTTGCAGGATGCAACTGGTAAAGCGCGTCCTGTGGGTGCTTTAGCAGTTTCCAACTTGTTTTCTGTTCTAAAGGACAATATTCGATGTGTGGTACTTAATGCCTGCTACTCTGAAATCCAAGCAATGCTCATCTCAAAGTATATTGATTGTGTTATAGGCATGTCTACGGAAATCGGAGATGAGGCAGCGATAGAATTTGCCCAAGGATTCTATCGAGGCATAGGCTTCGGTAAAGACTTGGAAACTGCTTTTAAGATAGGCTGCGCTCAAATCAATTTGCAGGGTCTAGAAGAGGAACAAACCCCCAAAATACTATGGAAGAATGATGAATCAAAAAAAATAGTTTTGGTAAACGTTAGGAAATAGTTTCAGAGTCCAGATTTATGGACCATAGATTTTTAGGTCTTTAAAGGTTCCTAAATCTGCAACTTCTGCTTTTTCGCCCCTTGTTCTTTTCAAAGTAGTCTTCTTATATTTTTCAATTTTCTCTTCCAATCTTTGAATCATCTTTTCCCCATCATCATCTATAATATCTGGAGATGTTGCGACTATTCTTTTGTAAGCTGAAAATGCCTCATCGATTTTGTCAATTTTACCTTCTCTGACAGCCTCGTTTACAGCATTGAAAGCCTTCGAAAGCTCCGGTATTTGATACCAGTTTTGACGCTCAGTTGAAGATTCCACACTGTAAACAATGTAAGGATAGTCTCCGATTGTATTTCCTTTTTTGTCTACTAATCGGTAAGCCTTGTCAAGTTGGAACTCGGATAAATTAACTGAATTCTTCGGTGCACGCATAATTACAAAGGTTCCTGTCTTCGGGTTACTGACCTTAGTAGATAATCCTATTTCCAGAATCTGAGCTTGGGTTGTTCCCATAAGCAAATCAATTCCGTCACTCAGAGGCTTAACAAAGGGAATTGCGTTTGAAACAAAACTTACACCTGCAGCGTTTGACATTCCTTCTAGAACTTTCAGAAAAGAATCTGCCAAATTCTCATCTTGTATTGAATAAAGGCTAAGTTCGATTTCTAGCCCATCACCACGGTAAGGAACTGAATTAAGGAGATCTTTGTCAAAACAAAGGACTTTATGCAAATTAGTGTTGTTAATCCCTTGAAGATCGGTAGGGGTAGTTAACACTTGAAACTCGGCCTTCATTGTACCTAAATGTCCAATCGTAACAAAGCTATGAACAGCTCCGTAAAACTTTTTGAGACCTTTACGGACATTAACTACCCGCATTGAGCGCAATTTAATAGTAACATAAGCTTTGTCTCTTTCAATTGGCTCCCCAGTTTTTCCACCAGGAATTTGAATCGGAGTCAATTCATCAAAAGTCCAATCTTCCGCTTTATCTATAAAGACATCAGTAATTCTCTCTCTCCAGCCCACACAACTCACCACGAAAAGGTATGTTTCATCATATTATTAGCTTTTTCATCACTCAAACCTTTTGCCCGCTTTTAGAAAGGCTTCTTCGGATTTCTAATTGCTTTTTTGCATGAAGCTTAGCGCGCGCTTTTCTCAACGCTGTCTCTCGACCAGAATCTCTCAGAATAGATATTTCACAGCTCATCTCAACCCTCTCGATTCTTTGAATATTGACATTCAAACAGGGCGCGTTTCATGAAATGGTTATAAATCGTCAGAGCATGAGTCAGTTTGAAGGACCAGGTTCAAAGGGGACGCAGTTCATGGCCGATATACTATATTCTGTGGCCTTAGGCTTCGTCGCAGGTCTCATTCCTGTTTACCTCGGGCTTTTGCCGCTTCCGTTCTTCAGGCGACTTTCTGGCTCCAAGCGAAATCTCCTGCTGAGCTTTTCCATCGGAATACTCTTGTTCCTTTTCGCTGATGTCACGGGTGAGGGGGTCGAACTTTCAAAACAAGTCAGTTACGGCTCACTGTTGTTTGCCGTAGGTCTCATTGTAGGAGTCGTTGTTCCATTCCTTGTTTCTTCGAGAAGACATCATGTCAGTGAGTCTTCCGTTGTACGCGATATTGCAGCTAAATCCCTGACTGCTTACATCATTTCGTTTGCAATCGGCCTTCACAACTTTGGTGAAGGGCTCGCCTTGGGAGCTGCCTATGCCGCTGGACAGATTGCCCTGACGACAACTCTAGTCGTAGGTTTTGCTCTTCACAACGGAACTGAGGGTATCGCTATCTCAGGACCGGTTTCAGATATTCCAGTTCGTGCAAGAGCGCCAGTTCTAATGGGATTTCTTGCTGGATTTCCCACTATAATAGGGAGCGTGATAGGCTCGTTGTTCTATTCGGATTTAGCAGGGGCTCTTTTCTTCTCAACAGCTGCTGGGGCTCTACTCTATGTCGTTGTTGAGCTTCTGAGGAGAGCGCATCCTTCCCGGGGCACGTTTGCAGGTCTGTTGGTAGGGATTCTTCTGATGTATTTTACCGACTTGCTGCTAAGTCTCTGAACAATACTCCGACGCGCGCTACGAGCAGCAGCAACAACCATGTCCTTCGGATTCTGAATTGTCATCGGCGAATCTCTGTGGATTCTTGTCGAATGTTACCTTGCACGACTGGTTGCAGAAGTAGTAGGTTTTGCCCATGTATTCCGATTTCAATGCCGCTGTTTTCTCATCTACATTCATTCCGCAAACGGGATCGTTAACCATGTTTATCCTCACCTCCATCATTTCTTGGTCTGCTCATTCAGCTTCTCAAACTTGAAGGTCGACAATCTCAACAATGCAGAGTTGGTGACCACTGTCAACGAGCTAATGGCCATCGCTCCGGCAGCGAATATTGGGTTCATCAATCCAATTGCAGCCACTGGAATCATGACCGCATTGTATATGAATGCCCAGAATAGGTTGGAGTTGATTTTTGTCATGGTCTTCTTACTCAACTCCACGGCTAGCGCCACATCTCGCAAGTCATCTTTGATTAGCACTATTCCGCCTGTTTCCTTTGCGATGTCGGTCCCGCTTCCAATGGCTATTCCAATATCAGCTTGAGCCAAAGCCGGCGCATCGTTTATGCCATCACCAACCATGGCGACCGTTTTCCCTTCGCTTTGCAGTTTTTTAATCGCGTTGACTTTCTCCCAAGGCAGCACATTAGCTACAACATGGTCAATATTGAGTTGCTTTGCAATTGCTTTGGCAGTTGTTTCGTTGTCACCGGTCAACATAGCTACTTCCAACCCCATGCTTTTCAACTTGCTTATCGCTTCAACTGCATTCTCTTTCGGCGTATCCATAGCGGCAACGACACCTGCAGGTTCACCGTTTACAACAAGAATCATCACCGTCTTGCCTTGTGCTTCCAACCTCTCAAGATCCTGCTCCACCTGTTCGATCGAAACTTTCTCACTCTGCATGAGTCTTCGATTTCCAAGAAATATTCTCTTGTTCTCGTAAGTGCATCTGACTCCATGACCTGGTACTGCCTCAAACGATTCTGCGTCAGGAATATCAAGGTCACTTTGACTCGCTGCATTCGATATCGCTTCCGCCAGCGGATGCTCCGAACCCTTCTCGGCAATTGCTGCAAGTCTCAACACGTCCTTTTCCTCGTAGCCGTTGTAAACCACGATGTCGGTCACTGAGGGCTCTCCCTTCGTCAGCGTTCCTGTCTTGTCAAAAACAACTGTTTTCAGTTTTCTGGCTCTCTCAACGTACTCACCACTGCGAAGCAGGATACCATATTCCGCGCCTTTGCCTACACCCGCCAATATAGCTGTGGGAGTTGCGATACCCAAGGCGCATGGGCAAGCAATTAGCAATACGGCAAGCAGTACGAAGAACGCAGCCGAGAAACCACTCACAATATACCAGTAGGCGAAAGAAACAGCAGCAACCGAGAAGACTATCGGAACGAATTTCCCGACGACTCTGTCGGCAAACTTTTGCACAGGTGCACTTGAAGCTTGCGCTTCTTCAACCAAATGCACAATCTGTGAGAGCGCTGTCTCTTCTCCAATCTTGGTCGCCTTGACTTTCAGAAGCCCATTCTTGTTTACAGTGGCCCCTATGACCTCGTTTCCAACATTCTTCTCGACAGGTATGCTTTCGCCGGTGATAATTTTCTCATCTACCGAAGAGTATCCTGCGATGACGACTCCGTCTGTGGGAATCTTCTCGCCAGGCCTGACAACCATAACGTCGTTCACTTGGACCTCATCGATCGGAACTTCAACTTCTTTTCCGTCCTTGACAACTCTGGCTACTGTTGGCTGAAGTTCCAGCAATTTTCGAATTGAAGCGGCTGACCTTCTGCGGATGCTTTCTTCAATGTATTTTCCAAGCAGGACAAAGGCCAATATCCCGACCGCTATCTCCAAATAGCCTTCTCCACCGCTCGCTAAGCTGGGGAAGAATGCGTTGATGGCTCCGAAGCTCCAACCTGCAACTACTCCGGCGGAAATCAATACGTCCATGTTGATTGCGCGATTTCTCAGAGATTTGTAGGCTCCAGATATTATGCTCCATCCTGCAATCCAAACGACAGGAGTTGATACTACAAAAAGCGCCAGACTGTAGATGGAGAGACCTCCGACTAAGGTGGTGGTCATCAAAACTGCCACCAAACCGAACAAAGTCAGCACTCGTAAGCCCGCAACAGCGACTACACCCATCAAAGTCACAGCAACCCTGCGTTTCATGGCCTTAAGCTCTTGTTCTGGCTGCTCGTAAACGTTGGCGCAAGATTGACTGCAGAAGTAGTACGTGCGATCTCCAATCTTCTTCTTGATTGCCTTATCCTTGTCGACGTCCATTCCGCACACGGGATCTCTTGGCATAATATTCCTCTTCCATAATGACGTGTGTAATTGGCTGTGGTCTCCGAAGTATTTAAATATATCTTTTAAAGATATATGTTTTAAAGATAAATCTGGTGAATACATGTCTAACAGAGATATAGATGAAATCGTATCTGACTTCTCACGCTTCTACATTCTCACCATCTTGTACGAAGGACCACAACATGGTTACAGCGTAATTAGCAAATTCAGAAAGAGGATAGGCAAAGAAATCAGCCCCAGCCTAGTGTACCCGTTTCTCAGCCAACTCGAGAAGAAGGGCCTTGTGAGGCACGCGCTAAAGCCTGTTGGAGAGAAGAAAAGGAAAGTGTTCGAACTGACTGAAAAGGGGAGGGAACTTTGCAAGACATTGTTCAAACGGTTCTCAGCCCTCGTTTCTGTTGCTATCGAACCGAACTTGGAAGTGTGTGCGAGCTGCGGATGCAAAGTGTATGAAGGCGGACACAGAGAGGTAATCGATGGAAAAGAAATGACCTTCTGCTGCGTGCACTGCGCAGCATCATACAAGAGAGAAGCGTCGAAAAAGTCTGCTTCACGAGAGCGTTAATGTTTTGGGAGATGCGTGAAAACATGCACATTGGAATTTTGGACATTGCTTTAAGAGTTGGATTGACCCTGGCAACGAGCTTCTTGTTCGGAATCATGTTCCTTGGCTACTGGCGTACAAGAACCCGCAAGATGCTGTTTGTCACCGCGGGGTTTGCCGTATTCTTCGTCCATGCCCTGATCACGGTTCCAGAACTGTTCAGCGATACCTACCAGATTGCCATGAGCGAGAACGTGCACCTTCTCATCCACCTGATAGCACTAGTCTTGATAGCAATCGGCATACTGAAGGACTAGCACGTCATGTTCAAAGATGAAATCCTGGAAAACGAAAAAAGAAGAAGAATCCACGCCGCCATAGAGGCGAGTCCAGGCATTCATCTCCGGGAACTACAAAGAACATTGAATATGCCCCTAACCACTTTGGAATACCACCTTAGCTACATGGCCAGAAAAAAGATCCTGTTCGCAGAAACACAGGGCCATCATAAAAGATACTACACGAAACCTCTAGACCCTGAAGACAAGAAACTGCTGGCAGCACTGAGGCAGAAGAGAATGAGAGAAATCGTGCTCATCATCTTAGCAAACGGAAAAGCAAAATATCAACTACTTGCAGACCAGCTCAAACTGTCACACTCAACGTTGTCATCATACCTCAAGTACCTGGTGAGCAACAACATCCTCGCCAAGGATAAAATCGGCTACGAAAACCTCTACACGATTCGAGACGAAGACAGAGTGGCAAAAGTGTTGATAGCGTACAAACCCAGCTTCTTAGATAGACTTGTGGACAACGCATTGGACCTCTGGATGGAAACACACTTTCGCAAAGAGGAACCCAAACCCACATGAAGTGTTACGGTTTTCGTTCTAGTCTGTTTCATGGTTTTGTCCGTCGCTTCTTATAAGCAAAGAATGAGAGGTTTGGACTTGGAGGTTGAGAACAAGTCGGCAAAACCTGTTCTTCAAAAAGGGCTCGGAAGGGTCTAGGGCACGTTGAAGACCATTTTTCATAATACCATTCTCCTTTCTCCCCTTCGGCTACTCCAGACCTTTGCGAGAACCCAAGAACAAGAGTTATGCTGATAGGAAAAAGGTGGAGAAGAATGAACACGCAGCTATTGCTTGAAGAAAAACACGTTCTGCTGAAGAATGAGCTTGGTGAAAAATTGCAGAAGAAACATGCTTTGGAATTGGAAATTGCAAAACAGTTTGAGGAGCTGAAAAGACTGGAGATTTCGCTAGAGAAGTGCGTTCATCTAACGACCGTAGAGGGATAGTAATGCTTTGTTGCTTAGGCCTGGTTGCCGGATTGCAGCTGGCACCGCATCAGGCGGACCTTGGGCATTTCTCGCACCAATTGCAGGATTTGCCCTAGGTTTGATAGGAGACATGACCTGATCAGACGCGGCCTGCATGTATCCACAAAAACGCTGAACGATGGGTAAACATGAGAGAACGCGAGCTACATCACGAAGAGTCTAAGGAGGTGTAAAATGCAAATGACAAGAAGAATTTTGGTTTTTGTCTTGGCCTCAATTGCGGTTATCGCCATAATAGCTCTGGTGAGTGTTGGTTTAAATCATGTGCAAGCAATGAGGGAAAACGCCAGCTTCATTGGGTTTACAGGAGGGCATATGAGCCAAGATAATCACGGGACCTGCGACGGAAACATGTTAACTCACATGAATACAACAAGAAATATGCCTGGGAATATGCTCGATGAATGCGGAGATGTGCATGACGATATGAACATTGCAGGACACATGATGGGCATGCACTAGGCACTTCACTTTTACTCCACTCTCTGCCCAGCAAGAATGTCTTTTTATCACATTCTTTAGTGCGCGCATATCAAGCAATAGGCTTAAGAAGTTTAACTCTAACATGAATAACTAATGCCCTTGCTATATGCTGTGAAGCACGTTTTCCGGTCATGGAAGCTCTTCTTAGCATTGCTGATCGGTGTGGTATTGGCTTCCACATTTTTCGCAGGGACGGATATCAAAGCGAACGCCACGGCGAAACAGGCACTTGACCAGCAGCTTAGCAGGGTTGCCGTTGATATGACTGCAACTAGCAACGTCATGCAAACGTCGCAGATTCTGGATGCGAAGGAAAGAGTCTCAACTATTCAGGGAGTGACTCACGTGGAAATAGTCTCAAGCGCTCAGGGCTTCGTGGTTTTCAATGAGACTGGGACAATGGACTACAGCGTTAGTACTGTGGGAATTGGCAACGATTCATATGTTTATGACGGCTGGTTGAACAAGCCGGTGGGGATAGGAGAGAATGAGACATACATTCCGGAAGATTCAGCACTGGCGACTAGAGCACGGATCGGCGATGTCTTGCAGGTAAACTTCTCTTTGTACAAATATCTCCAAATGACAACAGAGACCATTTCCATAGACTTGACTGTGAAGGGTTTTGCCAAGCTTGACGACAAGGCGTATGCGATCGCATCTGGCTACTATTACTATTCCACCCTGATGACAGACAGTTACCAGATTCCCCGTGCGGGTCAGGGAATCCTGCTCGTAGACTGGGAGAAGACGATGCAGAAGCTTTTCAACGCCACAAACACTATTGAACCCTCAAGCAGCATTATCGCAACCAGCATGCTGATCTACTTCGATCACGATGCCCTGATAAACGCATGGGACATTGACACTTCAATCAACAACATCAAGAGCCTGCAAATCCTCGTTGAGAACCAGCTGGCGCTTTCAGGCATGAGTTCCAACGTGACGAGCCATTTGGAATCGATCTTGAGCATGTTTCGGTTCATGTCGATAAGCTTGAGATTCATGTTTACAATAGTTTCTCTGCCAATATTCTTCATGGCTTGGTACATGGGGACGACAGTTTCAAACGTCTCATTCAACCTGAGAAGACGCGAAATAGGCCTGTTGCTTACAAAGGGATTTTCCAGAGGCCAGGTCCAAAGACTGTTCCTGACAGAAACAGTAGTCATAGGAACCCTAGGTGGATCACTCGGCGTCCTTTTGGGGTTCTTGTTGAATCCGATTTTCACCGGATTCAGCACAGACTCATTCCAGACTAATCTGCTTAGCCCTTACACAGTGGCCTTTACCATAGCCTTCGGAATAATCATAGCCGTGGCTTCAGCTTACAGTTCAGCAAAGAAGGCCTCCCAACTTCCCACGATGGACGCGCTAAGAGAGTATCTGCCGATGGAGGAAACGAAGGCCTACAGGAAAAGATTGGTTTGGATCGCGTTTATCTTGGGAACTTACAAAATAGCGGTTTTCATTCTAGGCTTAAACATGACAACAATACTGACCAGGCTAGCTTTTGGAGGAGGCACAAACTTCATTCTCATAATACTAGTTGGTCTCTTTTTGGTCGTGGATGCTGTACTGAATTATGTGGGACCATTACTTTTCTTCTGGGGAGTCACGAAACTCTTGATCATTGGTTCCACAAAGTTTCAGGAACTCACAGCAAGAGCCGCCAAGTTCATGGGCGAATTGGGAGTGCTGGCAACGAAGAATGTCAAAATGAACCCAGCTCGCTCCGCTGCAATAGCCTTCTTGCTGGCTCTGATTGTAAGCTACAGCGTTCAAGTCACCGGACAGTTAGCCAGTGAACACGACTTCGCTGTTCGAACGGTCTACAATGACGTAGGCGCAGACGTCAGCTTCTACGTTCCTTACGCAAACGATGTAGCCAATATCTCTTCGATCGTGACTGCAAACCTTTCCTCTGCCATCGAAAGCTCAACATTGGAATATAACTTCGAAATCTCCGGAACTGTCAGAACTCTGAGCTTGAAGGCTGTTGATCCGCAATCATGGCTTAAGACAGCGTACTACGAAAGCGGATGGTTCAGCGGAAACGACGTTGCCACAGCATTTGGGGAATTAGCATCAGACAACAAGACAATAATTCTGAGACGTGCAGAAGCGTCACTCTTGAAAATCAACCTTGATGATAGTATCGTCGTGTATTTCGGTGGCAATGCGACAACTCTTAGAGTCGTGGGGTTCTTCGGTCCTGAACCGATCCAGCAGGGACAAAGCGGTTCTTTCGCGGGCTACTGGTCTTACGTCTCTGAAGAACTCTATGAGGGTGTCAGCAGTTCGGTCAACCCTTCCGCGAGGATGTTGATTAAGCTCAAGACAGGCGTTGACGGCGCGAATGTCACGCAAAACATCCGTGACATGAAACTGAACGTAAGCTCGGTCCAGTCTTTTGCGGAAAGATGGAAAGAAACCCAGTCAAACGTCTATACCGTTGGCCTATTGGACATCCAAAGGTTAGGCACCTTTTTCGCGATCTTGGCAGCTTCTGTTGGAACAGCGCTTGTGAGTGCCGTCAGCATGAAGGAGAGAGGTCGGGAAGCCACGATAATGAGCGTAAGAGGCCTGTCCTACAAGCAGCTATTGATAATGTTTTTGACCGAAAACCTAGCTCTTGTCACGTTCTCAGTTATTCTGGGGCTCTTCGTTGGCTTCATTACCCTCTATGGTAACATATCCTCAAACAATTCCTTCCTCAGCGACGCACTCATTTTGCGTCGTCTTGTTTTCACGGTGGACTCGGCACTCACTCTGGTTTCATGCCTTGCGCTGATTCTTTGCTCGACCATCTTGCCCATCGTGATCATGTCGAGAAGATACGTAACAAAACTTGAAAGGATGGTTCGTTTAAGATGAAAGGACTATGTGCAAAAGTGAAAGACTTGGTCAAGGCCTATCGGATCGGTAAAATCGAAGTGCAAGCCCTGAGAGGGTTGAATATGGATGTCCAGGCAGGCGAATTCGTGGCCATCATAGGACCAAGTGGAAGCGGAAAAACAACGTTGCTTAACGTTATCGGCGGGTTGGACCAAGCGACGGCAGGTAACGTGCAAGTCGGCGACACGGTGGTAACTGCGCTATCAACGACGCAGCTTGTCGATTACCGAAGACAGTGGGTCGGTCACATATTCCAAACCTTAAACCTTATTCCGACACTGACGGCGGCGGAAAACATCGAGCTTTCCATGATAGCCTTAGGTGTGGCAAGAAAGAAGAGAAGCGAACGGGTGCAGGAACTTCTTCAGACAGTCGGTTTGGTGGATCGTGCCGAGCACAAGCCCGAAGAGCTTAGCGGTGGCGAACAGCAACGCGTGGCCATAGCCGCTGCTTTGGCGAATGACGCTCCGGTTCTCTTGGCTGACGAACCTACAGGTGAGCTGGATACCGCGAACGCCAAGATCGTCATAGACTACCTGGTCAAGGTGAACAAGGAACTCAGCAAGACCATAATTATGGTGACTCATGACCCGAGCGTTGCAAGAAAGACAGACAGAATTCTCCGAATAGAAGACGGCACCATAAAGTTGGCGTTAGCTCCAAGCGAAATCATAGTTGAGGAGAAGGCGGGGTCTTACGTTGATCAGCTCAAGACCAGAATAAAAGAAATAGACAAGCAAATGCAACAGATGGACAAAGATTTCAAAGGCGGCAAAATAGGCGGCGACGAGTACGTTGAAAAGAGACAAAACCTCAAACAAACAAAAGACAGTCTGCGAGAAGAACTGCACCGAATGGGAGTAGTGGCATAACCTAACCAGCCATCCTTCCTCCACTCGCTTCTAGTGCCACAGCAAGAATTCTGTCCTTGATAAAACAACAATTCCAGATATACCGCAGACTCACTTTCAGACAACGTATTGGTTCTAAGGGAAAATCATATATATTTTAGCAATACATATAGGTCCTCGCGGGTAACCGCACAGGAGACTCAAGAAATGACAATCCGAAAGAAAGAATTGTTGACAACTGCATGCATTGTATTAACACTGCTCGTCATAATCGGCACAGCGGTTGCTTATGCTAAGCCTGTAGATCCCACCGAGGGCGATGAGGAAGACTACCACTCTACCGGCGACTGGAATTGGGGAATTGATGCATATTGCTATGGACATTGGGTTTGGTTCTGGATGCTCAGGCCTCCCGATATCGTTTTCACAGAATGGTACTGCAGCGGCAGCAGATGGGGAGGACCCGGCGTCTGGTACACTGGATACATGCTATTCTCTTGGCATTGGGATTCGGGTTCAAGCTACGTCTACGATGGTGGCGGTGGTCCAGTTTTTACGCCCTACTATACGATACACACTCATCACATCCACTGTAAAACTGAATCTTGGTTTGCAAACTGGATTGGCCAGAACTGGTACGCTTATGCTGAGGCTCAACTCAACATCTAACATAACAAGTGAAAGCAATTGCTCCCACTCTCCCTTTTTTC
>Ga0315277_10004524_pt1 | contig 18550 bp, 15 predicted proteins | sample YL17G05_15_MG_FD_203695 | JGI IMG/M metagenome (GOLD analysis project Ga0315277, IMG submission 203695) | Sediment microbial communities from Yellowstone Lake, YNP, Wyoming, USA - YL17G05_15 | ecosystem: Environmental > Aquatic > Freshwater > Lake > Sediment | place: USA: Wyoming | collected...
AAAAGCTTTATAAGGGGTGGTTTTACACAGGGGATACGGCGACGATCGATGGAGACGGTTTCATCACCGTTCAGGGCAGAACGGATGATATGTTTGTTTCGGGAGGGGAGAATATTTTTCCGCAGCCGGTGGAAGAAGTATTGGAGAAACACCCTAAGGTGAAGGAATGTATGGTGGTTGGGATGAATGATAAGAAATGGGGACAGGTGACGGTGGCTTATATTGTTCCAAGAGGTGAGAGGCCAACGGTTGAGGAATTAGAAAGGCATTGTTTAGATGATCCGAGTTTAGCCAGATATAAGAGGCCTCGGTATTATCAATGTGTGGATGAGCTTCCCTATACGCCAACGGGGAAAAAATTGCGATATGTAATGAAGGAGCGGGCCAATAAAGAGAGAGATAAATTTATTGCAGTACCTTCTAAAAATTAGCCTATATGGATGTCCATTCAATCATTCAATTATACTAATTGTAAGACATTATCTCTGAGCGGGAATATGAAAATAATAATTCGCAATAGTAAGGATTTATATGCCGGTATTCTTTTTATCTTTTTTGGCGTTTTCAGTGTGGCTATAGGCCGAAATTACCCAATGGGAACCGCGAGTCGAATGGGACCAGGCTATTTCCCCTTTATTTTGGGAAGCATCCTGGCTCTTTTGGGCTTCATAGTATCGGCCCGCGCCCTATGGGTAGGTAGTGATCGGATCAAGCCATGGGTGTTTCGCCCCCTGATCCTGGTGCTCCTTGCGGTACTCGCATTCGCCATCTTGCTCCAGAGGCTAGGATTGGTTTTGGCAACTATTGCCCTAGTTGTCATTAGCTGCCTCTCCGGCTGGGAATTCCGCCTCCTTGAGGTAGCCATTCTTTCTCTTGTGCTGGCAGCATTAGCCGTTGGCATCTTTGCCTACGGCCTAGGGATGCCTCTCAATATTTGGCCATTTTGATGGATCTCTTCAACAATCTAATATTAGGGTTTTCCGTTTGTCTGACTCCAGTGAATCTGCTGTATTGCTTTTTGGGAGTAGCACTTGGTACTTTGATCGGGGTATTGCCGGGTATCGGTCCAACCGCCACAATCGGCATGCTGTTACCGATTACGTTCAAACTGTCCCCGGTGACGGCATTGATCATGCTGGCGGGTATATACTATGGCGCCCAGTATGGTGGTTCGACTACATCAATTCTGATCAACCTGCCCGGTGAGGCCTCCTCTGTGGTCACCTGCCTCGACGGTTATGCCATGGCCCGCAAAGGCCGCGCCGGCCCAGCTTTAGCCATCGCCGCCCTAGGGTCGTTCTTCGCCGGATGCGTGGCCACTTTGATTATTACCATGTTTGCGCCGCCCTTGGCCGAGTTCGCGCTGAAATTTGGCTCGGCTGAGTATTTTTCCATGATGGTGCTGGGACTAATTGCTGCGGTGGTACTCGCCCATGGCTCGCTGCTCAAGGCCATCGCAATGGTTTTCCTCGGCCTACTTTTAGGGCTGGTGGGAACAGACGTCAATTCAGGGATTCGTCGCTTCGATTTTGGCATCAGTGATCTCTCTGATGGCATCGGTTTCGTGGCGGTAGCGATGGGATTATTCGGGTATGCAGAGATTATTGCCAACCTAGAACTCAAGGGAAAACGTGCGGTCATCACTACTGATGTACACGGCCTGATGCCCACTCGGGCTGACCTCAAGGCCTCGTGGAAAGCGGTGCTGCGGGGCACCGGTTTGGGTGCGATGCTCGGAATCCTGCCTGGTGGTGGTGCTGTCGTCAGCTCGTTCGCCTCTTACACTCTGGAAAAACGCGTGGCAGCTGATCCTTCACGATTCGGAAAGGGGGCGATCGAAGGGGTTGCCGGCCCCGAATCTGCCAATAACGCTGCTGCACAAACGTCGTTCATTCCACTGCTCACTTTGGGCCTTCCATCGAACGCAGTAATGGCACTGATGTTGGGGGCCATGACAATACACGGTATCGCTCCAGGTCCCCAAGTGATGAACGAGCGGCCAGAACTGTTTTGGAGCCTGATCACAAGCATGTGGATCGGCAACGTCATGCTTGTGGTGCTCAACCTCCCATTGATCGGGATTTGGGTCCGCCTTCTTACAGTCCCTTACCGGCTGCTCTTCCCTGCGATTTTGCTTTTCTGCTGTATCGGTGTGTATAGTCTGAACAACAGTCCGTTTGATGTGGTTCTGACAGCGGTATTCGGCCTGCTGGGATACATTTTCATCAAGGTCGATTGTGAACCAGCACCTCTTCTACTCGGATTCATCTTAGGCCCGATGATGGAGGAGCACTTGCGCCGTGCCATGCTGCTGTCCCGCGGCGATCCGACCGTGTTCTTCACCCGGCCTATCAGTCTGGCTATGCTGGTGGTGTCGGCTTTCCTGCTGTTACTGATCATTGCCCCTACCATCAGGCGTAAAAGAGAGGAAGCGTTCCAAGAATAGGGTTCCCTTGTTAGAGATTTTCAGTCGATCCAAAATATATTATAAGAAATGTGAAAGGAGGAATATCGTGAAAGTCAAATTGGGTCTTACAGTTCTGGCGTTATGTGGCGCAGTGCTTTGCATCGATGTAGGCACCGCTCTCGCACAAAGCTATCCGAGCAAACCGATTCGACTTATCGTGCCGTGGACGGCGGGTGGCGCCACGGACATTTTTGCCCGTATTATCGGGCAAAAGCTCACTGAGGGCTGGGGCCAGCAGGTGGTCGTTGACAATCGGCCAGGAGCGAGTGGCATAATCGGCTTTGAAATTGCGGCAAGAGCTGTACCTGACGGTTATACCATCCTCCTTGCGGCCCAACCTTTCACCGTCAATACAAGCCTGTTCAGCAAGTTGCCGTACGACGTGGTGAAGGATTTCGCGCCGGTGACGCTGATGGCCTATACGACAAACATCCTTGTTGTGCATCCAGCGGTGCCAGCTGAATCGGTTAGCGAGTTGATTACGCTGGCCAAATCTAAACCGGGTCAGCTCAACTTTGCCTCTATGGGCAGCGCGACCACAGGTCATCTCCTTGGGGAGATGTTCAAGATCATGGCAGGAGTTGACATGGTGCACATCCCGTATAAGGGCAGCGCCCCTGCCATGACTGACCTACTAGGTGGGCGGGTTTCGTTGATGTTCGATACAGTGCCATCGGCAATGCCTCATGTCAAAGCTGGCAAGTTAAGGGCCTTAGCCGTGACCAGCGCCAAGCGCTCACCATTAGTGCCTGATTTGCCCACTGTTGCGGAATCCGGCCTCCCCGGCTTCGAGTCGGCCCCATGGTATGGCGCAGTCGTTCCGGCTGGAACTCCCAAGGAAATTATCACCAAGCTCTATACCGAAATCGTGAAGATATTAAATATGCCGGACGTGAAAGACCGTCTGTCCAACTACGGATATACAATCATCGGTAGCACGCCGGAGCAGTTTGCCGACTTCATCAAAACGGATATGGCGAAATGGGCCAAGGTGATCAAAGATGCTGGCATCCATGTCGATTAATTTTCGTAACTGGAGATTTATCGCCGCTATAAAACCTTTTACCAGTGTGATCCCATTAATTCTCGGTGAAAAGGCAATCAGAAGGCAATATGTGGGCGATTCAGAAATAATTAAACGAGGAGGAATATCATGAAAATCAAATTGGGTCTTAGGGTATTAGCGTTATCCATCGCAATGCCTTTCCTCACTTTTGGTGCCGTTTTTGCCCAAGGCTATCCCAACAAACCGATCCGACTTATCGTGCCGTGGTCGGCGGGTGGCTCTACGGACATTTTTGCCCGTATTATCGGGCAAAAGCTTACCGAAAGTCTAGGCCAGCAGGTGGTAGTCGACAATCGGCCAGGAGCGAGTGGGATCATCGGCTTTGAAGCCGCCGCCAAAGCCGCACCCGATGGCTATACTATTGTCATGGGAGCTTCCGGCTTTACCACCAATACGAGCATGTACAGCAAGTTGCCCTACGACGCGGTGAAGGATTTCGCGCCGGTGAGCCTGATGGCGTTGGCGGCAAACCTACTGGTTGTGCACCCGTCGGTGCAAGCCGAGTCGGTCAAGGAGTTGATCGCGCTGGCCAAATCCAAACCGGGCCAGCTCAATTTTGCTTCCAGCAGCCACGGCAGCACGGCTCACCTTGCTGGGGAGTTGTTCAAAACCATGGCGGGAGTTGACATAGTGCACATCCCGTACAAAGGTAGCGCCCCTGCCATGGTCGACTTACTAGGCGGGCATGTGTCGCTGATGTTCGATCCCATACCTTCAGTGCTGCCTCACGTCAAAGCTGGAAAGTTAAGGCTTTTAGCCGTGACCAGCGACAAGCGTTTACCGGAACTACCTAATGTGCCGACTGTTGCGGAATCCGGCCTCCCTGGCTTCGAGATCGGCCCATGGTTTGGCGTGCTCGCTCCGGCTGGAACCTCTAAGGAAATTATCACCAAGCTCAATACTGAAATCGTAAAGATTATGCACATGCCGGACGTGAAGGAGCGTCTCTCCAGCCAAGGATTCACAGCCATCATCGGGAGCACGCCGGAGCAGTTCGCCGACTTTATCAAGGCGGATATAGCGAAATGGGCCAAGGTGGTGAAGGATGCCGGCATCCGCATAGATAAATCCCCGTAGGCTGTGATTCTTCCCACTTTAATTTATTAATTTTGGGTGCCATGATGATGTTGATGTACCCAGGACCCCCATGTAAAATGAGTTTAGCCCCGTGGAGAATTAAGCCAGCGCCGAAGATTGGCGAGCATAGTCAGGAAGTCTACATTCACGAGTTAGGCATGAGCGAAGCTGAATACACTGCACTTGTCCAAGGGGGCATCACATGATGGAGAAGGCATTAGAAGAGCTTAGGGTATTGGACTTATCGACGGGGTTAACAGGTCTTTTGATAACCAAGTACTTAGCGGATCATGGGGCTGAAGTGGTGTGGATAGAATCGCGGGCTCATCTTGATATTTGTCGTACGAATGCTCCTTTTCGAGAGGGGAAGGTGCATCCGGATTATGCGGCTCAGGCGACGACGGCTTTGACATCGAGGTATAGTTTTGGGTTGAACATGAGCAAGCCTGGGTCGAAGGAGGTGATACAGAGGTTAGTGGAGTGGGGGGATATAGTGGTACAGAGTTTTCGTCCGGGTGTGTTGAAAGAATGGGGGATAGCTTATGAGCAGATTTCTCGATTGAAGCCGGAGCTCATTATGCTTTCTATTTCGATATATGGTTTGACAGGGCCGCGGGCTGGGACGCCTGGTTGGGGGCAGAAGACCCAGGGGTTTCAAGGTCTTCCTTATTTTACGGGGTGGTCGGATTTGCCTGGGGTGAGTGTTCCTTTGGCTTTTTCGGATGTTTCGACGCCTTGGCTTGGATTGTGTGCGCTGATGGCGGCGGTGGACTACAGGCGACGGACGGGGCGAGGGCAGCATATTGATTTTGCTCAGATTGAGGCTGCTCTTCATTTTATACCTGGGCATTACCTTCTTGACTACTTTGTCAATGGGCGGGAGAGTGAGCGTAAGGAGAACCGTTGTGACTATGCCTGTCCTCATGGAGTTTATCCTTGTCGAGGTGATGATCGCTGGTGTGCGATCACTGTATTTTGTGATCAGGAATGGGAAGCCTTATGTTGTGCGATGGGAGATCCATCTTGGGCGAAGCAGGAGAAGTTTTGTACTTTGAGGGGGCGCAAGGCGCATGAGGAAGAGCTGGATGTTCATATAGGGGAATGGACGCGCAAATTTTCTCCGGAGGAGGTTATGGGTCAGTTACAGGCTTCGGGGGTTGCTTGTGGGGTGGTTCAGAATTGTGAGGATTTAATGGATAGCGATCCTCAGCTTAAATATCGCCAATATTGGTGGAAGCTATCAAGGCCGGGTTTAGGAGAATGTGTTCATCCGGCATGGCCCGTGAGGTTAACTGAGACGCCTTGTGAGTTGCGTGCAACTCCTTGTTTTGGTGAGGACACGGGATATGTCTGTAGAGAATTTTTAAAGATGAGTGAGCAGGAAATAAACTCGTTAAGAGAGCAAGATGTCCTGGAATTTGGTTACTAACTAAGAGGCTTCCCAAAACCAGAGGTTCGAGGCCCGATCAAGTAGTCCCCTAAACAGAAGATTTCCATAAATGAAAGGGTACAATGACTGTTCTGCCTGAATCGAGAAATGTTTTTTATGACGAATCCATGGTTTCTTATTATGGATGGGTAGTGGTGGGAATGGGGTTCTTGGCAAACTTAGTGGCCTTCGGACTTGTTTATTCGTTTGGCGTTTTCTTTAAGCCACTGGCCTCTGAATTTGGCTGGAGTCGGTCTGTGACAGCTGGGGCCTTTGGGTTTTATGGGATCTTCCACACCCTTCTGGCTCTTTTTGCTGGAAGAGTTTGTGATCGCTTTGGCCCGACACTGGTTTTGACCATCGCCGGCTTTTGCCTCGGTCTTTCGATGATTCTGATGACGTACATCACTACACTTTGGGAGTTCTATCTTTATTTTGGCGCTCTTTTCTCCATAGGGATTGCAGCGGAATTTATTCCGGTTATGTCAACGGTTTCACAATGGTTTAAGGTGAAAAGAGGATTTGCGGTAGGGCTGACCGCAGCAGGGTTGGGCGCTGGATCTTTAGTTTTCTCTCCTTTGAGCGCCTGGCTGATTTCGTCCTTTGGATGGAGAAAGGCTTACACCATTATTGGGATCCTTTCTTGGGTTGTTTTCGTACCGATTGTGAAATTTATGAAACAGATCCCTCGTGAATCCACGGGATGTGAAGAATCGGGAGGGTTTTCCCTTTCTGAAGCTCTTGGGACGAGGGCGTTTTGGGCCTTTGGGATTTCATGGTTTTTTATCGCTATCACTTTGTGGGCGATGATGATACATATCGTTCCATTGGCTACCGACCGCGGTATGCATATGCTCACCGCTGGAATTCTCGCGGGCATCATAGGAGCGACAAGTATCATCGGGAGAATCAGCGCTGGTTTTTTCTCCGACAAGGTTGGGAGAAAAAGAGTTTTGATTATAGAGTTTACCATTCAACTCATCGCACTCATTTGGCTTCTCTTTTCTACCAACATCTGGATGTTGTTCTTCTTTGCCGTATTATTTGGCATTAGTTCAGGAGGATGGGCAGGTGTGATTGCCGCTTTTCCTGCTGACTACTTTGGGTTTAAAGCCACAGGCTCTATTTTGGGGTTTGCTGAAATCTTGGCCGGAGTAGGTGTAGCGATTGGACCCTATGTGGGAGGACATATTTTCGATCTCACCCATTCTTATAATTATATGGTTATTATGTGCATCATGGCAACCATCGCTGCCATCATCTCAGCTTCACTTCTAAGGCCGCCTTTTAAGCTTCGTCTTCCCAGCAAAGTAGGTGAAAGAAATGGAATTTCGTTATAATTATGATTGTCGTTCTGATTTATTTATAGGTACGCTTCTTGTTTCGTTCATTAATGAGACTGAGATGGACGAAAATAAGTGTGTTGAGTTCTTAAAAAATTAAGAGGAGGGTAGGGAGATGTCGGTTATTCTTGTTGAGAAGAGAGAAAAGATTGCTATCATTACTCTGAATCGTCCGGAAGCATATAATGCAATGAATTCTGAAGCTTGGAAGGAGATCACGAATGCTTGGATAAGCGTTAAAGATGATCCTGAGATTTGGACAATTATTTTGACAGGTACAGGAGACAAGGCTTTCTGTGCAGGTCAGGATCTTAAAGAGATGGCTCAGCTCAAGAAAGAGGCAGAGCGAGAGGGGCGTCCTTATGTTTCTACTTTACCGGAGGTGTCACCTGTTAAGTATATGGAGATGCCCAAGCCCGTTATTGCTGCGATTAATGGTTTTGCTATTGGGGGTGGGCTGGAATTGGCATTGGTTTGTGATATAAGAATTGCTGCCGATCATGCGCGTTTAGGTCTTCAGGAGGTACGTCAGTCTCTTATTCCTGGAGCGGGTGGTACTCAACGGTTGCCGCGTTTTGTTCCGTTTGGTTTAGCATTAGAGATGCTGATGACGGGAGATCTCGTTAGTGCCCAGGAGGCTTATCGTATTGGTTTGGTGAACAGGGTTGTACCTTTATCTGAGCTGATGCCTGCTGCTCAAGCACTTGCTAACAGGATCAATGAGAATGGTCCTTTGGCAGTGAGGGCGGCGAAAGAGGCAGCTTATAAGGGGATGCAAATGCATTTAAATGAGGGATTTCGTTTTGAGACGCTTCTCTTAAGCAGATTAAGGCAATCTGAGGATGCTTGGGAGGGACCTCGTGCTTTTGCTGAAAAAAGGAAACCTAATTACAAAGGAAGATGATGGGAGCTTGAGAGATTGAAACGATTTGAAAAAATCTTCTGATTTTCTTGCTAGTAAGAGTTGCAGTTTGTAGGAAAAAATTTAGGTGTGCATTCGTGATTCAAGGATTTCCTTGAGGGCTCTTCGGGCATCGACCCCATAGCCCCCTTCCCAGGCATCAGAACCTACGGTCTTTTCATCGTCCCAAGCAGCATGGGGTAACTGCTATCAGTTGTATTTCGCACAAATGGCCAGATAGCTACTTGTTGTAAATTGTTCGTTAATTTAATCTGAAATCGTTCAGGAGAAATTAGGCATGGAAAGATTTTTTTATCCTCAGCGAGTCGCAATTATCGGAGTCTCAGGAATTCCGTCCAATCTAGGGAAATTTATTATTCAGAACTTGATCGAATTTGGATTTGATGGATCTTATTATGCTGTAGGAAAGAAATCGGGAAGCGTTTTTGGGAAACCCATATACCGGTCTGTCCTCGATGTCCCTGACGAACTCGATCTGGCCATGATTCTGGTGAAGGCTGAGCAGGTACCTCTCGTTGCAGAAGAGTGCGGTCAAAAAGGAATCAAAAGATTGGTTATAAGCACAGCGGGGTTCTCAGAGTACCGGTCTGAGAAGAAGGCCCTGGAAAACCAACTTTTAGAGATATGTCAAAGGTACAGAATCCGATTTATCGGGCCAAACTGTATGGCCGTCGTTAATATGCAGAATGGTCTTTTCCTCCCTTTTACTCCCAAGCGTAAAGTTGACTGGCAAAAGGGACCTGTGGGCATTATTTCGCAGAGTGGATACTGGGCTATGCAGTCATCCCAGCATCTTTCCTACGGGAAAATAGGTGTTAGCAAGGTAGCAAGTATTGGAAATAAGCTTAATGTGGATGAAGTCGATCTGTTGGAATACTATTTGAAAGATCCTCAAACCAAAATCATATACCTTTATTTGGAAGGCCTCTCAAGGGCTAAGGATCTAATTGAATTGGCCTGCTCTGCCATCAAACCCATCATTATCCACAAATCGAATATTTCATATTTGAGCCATGGCATTGCCCGGTCTCATACATCCTCCCTGGCTAGTGACGAAAAAGTGGTAGATGCAGTTTTTAAACAGGCTGGTATTATCCGCGTAAGTAGTTTTGAGGAAATGCTAAACTGCGTAAAGGTCCTCCTTTTACCTCCCCTCAGAGGAAATAGGTTAGTCAGTATCGCACAGACCGGGGGAGCATCCGTAATCATTGCCGACGAATGCCAGCAAAATGGTTTTACACTTCCTCCTCTTCCTCAAACTGTTTACAGCTGGTTGCAAAGTAAAGGGAGAGCCAAGATTATCACTCTGACCAATCCCTTAGACCTAGGTGATATATACGATATGGATGTCTTTATTGAAACAATCGAAAAGCTTCAGGGGCTTTCGGAGATAGACGGTATTTTTTATAACCTGGCGTATTCTATAGGATGGGAAAAGAGTTTACATCGGTCTTATAAAGAGTTATTCGACTACTGCAGCCAGGTAAATAGCCGTTCGAGAATACCTATTATTATCAGATTAAATAGCGAGCAACCTGCTGCAATGTTTGAGTTGAATAAAAGGTTATCCGTGCCTTTCTTTGAATCGATTTCGGGTGCTTTTAAGGCCATGAGAAAAGTCTTGGATGCACGACAGGCTAAACCTCTTTCAAGACCTACCGCTGATGCAAGTATGGATGCCTCTGGTGAAATAGCCTCCCTTCTTAAAAGTGCCACTAGGCAAGATAAAATCTTCCTCGATTATGAAGGATATCAGATATTGGAATCCTTGAAGATTCCCATCGTAAAACAGCACTATCTTCCCAGAGGAGAGGAGGAAAGGATCGGTGATCTAAGATTTAAATTCCCTGTTGTTTTGAAAGCGATCGGAGAGAACCTAACTCATAAGATCGAAGTTGGAGGTGTACGCTTAGACCTAAAGGATCAAGGAGAGTTATCGGACGCTTTGGCTATGATGACTTCAGAGAATCGTCTTTTTTCAGCCCGGGGATTCTTAATTCAAGAAATGATTGCCCCTGGAATAGAGATGATTGTTGGGGCAAAACGTGATCCTCAGTTTGGACCTATAGTGATGGTGGGTTTAGGGGGGAGTCTGGTTGAATTCGTTTCCGACATCATTCTCGCCCTCGCGCCCATCGATGTCGGTATGGCAAGATGCATGGTTGAATCCCTGAAGGGATATCAGTTGCTGAAGGGATATCGAGGTACGCCTCCGGCTGACGTTGATTCTCTATGCGAGATTCTTAAACGGGTCTCAGATCTTATGGTAAATTTTCCTGCTATCAACGGAATCGATCTCAATCCTGTGAAGGTTCTTGGTCAGGGAGAGGGATCTGTGGTCATTGACTGCAAAATTTTTTTGAAATCTGCCCCGAACCTTCAATGGGATATAATACCGATACAGAAGGCGTTAACCTAAAACCATGGATTTCCTATTCCAGTATCTGCCGGGCGGGCTTGATATCGGCGACATCTTCCCTGACACAAGTTCGGCATCCACGGTTCCATTTGCACTTTATTCCCACATCCAGTTCCTGGCTGATCCTGGTCGAGCGTTGGTTCCGCGAGATTAGCATCAAACGCATCCATCGGGGCACGTTCAGGAACGTGGCCGCATCGATTGCTGCTATCAGAGACTATATCAACAATCATCACCAAAATCCACAGGTGTTTGAATGGACAGTACCTGTAGAACAGATCTTGACTAAAGTCGCCAAAAATAAAGAAGCGTTGGACGCACTACAATGGCATCTTTTTGGAATCTGGTGTCAATAACTGAGTTTGAAGACCAGTTATGAGTGTAACCGTCATCGCATATTTCACACATCTGAATATTAGAGGAATTAGTCTGGTATCCACGGCAAGCTGAAAATTTTGTTAAGGAATTTGGAAAATTACTATTAAACCGCTTGGGGTTGTTCCAAATAGATTCTCATCCTCAAGATGGAAGGTGACTTTCGGAAGGAGAAAGAGCAAACTCCTTTTTCCGGCATCCATTTTCGCCTACGCACTTTCAACTGGGAAGCAGTAAGAAGACGAACAATATTATTACGTTCAAAATTTGGAACTAAGAAATTGGTTGAAATATTCTTTAGAAAGTAGAATATTGTAAAATTATAAAATACTGTGAAATATAGGATATGACATTACAAACGATAAGCAAAATATTAACTCGTGATTTCATCCTAGGGTTTTTTGCACAATTCACTTTCACAATCGCTTACCAGATCCTCATTCCGACCCTCCCGATCTATCTTTCAAGATTGGGATCTAAAGAGACAGATATCGGGATTCTTATTGGAATCTTCGGTGTCTCCTCATTGGTCTTCAGACCTTTTGTGGGAAGAGCCCTTTTAAAAGTTCCCGAAAAAAACTTTATGATCACCGGTGCTCTCCTCTTCGCCCTCACCTCATTTGCCTATCTCTTTGCTCCCCCTTTCTGGCCTTTTTTGATAGTGAGGGTTCTTCAAGGTGTTGGTTTGGCCTTCTTCTATACAGCCTCATTTACATTGTTTGCCAATATCAGCCCAGAAATCCATCGGGGGCAAAGCCTGAGTTACTTCTATCTGGCCCAAAATATCTCTTTAGCTCTGGCTCCTTCATTGGGAATGGGCCTTATCAACCACTTTAGTTTTATCCTTCTTTTCTTAGTCTGTTTAAGTGCATCGTTGTGTTCTCTATTCATTACCAATAAATTGGGAAAAACGCAGGTTATTCAATCAGAGGATTCCTCCATCAAGAGTGGCTTGTTTCTTGACCGCAAAGCTCTTCCACCTTCTGTTATTAGCTTCTTTATCTTCTTCATTTGGGGGGGCTTGGCCACCTTTTTCCCTCTTTATGCTATAAGTAACGGGGTAACTAATCCCGGGCTTTTCTTTACCGCTATGGCCATTATGCTAATCTCGGGTCGGGCTTTGGGTGGGAAGATATTGGATCTCTATAGCAGAGAAAGAATAATCCTATATTTCCTTGCCACTTATGCCATTGCGATGGGCATCCTCGCCTTTTCTAAAAATCTTCCGATGTTTATTCTCGTTGGGATGATTTGGGGGACCGGGAGTGCATTGTGCGTTCCCGCTGTGCTGGCCTACACTCTTGATAGTGTGGGTTCTTCTCGGGGTCCAGCTATGGGGACATTCACAGCACTTTCGGATTTAGGGCTGTGCTTAGGACCAGTAGTCATGGGCATCATCATCCGTTTGACCAGCTATCCAATAATGTTCCTCTGTTTAGCTTTTATTGGCGTCATCAATCTCATTTATTTCCATTTTTTTGTGAGAAAAAAGTAACCCTTTGATGTGTCTTTTTGGGATTGGGGAAATCCCTGGCTTTAGGGGATCGCTTTAGCATAATTTGCGGCGTGCATTTCTATCAAACACCGTCGCACACTCGATACGAGATGAAACTGGATTTCATCTGGATCACGAAATATTGGAGGCCGATATTGACGAAAGAGGTGGCGGTTGGTATCAGGAAGCTGGTTCGGGAGGTCTGTTTGGCCAAGGATGTCCAGATTTTGAAGGGGTATGTTTAATCGGGATCTTGTGCACCGGTTTGTGTCAGTGCCACGGAGTCCTTCGGCCAGCAAGCTGATGTAGTATATCAACGGGAAGACATTCCGGAAGATTCTGATGGAGTTTTCACACATAAGGAAGAGGTTTTGGGGAGGTTATCTGCGTGCCGCCTGATTTCTTCGCTTAGTTGGCCACCGGCGGGTGTCTGGTAATCTCAGTCGGTTCTCGCCACCTGCAGGAAATCTGCAAAGTGACTAAGTGGCGACGAAAGAACGCCATAGAGAATTTGGGCAATCTGCTTTGTGCCACTTGTGGCAAAGGAGCCTGGGAGATAGTTAGATGGAGTCACTCAATTAGAAGCTGATGGATGGACTCCTTAACAGAGAGGTTTTAATAACCACGTTTGAAACAGGGGAAGTGATCGAACAGTGGCTAAAGGAACCGACTACTCTAGGTCAAATCCTCATAGAGTTCTTCCTACCTCAGCGCCCTCAGATATAGCCTCCATGATATTCCGCAGCTCACGACAATCTCCAATAAGGTGAATATTGCGGAATTTGTCAGCGAGCATATGGTAAAATATTTGATTAGGCCTAAAGCCTGTTGCTGAAACAATGCTATCAGCTTCAATTATCCTTTGCCCAGCTTCATTTTCCACTTTAATCCCTCTCCTGGTGATTGCCACTACCTTGATACCTGTCAAACAAACCATATTGAACTCGGCCAATCGATCGAGGAGAATGCGTCTAGCGATCCGCTTGATGTCAGGAGCCAAACGAGATTGCATCTCTATTATTGTGACACTGTGATCCTGCTGGGCCAAGAACATAGCTACCTCACATCCTACAAGACCGCCACCAATAACCGCTACCGTTCTGCCTAAATGGTCGGGATGATTGAGAGCCTCGGCAGCATCCAGAATACGTATGTTCTCGGGCGTTGCATGCGGTAATATGAGAGGGACAGAACCGGTTGCTATGACTACAGCATCGGGACTGTAATCCTCAATTAGCTGTTTGGTTATCTCTTGTCCCAATTGTGTATTTACACCGGCTTCTTCAAGCTCCTTAATAAGATAGTTAATCAAACTATTTATCTCTTGCTTAAATGGTGGTTTGGCCGCTAAAAGAAGCTGGCCTCCGAGTTGAGACTTCTTCTCCCATAAAGTCACCTGGACTCCGCGCAATCCTAGTACTCTTGCTGCCTCCATACCTGCTGGTCCACCACCAACAACCACTACTTTTTTGGAACGTTCGAGCACTTTGAGCCTGGCTTCGAGTTCTTTTCCCAAGGAAGCATTAACTGTACAGCGTAAAGGGCTGTCACTCATGGTTTCATCAATGCACTGCATACAACCGATGCATGGTCTGATATTTTCAGTTCTTCCTTCTGTCAATTTATTTACAAGTTGTGGGTCAGCCAAAAGAGCTCGCCCCATAGCAATCATATCTGCTTTGCCTTCGGCTAAGAGGGTTTCGCCCAACTCTGGCGAAATTTTGCTGCTAGCTATCAAGGGTATACCCACCACTCTCCTTATTTTTTCCACCAATGGTACCAGAGGCCCTGGAGGTGAACCTGACGGCGGGATAGAATGAACCCAGTCGCCCGAGGCAAACACCTCAATTGCATTACCACCCACCCCCTCTACCATTCTAGCTATCGCCTGGGCTTGCTCGATATTAAGACCTTGTGCCACACCAAATTCTGTGGCACTCAATTTACACCATACAGGAAACTCCACACCGAGTTCCTTCTTAATGCCCTGTATTATTTCTAACAAAAACCTTGCCCGATTAGCTAATGTGCCACCATACCCATCTTGTCGCCGGTTCGAGGAAGCAGAGAGAAACTGGCATACCAGATAGCCACCGGAAGCATGTATTTCGATGCCATCAAAACCTGCCATTTTGGCCCGCCGTGCCGCACTTATATAGTCCCCTATTAGTAATTGGATATCATTTAGGGATGCCTCTCGTGGCATCTCATACTGTGAAACAGGGATAGCAGAGGGAGCAATGGGTTGCACGCCAGTTATAATGGAGCGGCAGGCTCTACCGCCGTGTTGAAATTGGACTGCTGCTACGGCGCCTTGTCTATGTATGGCTTCCACAGTCTCTTTCAATCCAGATACGCACGCGTCATTATCGATACATAAGGAGGATCGGGCTACTTTGCCTGATAGGCTTACCATGGTAGCACCCACAATAATTAAGCCAACACCCCCCTTAGCCCTTTCTTCATAATAGTCTATTAGTTGTTGAGTGACACGGCCTTCTACACTGCTATAATTAGTGCCCATTGCTGGCATACATATGCGGTTTTTAATCCTAACATTCCCCAATCTAATTGGACTGAATAAATGGCTGAATTGTTTCGTTACCATAAGATTTAAATCCTACATCTGTTAACTGAATTTGATAAACAATATAGTATAAAAAATTAGGATGACAATTGTCAAACAGGTTGTTGGAGTGAGAGATATTTTAACGTGAACCTTTAACATGGGATCTAAGCGCCGAGCAGGCGGTGGAAGATTCCCTAATCATTTAGCTTCTCATCGAAAGAAATCACGTCATTAATCACTATCCATTCCACCATTCTATAAACTCTTTATCATGGAATCTTAGCTCCATTCGACCTCCCGTTCAGTAATGCCATGCCGGAGTTATTGGGATTTAATTTGGTAAAATTACTTTCTAAGAGGATAATAACCTCCCTTTGCGCAAATAATTTGTGCTGTCGACTCTTTGAATATTGTGGATCCGTAGGGGAATTCTTGACAACATTTTCTAAATCCAATATATAATTTTACTTTGCTCTGAATAATTCTAAAGGGAACAAATATGCTATAGGGATATCGAAACATTTAAAAGCAAAATATTGGACTGCGGTTGCTTTCCGAGACATAAACGATTTCTTATGATGAACGGAATAAATGGGTGGGGGAAGAAAGGGCTAATCATCACTCAATAGGGAAGGGAAATGGACCTTAGCCAGGAATTAAGAGAAGCGACTGAGAAATCAGCCAAGTTATTGACGAAGGCAGAGTATGTCATTGCTTTAACCGGAGCGGGAATGTCGGTTGAAAGTGGCATCCCGGATTTCAGGGGGCCTGACGGCCTCTGGACGAAATATGGAGAACCCCCAATGGATGGCTATCAAAGATTTCTCCGAGATCCAAAAGGGGATTGGGAAAGAAGAATCAAGAAAGAAGGCTATGCTAGAGAACTTTATGAAACCCTTGAAAAGGCAAAGCCAAACCCAGGCCATTACGCTTTAGCTGAGCTTGAAAGATTGGGAATTCTAAAATGTTTGATTACCCAAAATGTTGATAATTTAGATCGCACAGCTGGGGTTAAAAATATTGCCGAAATTCACGGAAATCTTTTTCTAGTTAGGTGTATTCAGTGTGGCTCACGGTACCCGAGGGGAAAGATCTCTTTAGAAGTGCTGCCGCCTCACTGTCCTAGATGCAATGGAATAATAAAAACCGATGGGGTAATGTTTGGAGAACCGATCCCTGCTGATGCACTTGAAAAATGCCAAATGGAAACCGAGAAATGCGACTGTATGCTAATTTTGGGAACATCAGCCTCTGTGTCCCCAGCCGCCGGGTTTCCGAGAGAGGTAGCAATGAAGGGGAGAGCTTTGATTGAAATCAATTTCTCTGAGACACCTCTTACTCCTATATGTCAGGTTAGCATTAGAGGGAAAACTGGGAGGATATTGCCAATAATTGTGGAACAAGTCAAGACAATTCGTTAAGATTCGTTAAGATTAGCAGTCATTCAAGGAACGAGAAGGTCTTAATAATTTGACTCGAACAGTACGCTCAGGGGAAATGAAGCGCAAAAACAAAGAGAATGCTGATCCCGATCCGGTGATATTCATACCAGTCCAATACCACTTGATAGATCAGCAACAGTGAAAATTTAAGTGGAGACTAGGGAAGCGATGGCAAAAATTCTTAAACAATTAGAAAGATAGGATCTGTTGGCAGAGGATAGGAGCATCTTCTATAAAAATGATTATTTGAAAGTCTACAGGAATAACTCAATGGTTGAAGAAATTTTATCGAATCTATACAAAATTGAAATTCCACTCCCGAACAATCTGCTGAAAGCCCTCAACTCTTATGTGATAAAGAACTCGGAACGAAATTTGATTATTGATACAGGGTTTAATCTGGACGAATGCATGACCGCGATGCAGATTGGTTTTGGGAAACTTGGAGTCGATCTAAGGAAAACGGATTTTTTTATCAGGCATTTACATGCAGATCATCTCGGTCTCGTTTCGGATCTTACCACGGATGCATCAACGATATATTTTAATGAACCAGATGCACAAAGGTTTAAATCTGGCGCTCTCTGGCGAGATATAGCTAACTTTGCGAGTCTGAATGGTTTTCCTAAGAATGAGCTTCAAGCGATCCTTCAAACCCATCCAGGTCTTAAATAGCGATCAAAGGATCATTTAACCTTCTGTATTTTACGGGAAGGCGACACAATAACTATTGGAGACATGGTATTCAAATGCGTTGAAACACCTGGACATACGAAAGGCCACATGTGTCTTTACGAAGCAAACAAAAAAATCTTTATAGCTGGAGATCATATTCTTAACGACATAACACCAACTATCCAATTATGGTCTGATGACAGGAATCCGCTAAGGGAGTATCTGGCAAGCTTAGATAAGGTGAACCAATTCGATATTGAGCTTGTATTGCCTGGTCATAGGAGCATTTTCAGGCACTGTAAAGAGAGAATTCAGGAATTGAAAGATCATCACGAGAAGAGGCTTGATGAAATTATTTCTATTTTGAGAAATGGTAGAAAGAATGCTTTTCAGGTAGCATCCCAGATGACTTGAGATATTATCTATGACTCTTGGAATTTGTTCCCTGTCTCGCAAAAATGGTTTGCTACTGGTGAGGCGATTTCCTACCTGAAATACCTTGAAGAAAAAGGAATGATACGGAAGGAAATGCTGAAGCAGAAGATAGAGTTTTCATTGAACGTAAGTCCTTAAATTTAATATGAAGATTTATTCAAATAAAATTTTTCTGAAATAATAATTTCCAAAATATTTGGAATCCCTTAACAGCCATTAAGTCTACAGGTTTTCCAAGAATGTCCCGATTTTTTCGCATATCCTTACAATATCGAAGCCAGTCTAAGAGGAGTAGGTCGGAGAAGAACAGATAGGGATTGCTCAGTCTGAAATCAGTCAAATAGTTTTGTTAGACTAGGTTCAGATTATTGCACCCCTACTTTGGTTGTCTGTATCACCTAAGACTGTCTTTCCTAGAAGGCTGGGGGCTTTCTGGTTTACGGTATCCATCAAATGGCCATAGATGTCCATCGTTACATTTATGCTGCTGTGGCCTAATTAACTCTGAATATATTTTGGATGTTCACCTTGAGCGATGAGTAGGCTGGCGTAGGTGTGCCTCAAATTATGAAATCTTATCCGGGGCAGGCCGGCTATTGATGTTCCAGGGTTAAAATACTCTTTTGCAACATTGTCATCACATTTTTTAAATCCATCCCCGAAGATGGTTAAACTGAAGAGGGGAAAAGTAGATCGAATGTCATTTTTAAGAAAATAGTTTTCACTTCATCCAGCAATTGAGAAGCAAGCAAGGCAAAGAGAGCCTTGAAATAGATGAGGAGCTGAGCTCCCAAGAGGCGTCAACAATAATAAAGGAATTGATGGAAAGCAGCCAG
>Ga0315277_10004526_pt1 | contig 18549 bp, 16 predicted proteins | sample YL17G05_15_MG_FD_203695 | JGI IMG/M metagenome (GOLD analysis project Ga0315277, IMG submission 203695) | Sediment microbial communities from Yellowstone Lake, YNP, Wyoming, USA - YL17G05_15 | ecosystem: Environmental > Aquatic > Freshwater > Lake > Sediment | place: USA: Wyoming | collected...
CATCGACCTGAAACTCAACCCATGATATCCCTGATGAATCTTGAACGGAAACATCAACCGCTGTTGAGCCAGAAATGTGGTCTCCATCGTGTGGTGACTGAATCGATACTATCGGTGGAATCAGGTTAATTGTGATATAGTCGAACGACCCGCCGTACAGACGGAACCCCGTCAGCGGGGACCGGATCGGTGTTCCGGGCTCTGGTGCCGGGACCCACGAACCATTGATGCACATACTCACCGAGCCGTTTCCGGAAACGTGATAGTACCAGTCGGTGATGGCGGTGATGTTCTTCTCTACATATGCCTGACCTCTCACCGTCAGTGTCCCATTCACGACCTCAGCACAATCGAGGGTGGTAGTCAGATTAAGTATCTCCCCTCCATCCATGGCCTGTATCTCAAAACCGTCAAAGAGGATGGTTGCGGAGCCGGATCCGGACGCATAGTCAGTCACAAATCTCATCTGTGAAGCGTATCCGTCCCATTCGTAGTAAGACTCTGGACCAAGAGGAAGGTCCACAATCACTTCGTGCCAGTCCCCGTCAAGCAGAAGAGATGATATGTCAGGAAGAGTAAGATTGCCAGCTTTGAAGTAGGAGTTGTACTTCTCTATGGAGATGTAGGCCCGAGGATTCGTCTTGTCATTCCATCCCAAACCCTTCACGAAATACCGAATCCTAGAGGCTGAACTGAGGTTGAACACGCCATAGGCCCCGGCAGTCGGATAGACCGGCAGCCCGTACTCATGTGTCAGCGGCTGCCACCAGAAGGATTTCGACCCTGTATCGGTCCTGCTGAGGCTTACAGACACAGTACCCATGACCCGGTCAGAAGATGTAGAAATCGCAAGGCTAGGGTCAGGAGCAACATCCTTCCAGCTGCTGGCATACCAGTCAGAGGTGCTCTCTGTAACGCTATCGTTTCCGAACTCATCAGGGAACCATACAGTGTCGGCATACATTGTGTTGAATGAATGAGCATGTATCTGGTCACAGATGTCCAAAGAAACATTGTACATCCAATGATGTGTTTCCCACCCCTCGTTGCCGACCCGATCAGTGACCCAGAATCCCACGACCTCGGCGTGTCTGAGTACTGTATCGACAGCCTGCTTCAGATACGTTGGTGTGTGAGCAGTGAACCAACCGAAGTTCTCCGATGCACTCACAAAGAACATGAGGTCTGCATCAGGATAGGACTCCTTCAGTAGTCGAGCCTCGTTGTCTATGTTGTCTAACGCCTGATCGTAATCGTCGACCACTATTCCGTCAGCTTTCACTCGACAAGATGGCTCAAGAATCCATGACCAAGGAGAAGGCCACTGAAAGACCTTGAGTCCCGGGTACTCAGTGTGTAGCCAGTCGTAGAAGAGGTTCATATACCATGCGATGAACTCGCCAGGGAAGCCGCCCGAAGGTCCCTCCTCTTCACCGACCGTCACGCCGTAGACGTATTCGACTCCGATAGTGCTGATGCATCCGCGGACGCGGTACTTCACGGATTCAGTTGCGTTCATCCCATACACAACGTTCTCCTTATACATGTCTGGCCAGCCGTTGACAACTCCGGGGAAGGGCCAGACATCCCACCAGTTTAGGTCAAGTATGACCTTGGTCCCATGATCATGCAAGTATCTCACGTTGTCAACAATGGTTTCGCCGCCGCTCCACAGAGCGTGAGAGCAGACTAGATAGTCGGCGAATCCTGCTATCTCACGTACCGAAACCATGTCTGCCATCCCGTAGTAAGCGATTTCTTTCGCTGCCTTCACGGAAACCTGCCCAGTGCCGGATAGGCCGAATTCGGGATTCACCTGGGCAAGCCCCTTCGCCGCTTCGTCTGAGCTTTCCTTGACGATAGGACCTGTTTCAATTGGCAGATTCATGCAGACAACGCAGAGCAATAACCCCATAGGAACTAGAAGCCTTACAGAGTTCTTCATTTCTATCACACCACCTTTCTCCTCCAACGCACGGAGGGAACAAAGGCCAAAGGTATCGCCGTCAATACTATGCATCGCAAGACTGAAGCCGCCTCAGGAAGGCCGAGAATAGGCCAAAGTTGAAACTTTGAGGGCCCGACCATGTGTGTTGGCCCCTCTGACTCGTCATCAACATACGAGCCGATGGCGACGGAGCGGTTTCGGCCATCAGCCGGGCGTGCTTCCTGATGTGGAAGTGTGAGGGCTGGAATCAGACAGCCAAGCATACCATTTCTTTCATGCACAACCAGAAGCAGAGGTTGAAAGCTCGTAACACTGAACAGGCATGAGCCATGGAATATCAGCTCGGAAACCTCGACACTGAACTGAAACGGGAACTGACTTGAGTTCGAAAAGCAGAAACCAAGTGAGAACAGCGAAGTCCCGTCTGCCGACGTTATTCCCGACAGAAGAGTCAGATTCGACGAGCTGAGTACTCCATATGAAAGTGGACCCGGCGATGTGTCGTTCTCAAGAGTCATAGTCAGATCAAACCAACGAAGCACCCGTGAGCTGGGACCGATGTAGTAAGTTGACAAGGACAGGTTTCCAAAGATGACGACTTCCGACTGTTCTGTCAACCATATAGTTTCAATGGTGCAGTTCAGAAGGTTCACGTGAGCGCTGTATCCCACCACAATCAAGCCAAACGACGAGTCTACTGCCGACCACTGTGCCCGAACATTCCAAGAGGTGACGTTAGTGGAGATAACCTCGCCGCTAGACTTTGAGTATGTCGACAGGAGCCCAATCGAACACTGACGGATGACTGTGTACCCGGCCGCCTGAATCTCCGAAACCTCACAGTAGTTGAAAGCGATATTAGATTGCTCGGACATGTAGGCCCCTGAAATCACGCTCCATGACACCTCACAGGTCATTTGTTGGTCTAGCCTGATTCGAACCTGAGTGATGCAACAGTCTGTAGCAGTTAGATTGTAGGTGGCATCGTCTACTGTTCCATTGGTCAGAGGATTCCAGAAACCGACATATCCAACAGGAGCCTCAGTGACTATTCTGGGATCTGGGTCGGGCACTATGTACCAACAAAAGGAAGTGCTGGACAGACGCACTTTCGCTTCGTCCCGCACAAAGAGGGCTGCAATCACACAATCAGATATGTTGACATCTGCGCTCTGAAACAAATGTAGCTCACCAGTGAAGTTGCACGACTTCACACTCGCCACTGCTGTTGAGTAGATAGCACCTGTTCCGACTGTCGTCCCGGTCATCCCAAAGATTGTGCTGTACCACACATTCATGATGGTCAGTGTTGAGTTATGAACTGAGGTAGAACCTTCGCCGAAGTTCCATACCCACAAATGGTAGACTCTTGTATTGACGACAACCATCTTGGCCCATCCGCAGCATGTCAATGATGTTGAGTTAACATTCACCAGCAAACAAGAAGCCTGCATTTCGACAGTGAGAGTTGCCAGCTGACAAGTGTTGAGTAGACCCCATGAGAAATCCGTGATGACAGCTGTATCGATTGTGCTGTTGGACACCGTGACATTGGAGTGTTCCTTCACTAGAACCGATCCGATAGTACATTGATGTGCTTCAACGACCGAGTAGTGCGCGCACTCCAAATCCCTAATGGTCAGGTTGATGAATTGTTGGCGTTCGAGAGATCGAACCACGAGCCGTCCCACATCTGAAGAAACGACTCCACAAGTAGTCGAGTCATATAGCTCAAGGCTGGCCAGTGCGGAATCCGATGCGTTGATGAAGGCGCCATTCCACAGATGGACAGATTCTGCTCCTGAGGACTGCAGGACAACTCTAGCATCCCCAGAGCAGACTATCTCTGACAACTGGCACAATTGTACGTCCACATGTGAGTTCGACGCAAGAACCAGACTCGTGATTTGGGCTCTCGAAAGACATCCTTGGGCATTCGAATCCAGTCCGACAGCAGTGACTGAGCCTCCATCGATAGTCACAGTGGTACTGTCACGCGCATTCACCCGAGTTGCAGTACTCCCGAAAAGCTCCACATAGGAGCCAAGCAGCACATCCAAGGAAGATTGCCAAGCCTGAGAGTCGTGCAGCATTACTTGGGAGTGGCTGACAATCCAAGTCACGGCATACTTCGACTCCAATAGCGAATCCTCTATCACTAGCTCTGAACCATCCTCGACAATGATGCTGAACTGGTTGGGTGCCAGCTGCTGGAACTTCAATGTGGAGTTGGATATGGTCAGTTTGCCGCCGTTAGTCACACGGACGTTCCCGTTCTGGACAATCAGGATGTTTCTATAAGTCAAGTTCTCCCCGTCCACTGACAACGTACCATTGATGAACAGTGTTTCCGAAGAGGTGTAGATGCGTGTGCTATGAATGCTGGGAGGTCCCTGATTTGGCTCGGCAACGTGCAGATCGCTTGAGTCAAGGCCGCACGCGATTGGCACAGCAAGGACGAATGTGAGGAAGAGGAAGAGGCTTCTTGTCATCCCTTCGAACCACCAGCGGTCTCTGACCTATGCCATTCCTTGACAGCCAGTACTCGGTCACACTAGAACGGTATATCGGGCGAAACACAGTGCGGAAGCATTCAATAACGGTTGGCATTGTCCGCAGCAATTCCGGACACACACCGGACAACTATCAAGTACTCCATTCCTCGCCGCTCCGCCGAAAGCCAAATCTCGTTTTGAGGCCACATCCTCGTCACTGACTATCGCCTTCTCTGCCGCCTATCCAGTCGCGTCCGAAACAAACCGTTATGGAACCGGTGATCCCTGTTCAGCCCCGGCTCTATCTGAACACATTCTTTGTTGAGTCCAAGAATGGCGAGGCAGGTCAACAGTCCGATTGAGTATGTATCTTCCAGATCCTGGTTTCCACCACAGTATGATGCGCTAGGGAGAATCCCGAGCCTTCTGTCCTGCGGCGACTTCACCGTCTGACATGCGTCGATGTTCTCGGTCATCCTCGGCATGAAACGTCTTAGCTGTGTGTCCAAAGCAATCCCATCGGGCAGATCCGGCTGCAACACCAAAAGCAAAGGCTGAGAGGCCGTTACATTGAACCACATTAGACCCGAATACGTTGTGACGCTCGCTCTGAGCAAGCATCTGCTGACAAAGGCTGAGGAATTGGTTGACACAAAGAGCAGACCGAACTCGCAGGTTCCACCTTGGGAGCTCACACCCACGAGCAGGGTCAGGTTTGTGGCAGAAAGCACTTGGTAAGATGCGAAAGCGCACGGACTACCATTTGGGAAGTTGATTGCCACATCAAATAACCGTGTGAGCTGCGCGTTGCCATAGATCTCGTGAACGACTGTGAGCTTAAAGCCATCAGAAACCCTAACCCGCGCTTCGACCGAACAGCGGAGGTACCCAATTGTGCAGTTTGACATCGTGGCCTCCGAATATGCGTCAACATGGATTCCTCCAAGAGTGCAGTTCTCAAATCTGGCCCTGCCATAGCCTGTCACCCAGATGCCCCAGTCGCTCGAACAATGACTGAAACTCGCTTGGCCTCCTGTGACCCACAAGCGATTCCAAGTAGACCTAGTTATACAGAAGGAAGACTCGTCCCTTACTTCGAGGAATCCAATGCTGCACCTGTCCGCAACCCAGTTGCCCCATGCTCCGCAGACAGAGCTACTGACGTTGCATTGTGTGAGCTGACCCTGACTATGACTGCCATAGCAGTTCAGACTCGTGATTGTACATCGGTAGAAGAGAGAGAGCCCAGAGAAAGAAGCGTCGGCGTTGTTCGCTTGGACCTCACCAAAGCTCGAGTCGTTGCATACTAGTCGAACCCTGTCTCCCAGTATGATCAAGCGAATCTGACTTCTCATTATAGTAATGTCAACATCGTACTTACATACACCCGTGTAGCCCAATATGATGCAATCTATGAACTCCGCAGTGTAAGACTCGCCCACGATAGAGCCATTGGCAACGGGATTCCAGAATCGCACTAGGCCCAGCGGCAAATCAGACAGAATACGAGCGCACATGGCGTACGAGAATCCAAAGTTCAGACTACATCGTACAAAAGACGCGTTCGTGTCGCCGTAGAGGTAGAGCCTTTCGATAGATGCGTTGAAGACGAAGGCTCTTGTGTCCCCTGCGACATGCATTTCGCTTGTGAAGTTCGAAGACACTAGTTTCGCCTGAGCCCTGTCCCACATGGAGTATCTCGACACGACTGAACCACTCATGTTCAAGATTGTGTCCCACCGCACCCACATGTCCTCTATCTGCGAATCCTGAACGGTCAGATTGCCCCCGTCGAAGTCCCACGCATCAACAAGGCCGATTCGCGATGACTCTAAGCGTGTAACGGAATTCCGTGAACAGACGATCGAAGTGGCGTTGCAGTTCAGCACCCAAAGAAGTGCTCCAAAACTGGACTCCAATGAGTCGATAGACGAGCAGTTCACAATGCCACGGGTCATGTAGCCATAGGACACTCGCGATAGTGATGTGGAGTAGATGTCTAGGTCTGCAATCCAGACATCCGCTGACCCCACGGTACAAGACTTCAGTACAGTGGAAGAGCCACCACCGCATGTGAGTCCTTCAATCCTAAGCGAAATGAATTCTTGATGACTCGAAGATCTCACGACTATATCGGTGAAGTTGGACGAGGAAACGGCACTCTTCGACGAGTCGTACAGCTCAAGGCTTTCGACATCGCAGCCTGAAAGAGAAACCATCGCCTCGTCCCATAGGTGCAGTTCACCCAGAGTAGACCCGACAACCGTTGCATTGGCCGAGTCCGAAAGGACTAGTGTGTCGATTCTGGAAAAGAAGAAACCAACGTTTGATGCATCGAAAAGGCTGGAAGATGATATGTCTGCAGAGGAGACGCTGCCCCTTGACAGACCACTTATAGTAATGGACTCAGCCGGTCCGGATTCAAAGGTTAAACGTGTGTTCTCAAAGGCACAGAGCGATTTGATGGAACTTGAAATGGCCGTGATGTCCGAAGGGCCACGCGCCATCACCACGAGCTGATCCGCCGACGACCTGTTGATTGATATGACTGAATTGACCAGTGTGAGTGTCAGTGGGTAGTCCGAGTCGAGATTCGAGCTCTGCAAGATCAGCTCTGAGTTTCCTGTCACTGTGATACCGTACTGGTATGAACAGAGCTGCACCAAGGCCAGGGTTGTATTCGTCAGGATTAGCTTCCCTCCGTTCAGTATCCTTATGTTTCCAGCTTGAACGATTCTTGTGTTCTCGTAGGTGACCGTCACGCCATCGACCACTAGTGTCAGATTCGAATCGTACACGTCGGACAAGACAGAGATGCCATTGAGAGGACCAGGCAGGGTCTGGCTTGTAGAAGATGCGGGGTTACACGAAAGCATGCACTGCAGCAATGCTGCAGCTCCACACAGGACTGCGACAGTGAGAACAATGAGTTTGGTCGGACTCCAGCTCACGCGTCAGGTCTCCCACACCAGTTTGGTGGGCTTGATACGGGTCCTCAAGACACAGACACACTCTCTCTCCGCGGTAGCTGTGTTCGTCCCGGACGAATGACACACGTATGGCCTTCCGGGCTTCCTATATCACGCCCAACACAAGATTGGGTCAGTAGTCGTCGAGGCTTAATAACGCCATGACTTTCCGGTCAGAAGACCGGACAACTGTAATGATGATTGCAGGCGTCATATCAGGGCGGACTCCCGGGTGCGCTAACCAGGAGTGTTGAAACTTGATATGTCCCAAGTAACTCACCCCCTAGGTTCCTGTTTCTAGACTCGTTTTGGACGGCTGTGTGGGTCGCAGGCCAATCCCGAAGTCTAGGGCTCAGGATGCAGGGTGCGAGGAATCCTGTCTATTGACATCGGCTGCAAGCCCTACGATGAGTGTGAGTGGTATGAGTACGACTAGGACTACACCAAGAACCGTGACGAAGCCCGTCGTGATGTCTGCACCGAAGGGCAACCCAAAGATCTGTATGGCAACGGTGCCCCAGAACACTAGCACGAACGCGATGACCGACCATGGCCACATCCTCGCGAGTACGCTCCCTATGCTATGGGGGAGATGTGCACGCCACCATGTCAGCGGCTTGCCTATCCTAGTGGCGGTCGCAGCTGCTAGGACTGTCAGGATGATAGGTGCAAGACCTCCTCCAACCAAGAACAGTATGATCGAGAGCAGGAGCAGGACCCGGGCACCATACTTCCTTTGAACAAACGCAGCCGCCCAGACAGTGACGAGTATGCCCAAGATGAATGCGAGAATACCGGTCACAAGGAAGTTGGGAATGATTGTCAAGGCACGTTCACTTGCTCCTTCCCACATTTTCTGTGCTGGACCAATGGCGTTTATCATAATGCCGTCTGTCGCGACATTTCCTTGAAGCACTTCAAAACAACCGTGCTCTATCCCGGCAAGCCCAACAAGAACACCGTATGATGAGGTGACGATTCTGGTTGCGCTGGCACTACGCCAGTCGGCAGTTCCCTTTCCGTCCATAGTGATGATGCAGCCTCTTAGAAGCACTGTTCCGGGAAGACGGCCTAATCTGTATTTCGCACTCACATATTCAGGGCAAGGTGTCCGTACAAGTCCTCGGTAGTCTCACCGTTGAACGCGCCACGCAAAGCTTGAACCTATTGCCCGTGCGATGCGCAGACAAGTACATCCGTCCAGTGGGACGAGCCCAGTAGCCAGTTGGCACAAGTTCCGCATATGGCACAGAATCTGGCATATACGAACCAAGACACCACACAGCATTATTGTCATACCGGTCATGACTTACTTGATTGGTTGTTTCGAGCTGAGTCACAAAGTGGGTGAGAAAATCCTCCGGTGTCCATCCCGTTTCTCCCTGATAGGTCGGCGTACCTAGAGTTCGCAAATAATCACGAGGGGTGGAAAATGCCTCTAGCTGCCTTCTTCCTCCTTTGACTTTGCCCTGTCCTTGTTGAGGCATGATAGGTATAGGCTCGATTAGCCCCACACTCCAGCCAGGCACAGCACATAAGCGGATATTCTGCATTACTTCTTCTTTAGTTAGCCCTTGATGGTCACGTTTGGTATAGACTTGAGGAAAATAGACAAGATTAGGAGTATCCACTGTCTGACGCAATACAGTCCATATCCAGATCGGTTCACCAGTTCTTACGCGAACTGGTGTGTCAGCATCAGTACGGTTTTGTTTTGTCTGGATGATTCTCCCTGCTGCGGCATGTTCAAAAACGGCAGTCTTCACCCGATCAATGAGCTTTGGAGTAGGCATTGCGATTGGCGTTAATTGAAGCTGAGTGAATCCTTGTCGCATTTTCCTATCGACCAATTCCTTGTTGCGTGTAAATACTTCTTGCAGCTGTTCTTGAGTTGGTACAGAATACTCTCTTCCGTCAATTCCAGTCACCCCCAGACTTCCCGATCGCGGAAGAAGGGTCAAGATTCCTGTTCTGTTCAATGCGGTAATGGTGCGAGCATATTCCTTCTCGAGAGGGAATAATCTGGCATTACGCCTGTCAGCCTTTCCCTTTCCGCTCATAGTGATGATGCAGCCTCTGAGAACCACTGTTTCGAGAAGAGAGTCTAATCTGTATTTCGTAATCACATAGAGGGAGAGCCAGAGCGAGCAGCCAGATGGACGAGAAGAACTGCTGGACAGTTTGGCGTCGATGTGTAACATAATATACGACCAGTGCCCGCTGAGCAGGACCGTTGGGCGCGGTTTTCCCAAGCCCCCTATGATAAGAAGTTGAAAGGAATGACCACAAATCAAGAGTGTAATGCCAGCCTGCCAATCAGACGCAACCTCACGCTGATATACGCCTCCTCTCTCGTGGTCGCCATCCTCATGGCGGCTGCGTCTGTCGCCGGCCTCATGTACCGCACCATCATCTACCCGACGGACGAGTTGCTTCGTACGTTCGTGTCCAATGACGTGGTCAATCTCTTCGTCGGACTGCCAATCCTGCTTGGCTCAATGTGGCTGGCACGGCGTGGCAAGCTGATCGGATTGCTCTGCTGGCCGGGCGCGCTTCTCTTTGTACTGTACAACTACATAGCCTACATCTTTGCTCTGCCACTCAACGTGGCGTTTCTGTTGCATCTCACACTGGTCATGTTGAGCGTATACACTTACATAGGCCTCGTAGCAAGCATTGACGGAAAAGTGGTACAAGAATCGCTCACTGGTGCCGTGCATGAGAGAGCAGCCGGAGGGGTTCTGGTTGGGCTGGGGCTCCTGTTTTTCTTGCTGGTCATTGGTGTTGTAGTCAATGCGCTCATCAGTGGGATGCCGATTGCCGAAACGGAGCTTGCGGTCAACACTTCAGATTTCTTGATCGCGCCCGCGTCGGTCATTGGTGGCGTACTGCTTTGGCGGCGTAAAGAGTTGGGGTATGTGATCAGTCTGGGACTGCTCTTCCAGACCAGCATGTTATTCATCGCGTTGATCATCTTCCTGCTATTACAGCCATTCTTGACCGCTGCGCCATTCGCTCTGGCCGATGTTGTTGTGGTCTTTGCTATGGGCCTGATTTGCTTCATCCCCTTCTTCCTCTATGTGCGGGGCGTAGTTTCGAAACGTAATCTGTCAACCAACACCGTTCTCTAGGGTATGCAACAGCTGCGTAGAAGTTGGACAATCTTGGACATTTTCGAGTAGGGGCTTAAATGGCTCGAATCGGACATCTCTTTGAGGCTGACTCGACACATTCCGGCCTCAAGGAGTACGACCCCAGTACCGTTTCTGGGAGGACAAAGACTCCTGTGTCCATCTTTGTCCAACTTACAATGAACGGTAACCCCAGGGCCACTGCGTATCGGCAGCCCATCAAGTCTGTCAATCTGGTTCGTCTGGCAACGACCACCAAGCCGACTCTTGAGGCTGGTCACATGCCCATTTCCGTCCTCGATAGGAAGAACCAAGAAAGCTGTTGCAGTACTTGCTATAGAATCCTCGGAGACAGACTGCAGAATGACAGATGATAGCACAGACAATCAGCGGCTCATGCCCGCACTGTTCGTTGGTCACGGATGGCCGATGAACGGAGTCGAGGACAACGAGTTCGCTGCGAACTGGGCCAGCATCGCGCACTCCATCCCACGACCAAGCGCCATTCTCTGCATATCAGCACACTGGACTTCAAGAGGCACCTTTGTTTCTGCTGCTTCTGAACCCGAAACCATCCACGACTTCTACGGTTTCCCTAGGAGGTTGTATGAGATCGAATACCGTGCCCCCGGAGCACCAAGACTAGCCGAACAGATAGTGCAACTTGCGCACTCGACCCGCGTTCGAATGCATGAGTCACGAGGTTTCGACCACGGGACGTGGGTGGTGCTCAGAAGGATGTATCCAGAGGCAAATATTCCTACCCTCCAGATGAGCCTTGACCTCAGCCTAAAGCCATCATTGCACTACAGGCTTGGAAGGGAGCTTCTCAGTCTTCGTAGAGAGGGAGTCCTTATCATTGGAAGCGGCAACATTGTTCACAATCTGGCACTGGCCAGAGATACTGAGCAAGCATATCCATGGGCTCTTGCGTTCGACCGGGAAGTCGCTGCAAGGATAGATACCGAGGACCATGACGCACTGATTGACCACAGGTCACTCCCCAACTCTAAAATGGCCTTCGTTACTGACGAACACTACCTTCCTCTGCTATGCGTGCTAGGAACAAAGGAGCGCAACGAGCACGTATCGCATTCAGCCATGCGCGTCGTCCTAGCCAGTATTTCCATGCGGTGCATATTGATTCACTCATGATCGCAGCTGCAAGAATAACGCCGAGCAGCAGGCAGGTTCGATTGGCGGGCTCACCGGGCTTAAGAACGAGTTTCCACTCTTCCGTTTCAGGTTCGGCTTGGATTGAACCCGGTGTATGTGCTGGAAGCACAGGTCAGCCTGCGCTGTGACTGATTGGCTTGTCCATCAGCTGCTCTGCTTAGGTCACCCAAATGCAGCCCTCAAGCCCGTCTCATTTATCTATGGTGAGCACACCACTTGAAGGCGGTATCACGCTGCGTGGTCCGGAGGCTGAACGTAGATTGAATATTGAAATACGCCCGTTCGACCTGATTCACGGGTCGCCAAGTGGTTGGTCGAGATATCATGAGTTTTGGAAGGACCTGACCAAAGAGTTCTATCCCGAGCAACCCCCCATGAACATGAACACATGGAAACGCATGCTGCTGGCAGACCTAGGTGAGATAGACATGGTTGCATATGAAGCCGTAGACCTGCAGCAGAACGAAAGAATCGCAGGGTTCTTTCGACTGTTGTTTTGGGAGGAGTCCTCTCCCTCCTACAGAGGCAACGAACACATCTGTAATCTCGCCGGGATTTCGGTGCGCAGTGAATACCGAAGGAGGGGCATAGCGACTAAGCTTCTGCCAGCGGCATATGATGAAACGAAGGCACATGGACGACGACCGGTGACTGGGTCCATTCTGAATGAGGCCGGACGCATTCTTGTTGGGAATATTGGCGGAAGAGAAGCACTGGAAATGCAGGATAACCGCCTCCATCTCGATGACGTGGACTGGAACATGGTCAGTCGATGGGTTGAGGAGGGCCTGAAACGTTCTCCTGGCACGCGCATTGAGTTCTTTCGCTCCATTCCTGATGAGATGCTTGAGCAGTTTTGCGATGTGTTTACTGAGGTGTCCAACCAAGCACCCCGCGACGAACTGAGAGTCGGTGATCAGATTGTCACTCCTGAATCTTGGAGAGCCAGAATGGAGAAGTACGCTGAAGCAGGGATGAAGTACCTCGCAGCCTTGACCATAGAAGAGAACGGGGTCATTTCTGGTCTGACCGATGTGGCTTGGTACCCATCCCAACCATCAATCTTAATGCAGTCGTTCACTGGAGTCCAAGAGAAACATCGTGGCAGAGGACTGGGCAAGTGGCTCAAGGGTGCGATGCTTCTTAGAGTCAGAGATGAGTTCCCTAGTGTGATCACAGTTTCTACACAGAGTGCTACATCAAATGACCCAATGCTGCATATCAACAGGCAGCTGGGATTCAAGCTGTATAGGGAGATTTACGTGTTCCAGATGGAGATCAGGAAACTCAAGAAGTATCTTGGGAGATGACGAATGATAGCCGGGGACACCCCTCTCTCTGGTCTGCTCTCTCTTCTTCTGTCGATTCTTTCAATGAAAACCAAAGCCGGCTTATTCTTACGACCTGTTCGATCTCCGCAGAGGGATAATGGGATGGGAATAGAACAGATTGAGGCAGCGAAGTCCGGGACACCACACACCGCACTGGACATCATCAAACGAGCAATGATACTTCATGGTGCCCTTGGGTACACCAAGGAATGCCATAGGCGCAACTTACGGAAAACGGCCTTTCACACATATGAGGCGCCCTTTCACTCGACGAGTTCGAGTTATAGGTTGATATCCAAGTAAGCACGCTGAATACTGGTGCCATTATGAACGATGACGCCCTGTCCTACTACTCCTCGCAGAGCGCGACAACCAACCCGGGGAGGTTCAACCGTCTGTATGAGGACCTGCCGGAATCGATTGCCGACCTCTGCAAGGTCTGCCAGAATGTGTTGATACACAAGTACCGACTGAAGTACAATGGAGTGAGATCATACGGCATTACGCTCAAGGATGTCGAACGTGCGGGGCGCATACCCGCAGATGAATACAATCTGGTCAAAACCGAAGATATGCTTGCACTTCATCAGAGCCTCAGGCCCGGGTCCATCTTGACAGAACGTCGTCCAATCGATAGAGCAGTAGGCAACTGCCGTCACTACGCTGTGCTACTCACGTCTTTCCTCCGCCACAGAGGAACACCGGCCAGAGTCAGGAGCGGCTGTGCCGCGTATCTGACACCAGAGCAGCCCGGATTCTTCATGGATCACTACATCACAGAGTACTGGGACCGTGCCGAAGAGAGGTGGATTCTGGTCGATCCTCAGATTGACGCAAGACAGCGTAAGGACCTTAGAATCGACTTTGACGTTCACAGCATCCCACGAGACCGATTCCTTGTGGGCGGTGTCATGTGGAAACTCTACCGGGAAAAGAAGGCAGATCCCAACAGGTTTGGCATCTTCGGCTTTACCGGTCCGGGCTACATTAAGTTCAAGCTCGTCAATGACATCATCTGCCTGAACAAGGAGGAGGTACTGCCATGGGATGGGTGGGGACTTGCTGCCAAGGACTTCTTGACTCTCACGAGAGATGACCTCAAGCGGCTTGACTGTTTCTCTGACCTCTCTGCCGCGGTAGACAACTCAAGGTTCCGAGAGATGAGGGAAACCTATGAGGACAGTGACGACTTGAGGAGGCCCTCCGACTACAGGCATGTCAGATGGGTAATGCCAGAGTGAATGCTCATCGTCTGCTGGGCAGAGCTGAAACGGCACTGGAGCCACCCCGCGAAAGAGAGTTGGATTGGAATGTTTCACAACAGGGGATTGTGGTCTGCATAATGATAAGATAAGGCGGCGGAGCGCCAAGAAACCGTATCCTGTCAATGCTCAAGCGGGCCATCGCCCAGATTCTCATCTTCGCAGTTCTTTGATGTCATCACCAGAGAGCTTTAGCCTGAACACATGTTCGAACTTGTCGAGTTTGGGTCGGATCACATAGCGGCAGTAGGCCTGGTTGGGGCTTCGACGATAGTATTTCTGGTGATACTCTTCTGCAGGATAGAACCTCGTGAATGGTTTAATCTCTGTCACGATTGGCTTCTTCCAGACACCGCTGGCATTGACTCTCGCCTTTGCGGCCTCAGCAGCCCTCCTCTGTTCTTCATCATGGTAGAAGATCACAGAGCGATACTGCGTGCCGATGTCGTCGCCCTGACGGTTCAGAGTCGTGGGGTCATGAATCGTGAAAAACACCTCGAGCAGTTCGTCGTATGTTATCTGTCCCGGATCGTATCCAATCTGGCAGACTTCGGCATGACCTGTCGCGCCTGTGCTCACCTGTTCGTAGGTGGGATTCTCGAGCTGTCCGCCCGAATACCCCGAAACCACAGAGGTGACACCCCTTAGCTGCTGGAATACGGCCTCTGTGCACCAGAAACAGCCTGCCCCGAATGTAGCGAGTTGCATACCTCTACGCCTCCCGAGTGCTATTCAATGATTGGAAATAGGAGATTCGGGATGACAACGCGCGGTAGTCACAGTGGTCATTTGCGATACTTCCCTAACGCGGCCTCAGTCTGTTTTGAGGCAGACTTCGCGAAGAAGGCCCTCAGTATCCGTGGATGGCAACGTGCGATTCGTGTTACGACTGTGTGAAGGCGAAATCACGATAGGACTATGAGAGAGATCACTGATTCCGGATGGTAATCCGTGGACCGCAGGAGTTACTCCCGTGAGAGAAACACGATGAGGAACAGAGCACCGATTTCGGCCTTCTGGGACTACAGGATTCAGGCATTGCTTGTCCTTCCTTGCCTTCGAGGCTATGCGAGAACACCAGTACGTGCGGACCCATGTGGACAAAAAACGGATAATGTGTCCTAGAATCGCGTATTTCATCCACACGCTTAAATCGTATTGAGGCGTACACTCTTGTGGGCGTTAACCGTGATAACCAAGGTTCGAATGGATGAACAACGGAGAATCAGGATACCAAAGAGGGCCGGTCTTGAAGGAAGAGCCTTTCTCCTCCTAGCCCTTGGGACATATCATATCCTCCTCCCGGTGCCAAGTGAGAAACCGGAACTGGATATCAAGGGGCCCATAGCGGAGCTTCTAACACAAGCAGACCTTGATGCCGGTCAGGACATCGCAGAAAGGTGGAGGAGGAGAGAACGGAATGCTCATGGAAAATGACATGATATTAGCCTTCTACAAGAAGAAGGATCATCTCAAGCCAGTTGCAGAGCGCCTGTTCTCCAAGATTGAGCATGGTGATATGGGGCTGGTTGTTGTTCCCAGTGTCTTTTCTATCGAGCTCTACTATGTTCTCCGAAACCTGACAGGCGCTACGTCAGTCAGGAATATCATCAGTCATCTTCTGACGTTCCCAAACGTTTCCATCGTACCGTCCACTGTTGGTCATCATCTGGGAGCACTTTTCCTCATGGAGAACTACAAGTTGACCTCCATCTTTGATGCGCTCTATGCAGCAACGGCGATGAGCGAGGAGAACCCCGACCATGCAATTGTATCCAGTGATCGAGTCTACGACGAGATAGAGGGACTCACGAGGCTTGATCCAAGTGGCGTGTGAATTGTGACATCAACGGATGGACACAGCCTCTGCTCTCATACACCACTATTCCTTCTTGGACAAGTTGCCTGAGGAAGGAATTGGCAGGCAGGTCTTCGTCGAGCTCGTACGATGGTACGCTCCGCTCTATCATCGCTTCGACAATACAGGATGAATGATTGGAAAACCTAAGACTCATCCCGCCACACTCTCCACAATCACATTCAACCTATGAGCTGCGATTCTCATCAAGGAGAGGTGGCTGATTGTGACGACTGGCAGGTTGAGGGAGCCTCAAGAGATTGAATCTGCCATCATGATAGACCAAAGAAGCGTCGCGCCCGATGTCAGGAACGGTTCTGGAGACTCGTCACAGAGATTAAGTGCGCACTGATCCCAGAAAAAGAAGAGATTAGGATAGCGGCTAGAATCAGAAACATCCTCAACGTCGCGGACAGAGGAAGATCGTATCCCCTGCTCCCCTTCTTGGTTCTTTAGTTTCTGATGGTTTCTCTTGTGTTCTCACCTGCTTACTTGAGAATGCTTCAACTGCCATTAGACTGGGGAAACATCTTGAACTGGACTAAGTCAGAATGGCGGGTCTTCGGGGACGCGGATCGGTCACTTGGCCGGCGGGCTCTTGATGCACATCAAATTCGAGGGAGTGTGCAGGGGGATGTGCAGCCGGGAGTTTCAGACGACCGGGTCGGAATGGTTCTTATGGAGAAGGCTGAGGAGAGTGCAGGAGGACGTTGTGGCGACCGACACAATGTAGCAGCCGGGGACACGATTCCTAGGAGGAGATTCAACTGATGAATTCAAGATGGCGTTACCATGCAGTCGAGTGTCTTTCAAAGCATTGACGATAGAGTATCCGACGCGCAGTCGGGTTCGAATATGAAGGGATTGAATCCTCGACCGATGACCCTTCTGATGTCTTGAATGCGAGCCTTCTTGACCTCATCACTGTACAACCACTTGTGTTCCGGTTTTGGAGTCACCCCGAGCTCGTCACACTTCTTGACGATGTCCTTCACAGCCCGATAGGTTTCTTGACCTGTCTTTCCTTCGGGCTTGATCTCGTTAGAGTGCATCAGAAGTCCGTATGTGGGACCGTTGTCGCCCAAGTACCATTTGCTCGGAGCATGTCCGTACTTCGCGAAAGGTGCGAACCCATGGCTCATGAGAACTGATTCAATCTCGTCGATTGTGTGTTGCAGGTTTGCCAGATTCCAATCATGAAAACCATAGTCTTCGAAAAGAGACACCTGCATTCCAGTATTGGGATTCCGCTTTGCCATCTTGATTCTGAAGTCCTTTAGGCGTTCAAGTTCTGCTCTTTCAAGGCGCCTGATGCGCGAGTCAAAGAAACCCAGTTCGAAGTCCTCTGGGAACTGCATTATCAACAACGGGGTTCTGAGATCCTCGCGAATGTCCTCATGAACCATCACAATGGCCTCACTGTACTTCACAGGACATTTAGTTTCTATCATCCGGAGGATGAAGTTGCCAAGAGCATCATAGTCATCGAACTCAATGATGGCTCCAACCAAGGGTTCGTTGGTTTCAGGCTTGATAGCCAACCTCAACTCGGTGATGAAACCCATCGTGCCATGGGAGCATGCCACGTCATGAATGGTGACCTTCTTCTTGTTCAATCGGTCCTGTAGCTCTGCGTCGTTGCTCTTCACGCCTTTCCAATCTACGGTCAGACGACTCCCATCGTAAAGGACCATCTTCACACGGATTGTGTTATCCCGCATCGTACCATTGAACCAAGCATCATTCCCACCCCCATCTGTGCTCAGGAGCCCGCCAACCGTGGCGACGTCTCTGCTGCTCGGAGTCATGTGGAAACGCATTCCTATTGGCTGGAGAAGTTCGTTGATCTTGTCAGGCGTGATTCCCGGTTGGACATCGATGTATCCCCGTTCCTTGGACACCCTCAGGATCTTCTTCATCTGAAGACTGCTCAACATGACTCGTTCTTCATTTCCACCGGTGCAGGCGCCGCTGAGACCGGAGCCTCCTCCCTTAGGGGTCACGCTGAGCCCATTCAGCCTCGCGTGTGCAATTGCGGCTATCACTTCCTGTTCGGTCGTTGGGTAGTAGACACCCTTGATTCTGTCGAAATCGAGCCTGTAGTACATACTGGCATTGGCCCCGATCACAACATCTCTAATCCGCAACCACTTGACGCCTCCGTCGAGTGAGTTTCACAGTGACTCAACGATGCTACTCGTGGCGAGCAACTATGTTTCTCATTGAAACTAGCAGAGTAGCCTGTCCGAAAGGCCGAGTTCTTAATAATACAGTGTTCAGACAAGAATTAATCGCTGTAGAGAAGACACGTGTAGCAGTCTGCTGATCCCACGGCTACGAGCCAAAGTTCCTCACTTGGACGGAGGGTCGATTTGTCTT
>Ga0315277_10004527_pt1 | contig 18549 bp, 10 predicted proteins | sample YL17G05_15_MG_FD_203695 | JGI IMG/M metagenome (GOLD analysis project Ga0315277, IMG submission 203695) | Sediment microbial communities from Yellowstone Lake, YNP, Wyoming, USA - YL17G05_15 | ecosystem: Environmental > Aquatic > Freshwater > Lake > Sediment | place: USA: Wyoming | collected...
CGCGCGCAATGGCATCCTCGAAGTCCTGAAGTCTGATACTTATAACCGGTTCTATGAGGAAGCCCGCGCCACAAAAATCAAGGAGTTCAGCCCGGTCTTTCAGCGCGAAGACGGATTCTTTTTCCTCCAGTGCCTGGATAAAACCGATCCCCAGCCCATCCCTCTATCCGATGTTCGCAGCGACATCGTCAGCGCCCTCAAGACCCGCTCCATTCGCTATTTATACTCCTTTGAATGGAATCAACTCTCCAGGAAATATCATCCAGGTTTCCATTGGTATCCCTGGGAGGAAATGAAGGATAACTTCCCTATGATTCGCGTCCAAAATCTCACCGTGACCAAAGGCGATTTCTGGCGTCTGTTCCCCGATATTATTGGCGAAAACTTCACCCTCAAGGAACCCTTGATCCGGGACAAGGTTAAAGAAATTCATCAGTTCGAATGCATCCGGCTGGAGATTGAACAGACAAAACTTCAGGCGCATCCTTTTATCACCATCGGAACCCTCCTCGCCCGGGATAGCGTGCAGTCGAGGCTGTATCTGGAGGATCTGTTCTCTCCTCTCAAAAAGGTCTCTGACAAGGATCTTCTGGACTATTACGAAAATAATCCTGAAAAATATACGGTCAACGCCTGGAAAGGCGTGAAACAGATTGTCGGAGAGGTGATTCAACCCGTTCAGTATTCTCCCGAGGCGCTGGAGGATGTTCTGGTGCAGATGGAAAACAATCTGATCGTTCTGGTGACAGAGGCGGGGGAAATCGTGGATCAGGGAAAAAACAAGGGGGAAGATCAGGGCACGCAATCTCCTGTGTTCCCCTCTTCCTTTTTAGAAGACCTTGTGCGCACATACTCCACGGATCTGTTCAAATTTCAGGTGCGCGATCTGGGAAAGATTCACCTGGAGGAAGCGAGCGATATCTGGCCTGTCCTCCGCCCTCTCTCTCCCGGAGAATTTTCCCCTGTGATGAAAACCCAACATTTTGTGTATTGTTATTATATTGAGGAAGTGTATGCGGGAGATCGAACTCCCTTTGAATCTGTGAAAACGCAGATCCGGAGTAATCTTGTTCAATCCCGGATGGAAGAAGCTGCCAAAGAATTGAAAGAGCGAACACTCGCTGATCTGGGACTCACATTTGAACAGGTCCTTCATGAAAAATAGAAATAGAAAAAAGCAAAGACTCTTTTTTTTGTATGGTGTTGTGATTATTATCCTCCTTGGAGGCGCGATTTTCCTTTATCGTTTTGTGCGCCTCAATCTCTGGATCTCTAAAGACGCCGGCTTGCTTCAGCCCTATCCGAGAATCCTCATCGATCAGGGACTCGATGTCTCAGGCGCGAATCCCATTTCTGACAGGCAAGCCTATCTGATCGAAAAAACGATTATCAGAACCAACACAAAGGATCGTATTGTCCTCCATCTCTCCAGAAGCGACATCCGTTACAGCCTCTTTCGCACCAAATCCTATGTGAAAGTTTTCCTCCAGACGGCCATTCCAGGCGACCGGACAAAAACCACCAGCATCAAGTTCCTCAACGTCCTCATACACAAGAGAGATGCCTGGCGCGTTCGCAGCACCCACGATATCAGCATCGAATAACCCCCCCCATAACTCTTAATCGTAATCTTACTCATACTCTCTTATCCAATATCTTATTGCTTTGATATCAAAGGCAGATTTGAGATTAAGATTACGATTAAGATTACGATGGAGAGGAAGAGATTAATACAGGGACATGATCGCGCTGTAAAGGAGGGGGAGCATGATTTCATGATGGCCGGTGAAGGAGTATGCCTCTCCTCCGGTTTTTGTGGGACGCTTGAGCACGTTCATGTTCGGCCGGTAATGCTGGATCATGTCGAAATTCACGGCTGTGAAGTTTTGGATGGAGCTGCCGAGGTTGCGCGCCACGGTCAGGGCTTTGAGGAACACCTCAGGCATGATCACCGCGCTGCCGCAGTTGATCACAACCCCGCCGCCATCCAGATCAGGCAGCTGGCCTGCCAGGAGCCGGAAATCGAGCAGGCTTCCCTTGCCCAGTGCCACTCCGTCCACGCTCGGATGCTGGTGAACAATATCCGTTCCTATGGCAACATGGATCGTGGCGGGAATCCGGCATTCGAACGCCATGCCGAGGATGCTGGTCTGCGCATAGGGCGGCTGACGCCTGGCAATGGCCTGGCCGATCGACTCTCCCAATCCGTATCCGCGCCGTACACCCTCGCTGATGGTGGTGTTGATCCATTCCCCCGTCTCCCGCGCCATGCCGAAGGAGCCGTCTTCCAAAGCCTCTTCAACGTCCTCGGACGTTTTACCGAAAAAGGAAAGTTCGAAATCGTGGATCGCAGCCGCGCCGTTCATTGCCACAGCATTGATAATCCCGCGCTTCATGAGATCGCACACCAGGGGCGACAGGCCGCATTTGACGATATGCGCGCCCATCATGAACAGAACCAGCCTGTCCTGCTTTGCAGCCTGAACGATATTCTGGGCAACGGTGAGAAAGTCCCTGGCTTTTAAAACCAGGGGCAGGGTATTGAAAAATTCGGAAAGGGGTTTCCGGGGATCGGGAAGCTGCGCCAGGGAGGAATAATCCAGCTTGCTCTTGCGCGTATGGATCGGATACGTCTTCACGCTTCGAAGGTCCGCTGGTTTTGTCTTTTTCCTCACGCCGTATTTGCCTCCAGTTTCAGTTCATCGTGGATCGCCTGCACCGCCTTGTCCATATCGCTCTCGCGGATCACGCAGGAAATCTTGATCTCCGAGGTGCTGATCATTTCGATATTGATGCCGTTTTTAGCCAGGGCTTTGAACATCTTCGCGGCAACGCCGCAGTGCGTCTTCATCCCCACACCCACTACGGACACCTTCGCGATCTTGTCGTCGGACATCACCTCGTCCGCGCCCAGCTCCCTGCACAGATCTTTCGCAATCTGGAGCGTCTGGCGGAAATCCTCCTTTGACACGGTGAAAGTGATGTCGTTTTTCCCCTCTTCGCCGATATTCTGGATGATCATATCCACGACAATATGGGCATCCGAAATCCGGCTGAAGACCTCCGCTGCCATGCCCGGCCGGTCCGGCACGCCCACAATGGAAATCTTCGCCTCGTTGCGGTTGTAAGCCACACCGCTGACAACGATGTCTTCCATGGATTTATCCTCCTTTAATACCAGGGTTCCGGGGACGTCCGTAAAACTGGATCGAACATGAATCACCACATTATAATTCTTCCCCATTTCCACGGATCTGCTGTGAAGCACCTTGGCTCCCAGACTCGCCAGTTCCAGCATCTCGTCATACGAGATTTTCTCCAGTTTCCTTGCTCTGGGAACAATGCGCGGATCTGCTGTATATACCCCGTCCACGTCCGTGTAGATATCGCACACATCCGCCTTGAGCGATGCAGCCAGGGCAACACCCGTCAGGTCCGAACCTCCCCTGCCCAGGGTGGTAATATCGTTCTCCTCGGTTGTTCCCTGGAATCCCGCCACGATCACGATGTTTCCATCCTCCAGGGCTTTGCGGATCTTTTTTGTATTGATGCTCTTGATCCGCGCTTTTCGATGCGCCGTGTCCGTGATGATCCCCACCTGGGGACCGGTGAAACTGATCGCCTTGTGGCCCATGGAATGGATCGCAATTGCAAGCATGGCAATGGACACCTGTTCGCCGGTGGACATCAGCATGTCCATCTCTCGCGGGCTGGGATCGAGTGTTATCTTGTGCGCCATGGAGATGAGCTGATCCGTGGTTTTCCCCATTGCGGATAACACAACAACCACTTCGTGTCCCTGTTCTTTTTCCCTGATGGCTTTGCGCGCGACGTTTTTGATTTTCTCCACGTCCGCCACAGATGATCCGCCGAATTTCTGCACCACGAGACCCACGTTCTTTCAACTCCTTTATTGGCGATGATTCCTGTTTATCAAATACATATTTAAATAAAAAAACTAGCTGGCATCCCGATTCCTTGTCAAGTATAAAACCCCAGTTGATTCCGTATCAAAAGATATTTTTCATCCGCAGATTACGAAGACTTAAGATATTTTTTTATCCACAGATTACGCAGATTACACAGATTTTTTTAACTATTCAAAAGGATATATTGATGTTCAAATTTAAATTTGCAACTGTATGTATAGAGTTTTTCAATAATCTGCGAAATCTGTGTAATCTGTGGATATATCTCTCATCCTTATCTTTTTTTCTATGATGAAATATATCGTTTATATTCCAATGATTTCTTCCCGAAATTGAGGAGCAATCCCTTTTCGATTTTAGCAGCCTTCAGATAATTGATAACCTGTGATTCCTCAGTACCAGAAAGAATTGATAACGCCTTTATCTCGACAATGACTTCACCATCATAGCAAACAAAATCCGCGCGATAAGAGGTATCCAACAACCGTTCCTTATAATAAATAGGAAGATCCTTTTCTTTTTCGAAAGGAATGCCCTGAAGCTCAAACTCGATTGCCATAGCCTCCTTATATACCGCTTCCAGAAATCCAGGTCCCAGCTGACGATGCACCTCCATCGCCACTCCGATGATCTTATACGTCTTTGGGTCTTTTTCTTCGTTCGTCATTTTTTCCTCCTAATCTGTAGAGATATTTTTCATCCACAGATTTTTTTAAATAAACAGATTTTTATTTAATCTGTGAAATCTGTGTAATCTGTGGATATATCTCTTATCCGGAGATTACAGAGACTTGTCTGACTTAACGGATTTTCAAGAATATATTTTTCATCCGCAGATTACGCAGATTACGCAGATTTTTTCAAATACATAGAGATTTATTTAAACTTTCAAATCTGTGGATAACTCTCTATCTTTTTTTCGGGACTCTATGGCTTCGGTTCTTTAGGGGGATTCTTATTTTGTTTTTCATGCAGATTTTCTCAAGCGACTCGAATGCCGCATCTTTAACTCTACTTCCAGGCCAACCACCTTTATCCTTAAGGGCATTTGTTAGGTCATTGATGGCTTTTCCGCTTCCGATCGTTCCGAGCGCCTTTGCTGCGCTCCATCGAACAGAACTGTCTTTATCCTTTGTGAATGCGATGAGAAGGGGATCGATCGCCTTTTCGCTTCCGATCTCTCCAAGCGCCTCTGCTGCGCTCACTCGAACAGAACTGTCATTATCCTTTGCGAGTGAGATGAGAAGTGGATCGAGCGCCTTTTCGCTTCCGATCTCTCCGAGGGCTTGTGCTGCACTCCATCGAACAGAACTGTCTTTATCCTTTGCGAGTGCGCTTAGAAGTGAATTAAGAGCCTTTTCGCTTCCGATCCTCCCGAGGGCTTCTGCTGCGTTCCCTCGAACATCACTGTCTCTATCCTTTGCGAGTGCGATGAGAAGTGGATCGAGCGCCTTTTCGCTTTCGATCATTCCGAGGGCTTGTGCTGCGTACCCTCGAACATGATTGTCATTGTCTTTGGTGAGTGCGAAGAGAAGCGGATCGAGCGCCTTTTTGTTTCCGATTGTTCCGAGGGCTATTGCTGCGCTACTTCGAACAGAACTGTCTTTATCCTTTTTGAATGCGAAGAGAAGCGGATCGAGCGCCTTTTCGCTTCCGATCATTCCGAGGGCTTGTGCTGCGCTACTTCGAACAAAACTTTCTTTATCCATTGTGAGAGCGATGAGCAGCTGATCGAGCGCCTTTTCGCTTCCGATCTCTCCGAGGGCATAAGCTGCATTCTCTCGAAGTTTACTGTCATTATCCTTTGTGAGTGCGAAGATAAGTGTATCAAGCGCCTTTTCGCTTCCGATCATTCCGAGGGCATAAGCTGCGCTCCCTCGAACATCACTGTCTTTATCCTTTGCGAGTGCGATAAGAAGTGGATCGAGCGCATTTTCGCTTCCGATCATTCCAAGCGCCCATACTGCATTCCCTCGAACATCTCTGTTTTCATCCTTCTTAAGTGTATTGAGAAGTTGATCGAGCGCCTTTTTGCTTCCGATTTTTCCGAGGGCATAAGCTGCGATCCCTTGAACAGACTTGTCATTATCCTTTGTGAGTGCGATGAGAAGGGGATCGATTGACTTTTCGCTTCCGATCCTTCCTAGCTTCTCTGCTGCGTTTGCTCGAACAAAAATGTCTTTAGATGCCAGATCATCAATCAGTGAATTTATGATATTTTCCGGTTTGATCAGGGATAAGATCTGGATCGCTTTTTCCTTAATAGAAGCAAATTTTGCATTTTTATAAAGTTCCAATAGCTTACATGTAATTTCCTTCTTTAAACTTTTTTCTGTGAATTCTGCAACTGCAACACATTTCACAAACAACATCAGGTTATTATAAAATATATCTTCCGGAACAGCTTTCTGTATTTTCCTGATAATAGGGCTCGCGTCTTTGGTGATTCCCGCATAGAGAATGATAGGCTCCACCCACCAGGGCTCAAGTAAATGCCTGATAATTATGGAAATCCCATTTTGCTTTTCTTTCAACTCCAGGGCAGTGAAATATTCCTGGAACGACAAATGCAGGAAATCATAGCTTTCCCTGGAAACCTGCCTGAGAAGATAACTCCTCTGCCAAATTTCATCGAGGAATGGTTTTGCATCGCTTTTTTTCAAGTTCAGCTGTGGAGAATATTTTACAATTTCTTCCATGATTTCTTTTTCTGTCATGATCCTCTTGTTTTTGCTATGACCCTGGAAAGCCAGTTTCTTGAGTATGAATTCTTTCTTTTCCGATGGATAAACATTCCTGAGCCTTTTCTGCACATCCCATTTGCTGAGGAGAACATCGACACAGCGTTCGTACAGCTCCGTCCTTTTTTGAGGCAGTTCCTGATCCTCCTCATAAATAATGGCAATAATGGCGATCATGAGAGGATTCCGAGCGATTGCTTTTATCTGTTCGTTTTTCCTTATTGCCTCGAACATGGATTTTGCTTTCCCTGGATTGGTTTTCCCGAACCAGTTATTGATAAATTTTTCGATCTGTTTGTCGTCGAACTCCATAAGTTCTAATTTTGTGAATCCTTTCAACTCGTCATGGTAGCCAGAGGTTCGAGAGGTGGAAATAATCCTGGCTTTTGAATACTTTTTTACGAACTCATGGATATGTTCCGCAACTTTGTTTTGGTTTTTACTGGTTGCCAGTTCATCGAATCCATCGAGCAAAAGCACGCACTTTCCCTCGTTCAAATCCTTTTCTACAAAATCCTTTGCCCTGGGGAAATCGAATTTTTCAAATACCTCGTCGATATATCCCCTCAAATCCTTCCCTGATTCGGAAAATAGACGCAGTGTTATAGGGATGGGAACCCGGATTTTCTCCCCCTTCTCGATATTCTCCCTGCATAGTTTGAGTGCAAGGTATCTGAGAAGTGTGGTTTTGCCCGAGCCTGGATCTCCTGTGATTACAAGCCTTTCATGTTCCTTGAACGCCCTTTCAACGTCGATGATTTTCTCTTTCTTTTCTAGTCTTTCAATATCGCCTCTCTTCATTTTTTCCTCAAATATTTTACGATCTTCCTTTATTCGTAAAGCCTGACCCTCGATTTTTTCACAGACTCTTAATGAAACATAAAGATCTTCCAGAGGGATCAACTCTTTCTGCCCTATTGCCGAAATCTCCTTTATGTTTTCAAACTCTTTCTTCATGGACGCAAAATATTTGTTAAAATAATCGTATTCATTCCAGAGCGCCTTGGGCAAATATTTTTCAAGAAGACCAACAAGGGTATTTCCATCTATGAAATTGACAAGTTTATCCAATCTGGCTCCCCTCAGTGAAGCATAGAGAGAGTCTTTTGCTTCTTCTTTGATTTCATTAGAAGTCAAAATCACCATTCTATCTATTTCCTTCTTTTTCCCATCTCGTATATCTGTAAAAGGTTCACCAAATGCCTCGAATATCTGGCGTTGAATCGTATCAGTTTCGTGAGTACTGATTTTTATTCTTTTTACCTGAACAGCGGTAAATATACATTTTCCGTATTCGTCATCTTTGCAGTAGATGATGTCTTTTCCAAATTCCAAAACCCTATGAGTATAACGAACGCTTTTGCATCCCATTTTTTCCGATTCATAGAGGGGGATCAAAAATCTTTTTGTCAATGTTTTCTCATCCAGTTTTTGCAACATCTCTTTTTTTTCATTTTTATTCATATTCATAACCCTCTTCGTTTATATTCTCTAAGTATGCCTTTATCCGCAACCAGGGATAAGAGTTTATCCACAGATTACACAGATTACGCAGATTAAAAAAAAGATATTGAAATAAAAAATATTAAAATCTGTGTAATCTGCGTAATCTGTGGATGAATCTCTTCATTTGTGTATGAATTAACATTTTGGCCCCCCCATTTGGAGCACAGGGATTTGTCTGAATCTGAGTTTTTGTAAGGGGTAAAGATTGTAGTAATCAAGAAGAAAAATAAATTTAAACTTCTTCATAAAAATTGCTATTTTCTTGTATTGAGAAGAAAAATCATGGGAGAAGGTCTTTCAATGTTTCTTTTTAAAAGGGAGAATAATGATGAAGCAAAAGATCTTTTCCGGAATTTTGTTCCCCCATACCTTTTCGGTTTTAATATTAGTTTTTCTGGCATCGATCATCCAGGCGCAGCCCGGAGTGAAATCGTTCAAGGATCTTGAATACGGCGCTGCCGGAGGGAAAAAACTTCTCCTTGACCTTTTTCTCCCTGAACAATCCGAAGGGAAATTGCCGGTTATAGTGTGGATCCATGGAGGAGGATGGCGCGGCGGATCAAAGGAAAACTGCCTGCCTCGGAATCTCGGTTTCGTCTCATTCGGTTATGCTGTCGCCAGCGTGGGATACAGGTTGAGCGGTGATGCCCCATTCCCTGCGCAGATCCAGGATTGCAAAGCCGCAATCCGGTTCCTCAAGGCGCATGCCTCTGAATATAAGATCGATAAAGACAATATCGGCGTATGGGGCGCTTCCGCAGGGGGACACCTGTCCGCGCTCCTCGCCGCATCTTCGGATGTGAAAGAGTGGGATGTAGGCGATCACATGGAACAGTCCGGCAGTGTGAAGGCAGTGTGCGATTATTACGGGCCTTCGGATTTTTCCCCGATGCTGGAACGAATGAAGGAGAATCCCAATTACAATGCCCATGCAGCCATATCCGGACTTTTCCGGGGAAAGCTTGAAGATCATGACAAGATCAGAAAAGCGGGGCCTGTGTTCCATGTCACCAAAGACGATCCTCCGTTTCTGATCGTTCATGGGGACCAGGATGCCCTTGTGCCAGTCAGCCAGAGCGAGATTCTCCATGACACATTGAAAAAAGCCGGTGTCGAGGCGGATCTTCACATCATCAAAGGAGCGGTTCATGGCGGTCCTGCGTTTTCCACCCCTGAAATGGTTTCCCTGGTCCGTTCCTTCTTCGACAAGCATCTGAAAAAGTCCGCCGCTCCTCCGCCGACATCAACGCCTGCATCTATAAAGTAGAACATTCGGATCAGATGCGCCCATCCGATTATTCCCCCATCACTATCACCATTTTAAACTTTGTCTTGACTTCCTTGAGAAGCGATCCCAAGAAATGATTGTTCGATCAGATTGAAGAAATATTATTATTCCGGGGGAGATGAGGTTTATGAATTTGCCTCCCATTGTAGAGAGCGGAGAGAAAGTTTTTTCCCCGCGGCCAAAGGCCGGGCGGTTTCCCAGGTTCGGTCTGTATCTCTTCCTCTTCTTTGCCCTGCTCGGTTTGATCGCCCCATTTCTTCCCGGCGACGAGGGGCCTGTTGTCAATTATCTGATGATCCTCACTGTTCCTGTATTCCTCGGATTCGCCTTTGTTTTTTACAGGATTCTTCGGACTGCAAGGATGTCGTATGGCGTCACCAGGGATGGAATTCGCGAGATGCGCGAAGGCGGAGCGCGGATCAGGTGGGAGGATGTGCAGGACATTGAACTGGTTCATCCTTTAGGCGGAACCGGGGAACTGATGATCCGATTTATTGACCGCGCCGGTGGCAAGATGATGACCATATACACGGAACATCTTGCACGAGGCGGTCGTTCCATTGTGAATGAACTCCAGCGCCACCTGGCTCCTTTGTTCGAAAAAAAGGCAGGGGAGTATCTCAGCGGGAAGGAGCACATCGGACACCCGTTCATCAAGGATGTGATCAGAATCGAGGGCAACCTTGTTTTCATCGAATTCCCCAAGCTGAAAAAACAGACGATCCCCATGGAGAGCATCCGGAGGGTGGAATGGCTCCCCGGCGCCATCTCCGGCGCCAAACTCGGTTACGTCCTGATCGAACATGCGGACGGCAGAATCGAACTTCCGCAGAATATCAGGGGCATCCATTATTTCCTCTATGCCTTGAAACACATGTACGGCCTGGGCGAGAGAGTCAATCCTGAGTATGCGGAAGATCTGACCCGCAAGATGGATCAAGCCCAGTCTTCCCAGACATCCATTTTTTTCTTCCGCATTCTCGGCATTGCCCTGATAATTCTGGGTATTTTTTTCTTTTCCAAAGAGTTGATGGAGCTTTTGGATGAAAATACCATCAACAGGATGGGAATTACAACTGAAGCCACGATTGCCAGGAAACGGGCGCCTACCACCCTCTATCTTCGCTTCAAGGATAAATATGGAAAGGATGTTGAAACCAGGGTTTATGCGGAGAAGGATTTGTATAAACGCCTTTCCGAGAATGAAACCATTTCCATCAAATATCATCCCGCAGTCCCCAAAAAGGTTTTGTTTCAGGGCAAACGCGCCATGGGCTGGAGGTTTCATCTGGGACTCATGAGTATCACGTTCCTGTTCGTTGTTGTGGGAATTATCCTGACAGTTTTGGCTCACTCCCAAAAACGGAAGTCTGAAAAGATCCTGAAAAGCCTGGACATGGAGAAGGGGAGGACTGTGGCGCAGATTCCGCCTTTCTCTCCCTCGATTCCTTCCGTGATGGGGAGTCCCATGCCTGAACCGCGGCCCGCGAGCGCCGGCCCTTCAGCGGGTTCCATGCAGTCTCCTCCGGGTCCGCCCCTTGCCCCTGTTCCCGGCTCAGTTTCCCAGGCAAAAACCTGCTCCCAATGCCGTGCGCCGATCCAGGGCGACTACTTTCTTTCCGCAGGAGCTGTTTTTTGCCCGGTATGCAGGGAAGAAGCCGTCGAGGGGCATGTGCGTCCCGGATGCCTGACCCTTCTCCGCGCTGCCGCATACGGCGCAGTCGGCGCGCTTCTTGCCTCCGGGCTTTGGGCATTGGTCACCATCCTTACAGGTTACGAACTCGGCATCATAGCCATTCTCGTCGGTCTTATTGTCGGGTATGCAGTCCGGCGCGGATCCGGAAAAGCGCAGGGCCGCATCTTTCAATTCCTTGCCCTCATTCTCACCTTCTTCTCCCTGGCTTATGCCATGATCCCAATTGTGGTGATGGAATTCAGAAAGAACCCGGAGGCGCGCAAAACCATATCCGATGCATGGCAGCAAGCCAGGGATAGCAGCGCTATTGACAAAGGACAAACAGGAAGGGAAAGCGATCAGGATTATGAAGAATACGGCGATGATGCCTTGACCACGGGAACCTTGGAAGAATTGACTGAGGATATGGAGGATACAGGCACAATATCCCTGGAGAGAGGCGCGGCAATCCCCCGGCCGGAACCAGGAAGAAAAATGCCTTCTTCATTCGGATTAATAAAAGCGCTCAAAGCTGTGGCGTTTGTCTTCATCGGCCTGATCCTTGTGATCCTCATTCTCCTTTTTTCCCCGATTGTGATCTATATCATCATGCTTATTTCGTCCCCATTCTCTTTTATTTTTCTTGCCATTGCCCTGTGGGAGGCATGGCGTCTGAACCGGCCCGAGAAGAGGGTGTTTCTTGGTCCCTTTAATGATGAAAAGACCATTGATTTTACCAAGGCGGACCTTTCAAGACCATGATGTTATGCCCCGAATGTTCCTTCCCACAGATTGAGAATGCCCTGGTCTGCCCCCAGTGCGGCGCGCTGATCTTTCGCGACCGCTTGAGAGAACTTTATGAACAGAGCAGACAGGCAGAGTCGAGCCGCGAGTGGGAAAAATGCCTTCGCCTTCTTTTCGAATGCACAAGGCTCCTGCCTCCGGACACGCGCCAATACAGGGAGATCCAGGAACAGATCCGGAAGATTTCCCATTTGTACAACAATGAACCGCCTGCCCTGAGTCCGGAATCGCTCGAAACGCCGGATGTGAAGGGGATGCGCAGCGGTTCTGTTCCCGGGGTGATTGCGGCTGTGATGAAGAGCCTCCTCAGGGGGCTTGTCAAACCCAAGACATTCATCTCCCTTGTTGTGTGGGTGGTTGCATTTTCCCTGCTCATGGGCTGGCAGGAGGCGCTGGTCTTCGGTCTCCTGATTTATGTGCATGAGATGGGGCATCTGTTCGCAATCCAGTATTACGGGTATCGTTTCTCCTGGCCCCTGTTTGTGCCGTTTCTCGGCGCGTTTGTGCTCCAGGGAAAACAGTCCGAAAACAGGAGGGAGAATTTTGTGATCTCCCTGTCCGGCCCCTTTGCAGGCTTGGCATTAAGCTTGATCCTCCTGGGTCTCAAGATGGTCTGGATTCTTCCGCCCCTGATTTTCAAGATGGCTTATTTGAACCTGATCATCAATTTTTTCAATTTATTGCCTGTGTGGCTTCTGGACGGAGCGCGTATTTCCAGGCAGCTCTCCCGGGGACATTTCCTGGTCCTGACCCTCGCGCTTTTTGTCGCCGCCCTTGTGAACCTGAATGTGTTTTTACTGATTATGGGCGTCGGTTGGCTGGTTGCAATGCTCATTTTGTGGAACACGACCGGTTCTCCCCAGGCATACGATAAAAAAGAAAAAATTCTCATCTCCAGGTGGATGGTGGTTTTATTGGTTCTTTTGATCTTATCCGGGATTCTTTTGAAAGGGATGCGTTCAGGGATGTAAAATGCAAAGAAAAAATACAATCGATTACGATTACGATTATGAGTAAGAACATCATGATGAAGATGGGGTGATTCATGCGGAACTATTCCAAGTGGAATGCGGAGAAGCTGATCCGGGTGTTTGCGTCCCTGGGTGAACGCCTTCGCGCGGTGAAAACCCCTAAAGAGGCTTCCCAGGTGATCCTCTCCGTGGCGGATGAACTCTTTGGCTGGGACTCCTGTTACATCACCCGCTATTCAGAGGAGGAGGGAATTACCTCCGAGATCATGATCATGGACACCCTGGATGGAAAGAAAAGGGAAATTCCTCCGAGTTATTCTTTATCGCCGCCTGGAGTCATGTTCAGACGCGTGATGGAAAAGGGCGCGCAACTCATCCTGAGAACCAAAAGATCCAAAAAGGATGAGGGACTGATCCTTTTCGGCAATAAATCGCGCCACTCCGCCTCTCTCATGTTTGTCCCCATCCGGAGAGGGGATAAATGCATAGGAATGCTCTCCATCCAGAGCTATAAACCCATGGCGTATGATAAAAAAGATCACAAACTCCTGCAGATCCTGGCGGATTATTGCGGTGAAACACTGAAACGCGCTGTTGCGGAAACCCATCTTCATGATTTACGAAACGATTATCGTCTTCTCCAGCAGGCGATGATTTCTCGCAAACTCGAACACCCGGAAGCCTTCTCCGAGATCATCACCAGAAGCCCGAGTATGCACTCCATCTTTCAATATGTGGAGGCGATCGCAGGGACTTCCAAGACTGTTCTCATCACAGGCGAAACGGGCGTGGGCAAAGAACTCATCGCCCAGGCAATTCATAAACTCAGCGGAAGAGCAGGCCCTTTTGTCATAGTGAATATTGCGGGACTGGATGACAATGTGTTCACAGACACCCTTTTTGGACACAGGAAAGGCGCATTCACCGGAGCGGACGAATCCCGGCGGGGACTGATTGAAGTCGCAGCAGGCGGCACCCTGTTCCTCGATGAAATCGGCGATCTCAACATGATGTCCCAGATCAGGCTTCTGCGCCTTCTCCAGGAAGGAGAGTATTTCCCCCTCGGCTCCGACGAACCCAAACGCTCCGATGCTCGGATTCTTGTGGCAACGAATCAGGACCTGGACACCCTCCTCAGCCAGGGACAATTCCGCAAGGATTTCTATTATCGCATCAAGATGCATCATGTGCATATCCCACCCCTGCGCAAACGGATGGAGGATCTTCCCCTGCTTGTGGATCATTTTCTCGCCAGGGCTTCAAAAGCCCTGGGGAAAAAGAAACCCACCCCGCCCAGGCAGCTTGTTCAATACCTTTCCACTTATCATTTTCCCGGCAACGTCCGGGAACTGGAGTCCATGATTTTTGACGCCCTCAGCCATCACAAGACTAAAATGATCTCCATGAAGGGATTCATGGATTTTGTTCGGAAGACGGATCAGGGATTCGAAGAGGAAGAAACGCCTCTTATGGAATCGGGGCAATCAGGGCTTGTATTTCCTGAAAAACTCCCCGCTTTGAATGAAGCAGCGCGGATGCTTGTTTCCGAGGCGCTCCAAAGGGCAGGAGGCAATCAGGCCCTTGCGGCAAAGCTCTTGGGCATCTCTCCTCCTGCGCTTTCCAGGAGACTGAAAAGATGGCGAGCGCCTGGTTCGAAACTAAAATCACGTTCCGACGCAAAGACAAAATCGTGACATTTTAATCATGATACATTTTACATTTGATATTTTTCCTTGTTTATCCGGGAGATGCTCCAGCACAAAATAAATGGATATATATCCTGTTTATTAGCTTTTGTTAATTGCCTTCGTTTTTCCATGATCATTGAAAATGAATACTTAAACCCTTTATCCCCAATAGGATATATGAATTTTCATGAATTGGTATGAAAATTGTTCTTAATATTATAAAATAATATTTTTTATATTGGAAGGAGATCTGTACCATGAAAAGAAAACTTGTTTTCTGCTCCCTTTTCCTCGCCCTGTTTTTCTCCCAGGTTATCGTCTCTGCGCAAACATTGAACCTCCCGTCCAGGCCATCCAATGCCCTGTCCGCTGATCAGGTTGTCAGCATCATCACCAACATGACCCTCGCAGACAGGGAAGACAACATCTACAACCAGGTCGCACTGGGCAATGTGCCCGAGTGTTACAGAACACTCTGCCCTGTCACAGTGACAGGGTATGTGGGAGGACAAAACCGAACTGCCACTTATTACGTGATCCCGGATTATCTCGCCATCGGATCCGATGCGGATTATTTCCTCACTCCCATGACTCCGGGACAAGCCCAGCAGATTGCCGATCTTGCAGGGTGCAAGCTCGCCACTACCAAGATGGTGGATGATATCTGGGCCGAAGCCCCTCTCCATCTTACGCCTCAACCCATCCCTCCCAGCTCGGAAATGACAACCGTGCCCGTTTTCGACGATCATAATACCATGGTCTGGGAGCAAAGGCAGACCTATCTTACCCAGTATCCCCTTGGCACCCTGGTCGGAGGCGATAAAAAGGATGTGGTGATTACCAATCAGATTTATAATTACAATCCCCCCAACCGGGTGGCTATCTATGGTTGGCATCAGCTCAACGGCACCCCGATCCAGCCTCTTTACCTGGGTCATGATATGAACTATGCGGATTACAGCCACGGCATCCGCCTGGTCAATGACAACATGGTTGTTGATGGTCAATCCAAAACAGTCGCCCAGGTCCTGAGCGATTCCAATCTCGCAGGATTGTTGAGCAGTGAAGGCACGATTGCCAATCCCAAGTATCCTCCCTCCACACCGCCTGAAGTCATGCCGTTCGTGGATTCGTTTCCATCAACCGGCCGCGAACTCTCGGACTGGAAGAATAAATACACTGTTCCCCAAATCGTTGCATTCAGCCCCGTATCTCCCGGCGGCGATGGGTATGTTCTGGTGGTCAAGGATTCCTCCGGCGGAATGGATACAACCCGCATCGGATTTGTGAGCGACAACGATTATTTTGTGCAATGCCATATTTATTGCGAATACAGACCCGAGCTGGCATCCGATGGATTTGAGCGCGCAGGCATCTTCCTCCGCGATAATGGCAACGGCGCATTTGAACACACGGCTGGCGGGGGAGGATACTGCTATGGCATGGCATGGGATTCGGGCAACGGACGGCTCTGGTGCTTCAAATCCGTGAACGGTGTCATCACAGACCTCAATCCATCGCCTGTGTATCTCGCTTCCACTGCATGGAGGAAAATGGTCATCCAGGCGCAGGGAACGGACTTGACCTTTATGTGCGATGACCAGGTGATTCTCGATACCACAGACACCACCTTCTCCTGGGGTCAATGCGGAATCGGGTTTCATGAATATTTCACAACCAACTCCAACATGAAAGGCACGCGCGCGGATAATTTCGTCGCCGGATGGTTGTCTCCCAATCCCACACCCACAGGAACGCCCACGCCAACAGGAACACCTACGCCGACAGGAACACCCACTCCTACGCCCACTCCCACACCGACTCCGGGCGGCCAGTTCCTCCTCACGAATTTTGAGGCATGGGCCGCAGGCACGGAAGTGATGTTCCATGAACCCCAGTACAGCGGATCCACCACAGGCATTAATACTGCCACGGATTCCTCAGCTGTCAGCACAGCACAGACCAATAATATCCTCGATCCTTTAGTCGGAAGCCCGGGATCCAAATCCTATCAGATCTACTGGCAATGGACAACGCCAGGCTCCGGATTCGTCCGTTGCACCTCCTATAGCGCAGCCAACAAACCCAATCCTATTATCGATTTCACCAAGGGACTGTCCATTTATTACAAGATCACACAGGGCGAGGTGGATATGACCTACTGGGTGAGAGAAAGCGGAGTGAGCGGCACTATCGGGGACAACGGCGGCGGATCAGGCGCCATCGAGCAATGCACGCATAAGGTCCGGATCACAGCTTCATCCAACTGGCAGTATGTGTATTTTGACATCCCGAATGAAACCTATGCCGCTGTCAATGGCAACGGCGTTCTCAATGGAACATGGGGAGTCCTCGAATCCCTCACGTTTTCCGCTGTGAGTGGATCTCCTGCTTCAACCATTGAAGTGTTCCTCGATGATCTGTATCAGGGACCTATGCAAAATCCGGGCGGAGGCACACCGACCCCGACAGCAACCCCAACGCCGACCCCAACGCCCACTCCAACTCCGACAGCAACCCCGACTCCAACACCGACGTCAACAGCGACGCCCACAGCGACGCCTACGCCTACGCCAACACCAACTCCCACTCCGACCCCGACACCCACTTCCCCCCCCTCCAACCTGGTTGTGAATGGCAGCTTTGAGGAAGGATTTACAAATGGCGTGGGCAACGGTTGGACCGCATGGAAAACAACCTCGTCCAAAACCATCACTTATGGCAGGGCATCGGTTAACAAGCACGACGGCTTATATTCCCAGTATTGGGACAGGCCCGATACATCCACCTTTGACGGCGGGGTATATCAGGTTGTGCCTGTCACTCAGGGCGTACAGTACCAGATCTCCGCATGGATCAAGCGGCAAAGCACCTTCTCAGGCACCTTTGTGAAAATCGGTTACGATCTTTCCGGCGGCACGAACGGCTCTGCCGCGTCCGTGGTTTATACGGATCTGACCAGCGGGGGAAATGACGTCTGGATACAGTACACCGCCACTGTCACCGCCACGGGAAATGCCATCACGCTCTTTAGCCGCTGCGGCCATACAAAAACCTCCGGTGGCACCAATGCGTATTTTTACCTGGATCAGGTCTCCCTGATGCCCTAGTGGACATTCTGTTATTTATCCCATTTGTTTCAAAAGGGATCTGGATATTCTTCCGGATCCCTTTCTTTTTATAGTTTAAAAAATTTGGAATCAGACCCTATTGAAATTAACGAACATTCTTGACAGAAAGAGCGGCAACTCTTGAGGGCAACTCCTGGCAACTCTTGACTCTTTGGGTCGGACCTTGCCTTTTTAGACTTTTTCATTCACGTAGATATGCGCCTATATCATTGAAGATCCCTTTTATGGCATTGACTTTCCGGGATGGGCGGAATTATGTCTTGTTCTCGATTTTTATCTTGTTTTTCTATCAATGATACTTTGGCGGCGTGTTTTTAAGAATGAAAAAGATTCTCCCTTTTCTTCCACCCTTTATAGGTCTCATTCTCTTCTTTATTGCCCTGGGGATCCTTCATCGCGAGTTGAGGAATTATCATTATCGCGATGTGGTTCAATACTTGCGGGAAATCCCCTTTCCTGCGGTGTTTGCCGCCATCCTGCTGACGGTGATTGCGCATTTCAATTACACTTTGTATGATACCCTTGCCTGCAGATACCTGGGGATAAATCTTCCCTATTCGAAGACAGGACTGGCAGGATTTCTGGTGTATGCCATCAGCAATAATACGGGACTTGCGGGATTGGGTGGAGGCACCATCAGATATCGGTTTTATACATCCTGGAACATATCGCCCCTGGACATTGCAAAGATTGTGCTCTTCTGCGGCTGGACCCTCTGGCTCGGGCTTTTAATCCTTTGCGGGACTATATTCCTGGTTTTGCCCCCTGCCATACCCGGCCAGTTTCGTCTCCCTTTTTCCACGGTACGCCCCCTGG
>Ga0315277_10004528_pt1 | contig 18548 bp, 14 predicted proteins | sample YL17G05_15_MG_FD_203695 | JGI IMG/M metagenome (GOLD analysis project Ga0315277, IMG submission 203695) | Sediment microbial communities from Yellowstone Lake, YNP, Wyoming, USA - YL17G05_15 | ecosystem: Environmental > Aquatic > Freshwater > Lake > Sediment | place: USA: Wyoming | collected...
GTGGTCTTTCCGTGGTCGATGTGACCGATCGTGCCGATGTTCACGTGGGGCTTGGTCCGCTCGAACTTCTTCTTCGCCATGTCTCACCTTCCTCCGGTCACTCGCCGCGGACGCGGGCCACGATCTCCTTGGAGATCTGTGCTGGAACCTCACGGTAGGCGTGGAGCTGCATCGGCGTGTGCGACGCGCGCCCCTGCGTGCGGGAGCGCAGCTCGGTCGCGTAGCCGAACAGCTCCGCGAGCGGCACCAGCACCCGGATCGCCTTCATGCCGCTCCGGTCGTCGATCCGCTCGATCCGACCCCGGCGGGCGGCGACGTCGCCCATGACGTCGCCCATGAACTCCTCCGGGGTGACGATCTCGAACTCCATCACGGGCTCGAGGAGCACCGGGCCCGCGCGACGGGTGGCCTCCTTCAGCGCGATCGAGCCGGCGATCCGAAACGCCATCTCCGAGGAGTCGACCTCGTGATACGAGCCGTCGACGAGCGTCGCCCGCACGTCCACCAGCGGGTAGCCGGCCAGCACGCCTGACTCGCACGCCTCCTGGATGCCGTGGTCGACCGAGGGGATGTACTCGCGCGGGATCGAGCCCCCCACGACCTTGTTCACGAACTCGTAGCCGCCGCCCCGGCCGGTGGGCTCGAGGTCGATGTACACGTGGCCGTACTGGCCGCGGCCGCCCGTCTGGCGGATGAACCGGCCCTCGACCTTCATCACGGGCTTGCGGATCGTCTCGCGGTAGGCGACCTGCGGCTTGCCGACGTTCGCGCCGACGTTGAACTCGCGCGTGAGGCGGTCCACCAGGATCTCGAGGTGGAGCTCGCCCATCCCGGAGATGATCGTCTGACCGGTCTCGTCGTCGTACTTCACGACGAAGGTCGGGTCCTCGTCTGACAGCTTGCCGAGCGCGCTGCCGAGCTTGTCCTGGTCGGCCTTGGTCTTCGGCTCGACGGCGACCGAGATGACCGGCGTCGGGAAGCTGATCGACTCGAGCACGATCGGCTTGGCCCGCTCGCAGAGCGTGTCGCCGGTGGTCGAGTGTTTGAGCCCGACCACCGCCACGATGTCGCCCGTGAACGCCGCGTCCTTGTCCTCGCGGTGGTTCGCGTGCATCTGGAGGATGCGGCCGATGCGCTCCTTGCGGTCCTTCGACGAGTTCTGGACGTGCGCACCGGCGCGGACCTCGCCCGAGTACACGCGCAGGTAGGTGAGGCGCCCCACGTACGGGTCGGACATGATCTTGAACACGAGTGCCGAGAACGGCTCGTCGTCCCGCGGCTTGCGCTCGGCGTGCTCGCCGGCGGGCGTGTGGCCCTCGACCGGAAGGACGTCGACCGGCGACGGCAGGTAGCTCACGATCGCGTCGAGCAGCGGCTGGATCGCCTTGTTCCTGAAAGCGCTGCCGCACAGCACCGGGACGCCCTCGCTCGCGAGGGTCGCGCGACGGATCGCGCGGCGGAGATCCCCTTTCGCGGGCTCTTGCCCGTGGACGAACTTCTCCATGAGCGACTCGTCGTGGTCGGCGAGCTTCTCGAACAGGTCGTGGCGGGCCTGCCGGGCGGCCTCGACGTACTCGGCCGGGATCTCGGCGTCCTCCCACTCCTCGCCCATCTCGGAGGTCCAGCGGTGCGCGCTCATCTCGACGAGGTCGATGACCCCGACGAAGTCGCCCTCGGCTCCCCACGGGAGCTGCAGCACGAGCGGGTTCGCGCGCAGCCGGTCGACCATCATCTCGACCGTGTGGCGGAAGTCGGCGCCGGTGCGGTCCATCTTGTTCACGAAGCAGATCCGTGGGACCTGGTAGCGGTCGGCCTGGCGCCAGACGGTCTCGCTCTGCGGCTCCACGCCGGCGACCGCGTCGAACACCGCGATGGCGCCGTCGAGGATGCGGAGCGAGCGCTCGACCTCGACAGTGAAGTCCACGTGGCCGGGCGTGTCGATGATGTTGATCCAGTAGCCCTTCCACTGGCAGGTGGTCGCCGCCGAGGTGATCGTTATGCCGCGCTCGCGCTCCTGGACCATCCAGTCCATCTGCGCGGTGCCCTCGTCGACCTCGCCGATCTTGTAGGCCTTGCCGGTGTAGTAGAGGATGCGCTCGGTCGTGGTCGTCTTGCCCGCGTCGATGTGCGCCATGATCCCGATGTTCCGGGTCCTGGCGAGCGGGTACTCGCGGATGACCAGGTCCTTGCCGGACCCGGCGCTCCGTCCCTCGACCCTCTCGACCGTCTCGGCCACTTCCATCTTCTCCGCCAGGGTCGCCACGTCAGCGACCCCTCTCGTGGAACGCCGGGCCCGAGAGCCCGGCACGGACCTGCCCCTCGATCACCATCGGTAGTGAGCGAAGGCCTTGTTGGCCTCGGCCATCTTGTGCATGTCCTCGCGGCGCTTGACCGAGACGCCCTGACCTTGCGCCGCGTCCATGATCTCGCTCACCAGGCGCTCGGCCATCGAGTGCTCCTTGCGGGCCCGCGAGTTGTTCACGAGCCAGCGCAGCGCGAGGGTCGTGCCGCGCGCCGGACGGACCTCGACCGGCACCTGGTAGTTGGCGCCGCCGACCCGCCGCGAGCGGACCTCGAGCAGCGGGCGCACGTTCTCGACCGCCCTCTTGAGCGCGATGACCGGATCGTTCGCCGTGCGCTCGCTGATGACCTCGAGCGCCTTGTAGACCGTGCGCTCGGAGAGCGACTTCTTCCCTTCGAGCAGCACCTTGTTGATGAGCTGCGTCACCAGCACGTTCTGATAGACGGGGTCCGGTTCGATCACCCGGCGTACGGCAGGGCCCTTGCGCGGCATGGCTAGTCGCCGCCCTTCTTGGCGCCGTAGCGCGAGCGCGATCTCTTGCGGTCCTTCACGCCGGCCGTGTCGAGGGTGCCGCGGATGATCTTGTAGCGGACGCCCGGGAGGTCCTTCACGCGGCCGCCGCGCACGAGCACGATCGAGTGCTCCTGCAGGTTGTGGCCTATGCCGGGGATGTAGGCGGTGACCTCGATCCCGCTGGTCAGCCTGACGCGCGCGACCTTCCGCAGGGCCGAGTTCGGCTTCTTAGGGGTGGTCGTGTAGACGCGCGTGCACACGCCACGGCGCTGCGGAGAGCCCTTGAGCGCGGGGCTCTTCGTCTTCGTCCGCGGGCGCTGGCGCCCGCTCCTGACCAGCTGTTGGATCGTGGGCATGGCTCTCTCGTCTGCACTCTCTCCTTGTCCTCGGGGGTCCAACGAAAAGCCGGACCCGTGGGCCCGGCTTCCAGGGCTGCCTCAGGCACAGTTGTCCCTTCGGGTTACCCCCTGAAAGCTCACACAGATACCGGACCCGCCAGTCGGGTCCGGGGCAACAGTTAAGGCTACAAGGCACGCACCGTGCACGTCAACGCGCACGGGAAGCTGCCTTCGAGCGCTTCGGACCGGGCCGGAACGCCCCACTTCGCCCCACCGGGGCCCTGCTAGGGTGGCGGCCGTGCCGAGCCTACCCGAGCTCCTCGACCTCGCCGAACGGGCCGCCCTGCTCGGGGGCGAGGTCGTCCGCGGAGCGCGCTCGGAGGAACCGCCCCAGGTGAAGGGCGCCGGCGACTACGTGACCGCGGTCGACCGGGAGAGCGAGCGGACGATCTCCGGGGTCCTCTCGGCCGGCACCCCCGAGATCCCGGTGCTCGGCGAGGAGAAGGGCGGCCGGGCGGGCGACCGCTACTGGGTGGTCGACCCCCTGGACGGCACCACCAACTACCTGCACGGGTTCCCGGTCGTCGGGGTCTCGATCGCGCTCGTCGAGCGCGGCCGCCCGCGGGTCGGCGTGGTCCACGCGCCGTTCCTGGGCGAGACCTACCGGGCGGCGCGGGGCCACGGGGCCAGCCGGCGGGTCGGAGGCGGCGACCCGGAGCCGCTCTCGGTGTCCCCACGCCCGCCCGAGCGGGCCATCGTGGCGACCGGCTTCCCGTTCCGCAGGAAGGAAGCCCTCCTCCGCTACCTCGAGGCGTTCCGGCGGTGCCTGGAGTCCTTCGAGGACCTCCGGCGGCCAGGCGCGGCCTCGCTCGACCTCGCCTGGGTCGCCGCGGGCGTGTTCGAGGGTTTCTTCGAGCTCGGGCTCTCGTCGTGGGACGTCGCGGCGGGGGGCCTCCTCATCGAGGAGGCGGGCGGCGTCGTCACCGACTGGGACGGCGGCCCCGACTACCTAACGGGGGACATCCTGGCCGGCTCGCCGCCGGTCCACTCCGAGCTCCTGGCCATCGCACGCGGCTGAGCGGAGGTCCACTCCCTGCGCCCTTGGCCTGATCAAGGCCGGACGGGCCGGAAGACCAGCAGAAATACCCAAAACTCGGTACTCAGACCGGAGTCAGTCGGGTCGAGGCATACGGTTAGGACCGTGGCCGGGAGGGGCCAGCCCAGAGGAAAGGTGACGTAGATGCGCAACCGCACGTGGGGGGCCGGCCGCTGGATCACGGCGCTCGCTCTCGTGATCGGGCTCGTGGTCGGGACGTACGCGTTCACGGCCGCGAACACCGTGCCCGCCACGAAAGCGGGTGACGGGTCCGGGGCCATCACCGGATACACCGTGACCAGCGTCCACTACACGCTGAGCGGGGCCGATTTCACGAACATCGATACCGTCTCGTTCACCGTGGACTCCGCGCCCCCCTCGGGGTCGACGATGAAGGCGCAGCTGGTTTCGGGCGGGACCTGGTACTCGTGCACGAACGTCACGACCACGGTCACGTGCACGACCACCGGGGCCACCGTTGTGCCGGCTAACCAGCTCCGCATCGTGATCGCCGACTAGGCGTGACGACGACAGGGCCGGGACGAGGACGAGGAAGGTCGGGAGGAACGAGATGCGGCGCCGACGCTCTGCCATCGGACGCTGGGCCTCGGTGCTCGCTCTCGTGATCGGGCTCGTGGTCGCGACGTACGCGTTCACGGCCGCGAACACCGTGCCCGCCACGAAAGCGGGTGACGGCTCCGGGGCCATCACCGGATACGTGCTCTCCTCGGTCAAGTACAACCTGAACGGGACGAGCCCCCAGAACATCGACTCGGTCACATTCAACCTGGACTCGACACCGGCCACAGGCTCGACGCTCAAGGCACAGCTGGACCCGGCGGGGACCTGGTACACGTGCACGTTCGTCGCCGCCGCGGTCACGTGCGTGACCACGAGCCCTCAGGCCACCGTGGCCGGCGCCACGCAGCTGCGCGTCGTCATCGCCCAGTGACCGGTGGTCCATGGAGAACCCCATGGCCGGGAGACGCAGCGCGCGGGTGATCATCCTCGTAGCCTTGTGCCCCGTCCTGTTCGGGCTGTGGTTCTTCCTCGCACCCCAACAGCTCGGAGGGTCGACCGCCTATGTGACCACCGTGGGGAACAGCATGGAGCCTGTGCTCCACGGCGGGGATCTCGTCGTCGTCAGGGCGTCGTCCAACTACCAGGTCGGCGATGTGGTCGCGTATCACAGCCGCCAACTCGACGAGGTCGTCCTGCACCGGATCATCGCCCGTGACGGCGACCGCTACGTGCTCAAGGGCGACCACAACACCTGGTTGGACTCGGACCGTCCCACCCAGGACGAACTGATCGGCAAGATGCAGGTGACGCTCCCCGGTCTCGGCCGCCGACTGCACATCTTCAGGACACCCGCGGCCATCTCGGCGGCGGTCGGCCTCGGGGTTCTGGGCCTACTGGGAGGCAGGAAGCGCATGCGCCGCCGGAAGGACCGCGGAAAGGACCGCCGGAAGGACCGCGGAAAGGACCGCGCGGCCGAGACAGCGTCGGGATCGAACGGGAACGGCCGGAGACCCGACGGCCCCGCGCCGATAGGTTCAGGCAACGCTACGATCGCCGCCTTCTCGACGCTGGCGATCCTAGCCTTGGCGCTCGGCCTGTTCGCCTTCGTGACGCCGACGGTCGTGACGACTCACCGCGACGCGATCTACGACCAGGAGGGCTCGTTCTCGTACCGATCGGTCGCTCCGGATGGGCGCGCGGTCTACGGCACCGACGTGATCACCACCGGAGATCCCGTCTACCTGCGCCTGACCCACAGCGTCGCGATCGCCTTCGACTACCGGTTCGCATCCCCCGCCCCGGTGGATGCCTCCGGCACCGCTCGGCTGGTCGCCGAGGTCAGCGACGTGAACGGCTGGAGCCGGACGCTCGGGCTGAGTCCGATGGCTCCGTTCACGGGACAAGAAGTGACGATCCGCGGCGTCCTGGACCTCGGGGCCCTGCACGACATGACGGCGGATCTCGAGAAACTCACCGGCGTGGAGCGTACCCAGTACTCGGTCGCGCTCATGCCCGAGATCGAGTTCGACGGCACGGTGGCAGGGCAGCCGGTTTCGGAGACCTTCGCCCCACGACTCGATTTCCTGATCGATGACTTCCAGCTGCAACTGGCACCGGCCCCGACGTCCTTCCCGGGCCAGAAGCCCATCGACTCGCTGAACCCGACGTCGGGCGGCATGGTCACGGTCGAGGGGACTGCCCTCAAGCGCTTCTCGGTCTTCGGACTGGGCGTGGGGGTCGAGCCGCTTCGGATCGTGTGCTTGGGCCTGGAGCTGTTCGCGCTCGCCGGCCTGCTCGTGATCGTGTGGTCGCGCTGGCGAGCCGCCCGAGGGGGCGAGGCCGCGCTGATCCAGGCCCGGTTCGGCCGGTGGCTGGTGCCGGTTCGGGGATCCGCGACGGCAGGCGGCCGCACGGTCGACGTCGAGAGTTTCGACAGTCTCGCGCGGCTGGCCACCCACTACGGGCAAGTGATCCTGCATGAGGGTCGAGACGGATCGCACCTGTACCTCGTGGAGGAGGACGGCGTCACGTACCGCTACCGCGCGCGCTCCAACGGATCGAGGGTGAGGCCGTGAGGGGGCGCCGGGGGCACCGTCGACGCCGGTCCGTCGCCGCCCTGGCCGCGGCGGCCACGATCGCGCTCAGCGGTCTCCTGGGTCTCACGAACGCCAACAGCGTGCCCTCTACGAAGGCAGCCGACAGGTCTCAGGCGATCACCGCCGACACCCTCAAGCCGACGGAGTGCGCCGCGCTCACCCTGACGAACGTGGTCCGAGGGTCGGGGACCATCAACGGCACCACCGTCGCCGATCTGATCCTTGGTAGCTCGGCGGTCGACACGATATCGGGCGGCAACGGCAACGACTGCATCCTCGGTGGCGGCCAGAACGACAGCATCGATGGCGGTAACGGCAACGGCGACGTCTGCATCGGCGGGCCCGGAACCGACACCTTCACCTCGTGCGAGACCGCGTACCAGTAGCGGACGCGAGCACGATCATCGGGAACCTCACTCCGAGCTGCCGACCGCGTCACTCCTCCGGCGAGTACGAGCCGCCGAGCATCTGCTCGGCCTCCTCGCGGGTGAGGCCGGCGAGGAGCGGCTCGGCCTCGGCCCGCTCGGCGAGCTCCCGCTGGCGGGCCAGCCAGTACTCGGGGATCGCCTCCGGCTTGATCCGCACCTGTATGTTGCGGTAGCGGCTCATGCCGGTTCCGGCCGGGATCAGCTTGCCGATGATCACGTTCTCCTTCAGGCCGAGCAGTGAGTCCGACCTCGCGGCGATCGCTGCCTCGGTCAGCACGCGCGTCGTCTCCTGGAACGAGGCCGCCGACAGCCACGAGTCGGTCGCGAGCGAGGCCTTGGTGATGCCGAGGAGCTGCGGACGGGCCGACGCCGGCTCGCCGCCGTTCTCGACGGTCTCCCGGTTGACCCGCTCGAACTCGCGGCGGTCCTTCAGGTCGCCCGGCAGCAGCTCGGTGTCGCCGGGCTCGATGATCTGCACCTTGCGGAGCATCTGCCGCACGATCAGCTCGATGTGCTTGTCGTGGATCGTCACGCCCTGGCTCCGGTACACCTGCTGGACCTCCTCCACCAGGTGTGCCTGCAGAGCCTGAACGCCCTCCACCTTGAGCTTCTCGTGCGGGTTCACCGAACCCTCGGTGAGCTGCTGACCGACCACGACGTGCTCGCCGTCGTCCACCGTGAGGCGCGCCCGGAAGGAGACCTGGTACTGCGTCTGGTCGTCGCCGTCGTCCGAGGTGATCGTGATCCGGCGTACCTTCTTCTCCTCATCGTCCTCGATCGACACGACCCCGGAGAGGTCGGTGATCTCCGCCTGGCCCTTGGGCCTGCGGGCCTCGAACAGCTCGACCACGCGGGGCAGACCGTGCGTGATGTCCTCGCCGGCCACACCGCCCGTGTGGAACGTCCGCATCGTGAGCTGCGTGCCCGGCTCACCGATCGACTGCGCCGCAACGATCCCGACGGACTCACCGATGTCGACCAACCGCCCGCTCGCCAGGCTCCAGCCGTAGCAGAGCTGGCACACGCCGTAGTCCGCCTCGCAGGTCGTCGCCGAACGCACGCGCACGACGTCGACGTCCGACTCCGCCAGCCTCTCCATCAGCGCGCCGTCGACCTCGTCGCCGCGGGAGGCGATCTTCTTCCTGCCCCGGCCCTTCACGTCTTCGGCCAGCACGCGAGAAAAGAGCGACGTGGGGAGGTGGTCGTTCTTCCTGCGTGTGCCGTCCGGCTCCGCGTGCCAGAGGCGGACGGGCACGCTCCGGTCGGTGCCGCAGTCCTCCTCACGGACGATCAGCTCCTGGGCGACGTCGACCAGACGTCGCGTGAGGTAGCCCGAGTCGGCGGTCCGCAGAGCGGTGTCGGCCAGCCCCTTGCGGGCGCCGTGGGTCGAGATGAAGTACTCGAGCACCGACAGACCCTCGCGGAAGTTCGACTTGATCGGGCGCGGGATGATCTCGCCCTTCGGGTTGGCCACCAGGCCGCGCATACCGGCGATCTGGCGGATCTGCATGATGTTCCCCCGGGCGCCGGAGTTGGCCATCATGTAGATCGGGTTGGTCTTCCCGAACTGCGCCTCCATGGCCTCCTTGACCTTGTCCGTCGCCTCGGTCCAGGTCTCGATCAGCTCCTGACGCCGCTCGTCGTCGGTGATGATGCCCTTGCGGTACTGACCCTCGATCTTCGACGCGCGAACCTCGTAGTGGTCCAGGATCTTGACCTTGTCCGACGGGGTGGTCACGTCCTGGACGCCGAGCGTCACACCGGCCCGGGTCGCGTAGTGGAACCCGACGTTCTTCAGGTTGTCGAGGATCTGCTCGACCTGCGCGCGGTCGTACCCGTGCACGCAGTCTTCGACGAGCTTGCCGACGTCGCCCTTCATGAGCGGCCGGTTCACGAACTCCATGTCGTCGGGGAAGCACTGGTTGAGGATCAGCCGTCCGACCGTGGTCTCGACGAGGGGCACCCTCGTGCCGTTGCCCCCGCTGCCGACCTGGATGGTCTCGGGCAGCATGTCCTGCGGCAGCGCCTTGCCGGGCAGGCGGATCTTCACGACCGTATGCAGCTTGACCTTCTTGTGGTCGAGCGCCATCAGCACCTCGGCGATCCCCGAGAACCGCGGGATGTCCTCGTCCTTCTCGGGCCGCTCCGGATCGAGCGTCAGGTAGTAGATGCCGAGGACCATGTCCTGCGTCGGCACGGCGATCGGACGTCCGTGCGCCGGCGACAGGATGTTGTTGGTCGAGAGCATCAGCACGCGCGCCTCGGCCTGAGCCTCGGCCGACAGCGGCACGTGCACGGCCATCTGGTCGCCGTCGAAGTCGGCGTTGAACGCCGTGCAGACCAGCGGGTGGATCTGGATCGCCTTGCCCTCCACGAGCACCGGCTCGAAGGCCTGGATGCCGAGCCGGTGCAGCGTCGGCGCGCGGTTCAGAAGGACCGGGTGCTCGCGGATGGCCTCCTCGAGCACGTCCCACACCTGCGGACGCGCGCGCTCCACCATCCGCTTCGCGCTCTTGATGTTCTGCGCGAGGTTCTTGTCGACGAGCCGCTTCATGACGAACGGCTTGAACAGCTCGAGCGCCATCTGCTTCGGCAGCCCGCACTGGTGCAGGCGGAGCTCGGGGCCGACGACGATGACCGAGCGGCCCGAGTAGTCCACGCGCTTGCCGAGCAGGTTCTGGCGGAACCGCCCCTGCTTGCCCTTCAGCATGTCGGAGAGCGACTTCAGCGGGCGGTTCCCGGGCCCGGTGACCGGGCGGCCGCGGCGGCCGTTGTCGAACAGCGCGTCGACGGCCTCCTGAAGCATCCGCTTCTCGTTGTTCACGATGATCTCGGGCGCCTGCAGGTCGAGGAGCCGCTTCAGCCGGTTGTTCCGGTTGATCACCCGGCGGTACAGGTCGTTCAGGTCCGAGGTGGCGAACCGGCCGCCGTCGAGCTGCACCATCGGGCGCAGGTCCGGCGGGATGACCGGGACCGCGTCGAGGACCATGCCCATCGGCGAGTTCTTGCCCCCGACGAAGTTCGAGACGACCTTCAGGCGCTTGATCGCCTTCAGGCGCCGGGTGCCCTTCGCCGTCTCGATCTGCTCGCGGAGCGAAGCGGCCTCATCCTCGAGCTTCAGCTCCTGGAGCAGGCGCTTGACCGCCTCGGCGCCCATGCCGCCGTCGAAGTAGTCGCCGAACCGCTCGCGGAGCGACCGGTAGACCGAGTCGTCGGCGACGAGCTGCTTCACCGTGAGCTTCTTCAGGGCGGTGAGGACCTCGTCGAGGTGGTCGGTCTCGCGCTTGGCGGCCTCGGTCATGCGCTCGATCTCGCGCTGCGCCTCGCGGCGGGCGGCCGACAGCTGGGCGCCCTTCGCGCCCTCGGCTCCGAGCTCGCGCAGACGCTCCTCGAGCTCGGTCAGACGCGCCTTGATGTCGTCGTCGCGCTCGGCCTCGATCTCGCGCTTCTCCTCCTCCATCTGCGTCTCGATCTCGGGGAGGTCTTTGTGGCGGCGCTCGGTGTCGACCCGCGTGATGACATAGGCGGCGAAGTAGATGATCCGCTCGAGGTCCTTCGGCGGGATGTCGAGCAGGTAGCCGAGGCGCGAGGGGACGCCCTTGAAGTACCAGATGTGTGTCACGGGGGCGGCCAGCTCGATGTGGCCCATGCGGTCGCGGCGCACCTTCGAGCGCGTGATCTCGACGCCGCAGCGCTCGCAGATGATGCCCTTGAACCGGACCCGCTTGTACTTGCCGCAGTGGCACTCCCAGTCCCGCGTGGGACCGAAGATGCGCTCGCAGAACAGCCCGTCCTTCTCCGGCTTCAGGGTCCGGTAGTTGATCGTCTCGGGCTTCTTGACCTCGCCGTTCGACCAGGCGCGGATCTGATCCGCGGTCGCCAGGGCGATCCGTATCTCGTCGAAAAAGTTGACGTCAAGCACCTACGCGCTCGCCTCCTCGGCAACTTCAGTCGTAGTCGGACCCGGCCGGCTCGCGGCGGGACAGGTCGATACCGAGCTCCTCGGCCGCGCGGAACACGTCCTCGTCGGTCTCCTTCAGCTCGATCTCCACGCCCTCGGCCGAGCGGACCTCGACGTTCAGGCAGAGGGACTGCATCTCCTTGATCAGGACCTTGAAGGACTCGGGGATCCCCGGCTCCGGGATGTTCTCGCCCTTCACGATCGCCTCGTACACCTTCACGCGGCCGAGGACGTCGTCGGACTTGATGGTCAGCAGCTCCTGCAGGGCGTACGCGGCCCCGTAGGCCTCGAGCGCCCAGACCTCCATCTCCCCGAACCGCTGGCCGCCGAACTGGGCCTTCCCGCCCAGGGGCTGCTGCGTGATCATCGAGTAGGGGCCGGTCGACCGCGCGTGGATCTTGTCGTCGACCAGGTGGAGCAGCTTCATGATGTAGGCGACGCCGACGGTGACCGGCGCCTCGTAGGGCTCGCCGGACCGCCCGTCGAACAGGACCGCCTTGCCGACGTCGTCGACGAGCTTCACGCCGTCGCGGTTCGGGTGGGCGTTCTTGATCGAGTCGAGGATCTCCCACTCGCGGGCGCCGTCGAACACCGGCGTCGCGACGTGCACCGGCCCGGGCAGGTCCTTGCCGTCCTTCGTGAAGCCGACGATCGCGGCCCAGCCGAGGTGCGCCTCGAGGACCTGGCCGAGGTTCATCCGGGACGGGACGCCGAGCGGGTTCAGGATGATATCGACCGGCGTGCCGTCCGCCAGGAACGGCATGTCCTCCTCGGGCAGGATCGTCGAGATGACGCCCTTGTTCCCGTGGCGGCCGGCGAGCTTGTCGCCTTCGGAGATCTTCCGCTTCTGAGCCACGTGCACGCGGACCAGCTGGTTCACGCCGGGCGACAGCTCGTCGCCGTCGTCGCGGCTGAACACGCGGACCCCGATCACCTTGCCGGACTCGCCGTGCGGGACCTTGAGGGAGGTGTCTCGCACCTCGCGCGCCTTCTCACCGAAGATCGCACGGAGCAGGCGCTCCTCGGGGGTGAGCTCGGTCTCGCCCTTGGGCGTGACCTTGCCGACGAGGTAGTCGCCGGGGTTCACCTCGGCTCCGATCCGCACGATCCCGCGGTCGTCGAGGTCCTTCAGGATCTCGTCGGAGACGTTCGGGATGTCGCGGGTGATCTCCTCCGCGCCGAGCTTCGTGTCGCGGGCGTCGACCTCGTGCTCCTCTATGTGGACCGAGGTCAGGCGATCGTCCTTCACGAGGCGCTCGGAGATGATGATCGCGTCCTCGTAGTTGTGACCCTCCCACGGCATGTAGGCGACGATCAGGTTCTTGCCGAGCGCGAGCTCGCCGGCGTCGGTCGACGGGCCGTCGGCGATGACCTGGCCCCTCGCGACCCTGTCGCCGACCTGCACGAAAGGCTTCTGGTTGATCGAGGTGCCCTGGTTCGACCGGCGGAACTTCCGCAGCGCGTAGGTCCGCAGGTTGCCGGTCCTCTCCCTGACCACGACCTCGTCGGCCGAGACCTCCTCGACGCCCCCGGCCTCCTCGGCGAGCACCACGTCGCCGGCGTCCACGGCCGAGCGGAACTCCACGCCGGTGCCGACGAGCGGCGCCTCGGAGCGGAGCAGCGGCACGGCCTGGCGCTGCATGTTCGCGCCCATCAGGGCCCGGTTGGCGTCGTCGTGCTCGAGGAACGGGATCAGGGCGGCGGCCACCGAGATGATCTGCTTCGGCGACACGTCCATGTAGTCGACTTCCTCGGGCGGCACCGAGTCGACCTCGCCGCCCTTGCGCCGAACGAGGACGGTGGACCCCAGGAAGCTCCCGGCCTTGTCGATCGGCTCGTTCGCCTGGGCGATGACGTGCCGGTCCTCCTCGTCGGCCGACAGGTAGTCGATCTTGTCGGTCGCCTTGCCGTTCACGACGCGGCGGTACGGCGTCTCGATGAAGCCGAACGGGTTGATCCGCCCGAAGCTGGACAGCGAGCCGATCAGGCCGATGTTCGGACCCTCCGGGGTCTCGATCGGGCACATGCGGCCGTAGTGCGAGGGGTGGACGTCGCGGACCTCGAACCCCGCGCGCTCGCGGGAGAGACCGCCCGGGCCGAGAGCCGAGAGGCGCCGCTTGTGGGTGAGGCCGGCCAGCGGGTTCGTCTGGTCCATGAACTGGGACAGCTGGCTGGTGCCGAAGAACTCCTTGATGGCGGCGACGACGGGCCGGATGTTGATCAGCGTCTGGGGGGTGATCGCCTCGACGTCCTGGGTCGTCATGCGCTCCCTGACCACGCGCTCCATGCGCGAGAGGCCGATCCGGATCTGGTTCTGGATCAGCTCGCCGACCGAGCGCAGGCGCCGGTTCCCGAAGTGGTCGATGTCGTCGGCCTCGTAGCCCTCCTCGCCCGCGTGCAGCTTCACGAGGTACCGGACGGTCTTCAGGATGTCCTCGTAGGCGAGGATGCCCTTGTACTTCGGGCCGCCCTCGCCCTGCTCCTCCTTCGCGAGCTGAGCGAAGACGCGGAACCGCGGCTGGCCCCAGCCCTTCTTGTCGGGGTTGTCGAGCTCGGCCAGGGCCCTCGCGCGTTCCTTCAGCTGCTTGAGCACCACGCCCTGGGCCGGCCCGAGCTTCTTCGAGACCTTGTAACGGCCGACGCGGGCGAGGTCGTAGCGCTTGTGGTTGAAGAACAGGTTCTCGAGGAGCGTGCGGGCCGACTCGGCCGTCGGCGGCTCGCCCGGCCGCAGCTTGCGGTAGATGTCCTCGAGGGCCTCCTCGGGGGTGTGGACGTGGTCCTTCTCCAGCGTGAGCCGGATCGAGGGGGCGCGGTCGAACAGCTCGAGGATCGCCTCCTCGGAGAAGCCCATGGCCTTGAGCAGGACCGTCACCGACTGGCGGCGCTTGCGGTCGATGCGGACGCCGACGGTGTCCTTCTTGTCGACGTCGAACTCCAGCCAGGCGCCCCTGCTGGGGATGATCTTGGCGACGTAGACGTCCTTGTCGGAGGTCTTGTCCAGCTCACGGCTGAAGTAGACGCCCGGCGAGCGCACGAGCTGGGAGACGACGACCCGCTCGGTCCCGTTGATGATGAAGGTCCCGTGCTCGGTCATCATGGGGAAGTCCCCCATGAAGACCTCCTGCTCCTTTATCTCACCGGTCGACTTGTTGACGAACTCCGCCTGGACGAACAGTGGCCTGGAGAAGGTGATGTCCTTGTCCTTGCACTCCTCCTCGGAGTTCTTCGACTCGTTGAAGTGGTGTTCCTTGAACTGGAGCTGGAACTGTTCTGTGAAGTCCTCGATGGGCGAGACTTCCTCGAGGACGTCCTTCAGGCCCTCGGACAGGAGCCAGTCGAAGGACCCTCTCTGGATGCCCACGAGGTCGGGAAGGGGAAGGACCTCCTCGAGCTTGGAGAAACTGACACGGTCGCGGACAGGGACGAGCGAGTCAGGCAACAACTATCCCCCCTAGGGTGAGAGACACGCCTGGATCCAGGGCATGCAGAGCGCGGCACGGCAACGGACTAGTTTACGCGCGGGAGCACACGAAGTCAACCGGAGGCCCGAACCCTCCGGTTGGCCAGCCGCAAGGGTACTCCTCCGGAGCAGCCGAGGTCAACCAGGGGGGAGCCGGTGCTAGGAGTCCCTCTCGAACCACTCCCGGACGGGGGCCATCGACGCGACCATCGCCGGGTCGTCCTCGCCCGCGACCTCGCAGGACTCGGTGCTGCCGAGCGCCCCCCACAGATCCGCGACGGCGTTGGCCAGCGCGACGGCCTGCTCGGCCGAGTGGAGCTGGACGCCGCGCTCCGACAGGACGCGGCAGAAGCTCTCGAGGTAGGCGCGCTGGTCGCCGAGGAGCGAGGCCTCGGAGACGTCGAGCGCTTTCGCCAGGCGCTCCAGGGTCTGGAGCGAGGGCGCGACGTGACCGTTCTCGTAGCGGGACAGCCGGGCCTTCGGGATGCCGGATCTCTCCTCCAGATCCGATTGGCTGAACCCCGCTCCGACCCTCGTCTCGCGCAGTCGCTGACCGAACGTCTTCCCGTCATCCATACGAGGACGCCCCCTTCGAATATGCGGGTTGTGCGGGCAGAAGTCACGGCGGAGCATAGCAGCGGCCGTACCCGGAAGAGGGTATGGGGCGCAACCCCCCGGCTCACTTCACCTCGACGGTGGCTCCGGCGCCCTCGAGGAGGTCCTTCGCCTTCTGCGCCTGCTCCTTCGGAACGCGCTCGAGGACCGGCTTCGGGGCGCCGTCCACGAGGTCCTTGGCCTCCTTCAGGCCGAGGCTCGTGAGCGCGCGCACCTCCTTGATGACCTGGATCTTCTTCTCGCCGGCCGAGTGCAGGACGACGTCGAACTCCGTCTGCTCCTCGACCTCCTCGGCGGCGGCGAGGGCGCCCGGCGCGGCCGCCACGACCGTCGCGGCCGCGGCCGCCTTCACGTCGAAGGCCTCCTCGAACCTCTTGATGAAGTCCGACAGCTCGAGCAGCGTCATGTCCTTGAACTGGTCGAGCAGCTCGTCGGTACCCATCTTCGTCGCCTTCGCCATCGCTCACTCCTCCCCTTCAGCGGCCGGAGCTTCGCCGGCCGGGACCTTCTCTCTGTAAGCCTCGAGCACGCCGAGGAACCTGGCCTGGAGCGCCTGGAACATCGCGGCCGCCCGGGACATCTCGGACTTCAGCATCCCGGCGACCTTCGAGAGCATGACCTCGCGCGACTCGAGCGTCGCGAGGGCCTGGGCCTCCTCGGCGGAGAGCACCCTGCCCTCGAGGTACGCGCCCTTCAGGACGAGCGCCGGGAACCTCTTCGCCGCCTCGACGACCTTCTTCGCGGCCGACACGGGGTCTCCGGCCACGAAGGCCACGGCGGTCGGACCCTCGAGGAGCGACCCGAGGTCCGCGATGCCGGCCTCCCCCGCCGCGAGCTTCAGCAGCGTGTTCTTCACCACCGAGAACCCGGTCTCGCCTAGCGAGCGGCGCAGCTCGGTGGCGTCGTGCACGGAGAGACCGCGGAACTCGGTGAGCAGCAGGGCCTGCGAGCCCCGGATCCGCTCCTTTAAGACCGCGACCTTCTCGACCTTCTCAGCGCTCGGCACACCCGCCTCCTACGAAAAAGGAAACGCCCCCGCAGACTCGCGGAGGCGCACGATGAGGTGCGTATGCCTCTTCGCCTCGGCAGGTACCGGCGTGGCCGGATCATGCGGCGCCCCTGCTGTCTGCGGCGGGGAAAGGGTACCGGCCCGGGCCGCCTCCCGACAACGGCATCGGCCGGAGGTTGGTCATCCGATCGCCCAGAGAAGGAGATGGGCCGGCACGAGGGCGTAGTCCTCGCCGAGGTCGAGTTCGTCCTTCGTGGCCATCACGACCGGTCGGTCCGGGAACGCCCTCCTGAGCCCTGTGAGATCGCGACGGTCGATGCGGTTGCGGTACTTCACCTCAGCCGCCTCGATCCCCGGGCGGCGCCCACACACGAAATCCACTTCCCTTCCCTTGCTGGTCTCCCACACGTGGAGGTCGGAAGGATCGGTGAAGCCCTCGATCTGCCGCGCCGGCGGCTCGTATCGGCGGTAGAGCGCGAGGGCGAGGGCATTCTCGACCGCAGCCGGAACATCGAACGGAAGCCCCGGAGATCGAGCGAGGGCGATGTGATGGAGAAGCGGATCCCCGAAGTAGACCTTCTTCTGCCGCGAGATCGAGCCGCTATCCGCGTCGCGGCGCCAGAAGTACACGATCAGCAGGAAGTACCCGATGGCGAGGAACTCGATGTAGTCCTTCAGCGTCCTGTGCTCCGGATGCGCCGCTCCTCGGCGGCCTATGGGAACGTCCATCTCCCGCGCCATCTGGTTCCAGCTCGTCTTCGAGCCGAGCGACCGAACGACCCGCTCCAAGAGCGCCCCCGCTGCCGGTTCGCTGGCTCCCTTTCGGAGGATCTCGCGAGCGAGCGAGTCCCACAGGACCCGTTGAACCCGCTCGGAGGGCTCCGCCGCCCCCGTGGTTGCCTCCACCAGGGCGGCCGGCAGGCCCCCGAAACGGAGGTAGCTTCCCAGGGCGTCCGCGAGCTGCGGCCCGAAGATCTGCATGCCGCGCACCGCGTCCCGCCCCGCCGGGGTGAGCAGGTCCCCGAGTCGCAACCTGGGCGACTCCGGGAGGTCCGGGATCGAAGCGTCGGCGAAGACATCGAACGATTGCGGGAGCACGAGATGATCCCGCCCCGCGCCGCGCCGCCCCGGGAGGCGTTCGACGGTCTCCTTCGCGAGGTCGACCGCAGAGGAACCTGTGCACACGACGATGTCGCGATCGATCACGCCCCGGTCCCAGAGCTCCTTCACCGCCGCTTGCCAGCTCCCCACGGCCGTCACCTCGTCCAGCAGAAGCAGGCATCGCGCCGTGGGGGCCGCCAACTCTCTGGCTCTCTGGATCATGCTCGAGAGAGCAGCGACCGGCTGATCCGCGAAGAGGTCCAATGCGAGGTAGATAACCTCCCTCGGCTGATACACGTCCCCCAGCGCCCGCTCGACGATCAGCTTCAGGTCGGTGGACTTGCCGACCTGGCGCGGCCCGCGGATGGTGTGGATCCCGGGGTTAACAAGGTCGAACGACCGGACGATCGCGGCCGGGAACCTCGCGGGCTGATCTGCGAGGCGCCTCATGTGCGGGTCCGCGCTCGCCCAGTCGCTCGCGAACCACCACGGGTTGTACTGAGTGATCCTCCCGTCGTCCACCGGAGAACCCCGGTCGTACCCAGCCACCTCGAACCTCCCGCTCAGGCCGGCGGAGAACGCGCTCCCGTGCCCCTGCTGTGCTTGGGTCAGTCTAGCAGAGGAATCCCATAACTACTACTCCATTACGGGAGTGTAGTCCCTACTCGTCTACCCTACTCGGCCGGCTACCCTCCAACCGCGCCCGGGTCGAGACGAGTCACGCCCTTGACCCGATCGAGGTCCCCGTCGAACGACAGCACGCTGGAGTCCGAGATCCGCCGGGCGAGCGCAGCCAGGTAAGCGTCGGCGAAATCGAGCCGGCCTTGCGGCCAAAGCGTGAGGGCATCGCGGAGGAGCACCTCGTCGACGACCTCGACCCCGGGGAGATCGAGGAGGCGCTCGATCAGCTCGGCCGCCCGTGGCGTCTCGATGCCCGAGGAGGTGAGGACGTAGGCGGCCTCCGCCACCACGATATCGGGCACGATAAGCGCGAACACGCCCTCGCCGGCTGCCTCGAGCGCTCGAGCGGCGCTCTGGGCCTGAGCCGGCGGATCTCCCGTCAGGATCCTGACGAGGACGTTCGTGTCGCAGAAGACCGTGCTTCCA
>Ga0315277_10004529_pt1 | contig 18547 bp, 17 predicted proteins | sample YL17G05_15_MG_FD_203695 | JGI IMG/M metagenome (GOLD analysis project Ga0315277, IMG submission 203695) | Sediment microbial communities from Yellowstone Lake, YNP, Wyoming, USA - YL17G05_15 | ecosystem: Environmental > Aquatic > Freshwater > Lake > Sediment | place: USA: Wyoming | collected...
GAAAGCGGCGCGCCATCGGGGCATAGTAGCTGGCATAGTTGCGAGCCAGACGGGTCTCGAAATCCTTGCAGGCGGCGGAGGCGATGTAGTAGTTCCCGGTCCAGGTGATCACCTCATCCATCCGCTCCCAGCCCAGAACCAGAGTGCAGTCCGACAGGCCGCTGGCGATGCTGGTGGCCCCCATCAGCAGAGTCGAGCCGCCGGTGGCGCCGCCGGTCTTGATCCCGACATTGCCGAGCGGGTCCAAGCCGATGTAATCGTGAACCTTGGCCTCGCACAAGAGTTGGTCCTGGAAGTGGTCGGCGAACTCGCCGTAGCAGGCGAAGTTGATGTGCCCTTTAACCTCCAGGGGGTCCATCTTGAGATCGTTTTCCTCCAGCATCATGCGGAAGGCCATCATGCAGAGTTCTTCGAGTTTCTTCTCCGGATACCGTTTGCGGAAATCGCTCATCCCGGCGGCGACCATATAGACCGGCCGGGTCCACTTGGGGATGCGCAGATTCCCCGGTGCGAATTCAATCATGGTTTCCTCCTTTTCCCCACCGAGAGACCATTATCACTGGGCACAAACCGCGCGGTCAAGCTATGGTCCCGTGGGCGGGAATTCCAGCAGATTCACCGGCTTGTGACTGGCGGCACAAGGAAACGCGTCAGCGCGCCCGCCGAAGGTCTGATCGCGCGTGGCCCTTCTCCCTGCGGAGCCGGTTCCCTGTGGTTTTGTGCCCCGGGGTCCCACGGGCCAAAGGCCACCCGCCCCGGCGTCGATATGGGATAATGCAGGGATCCATAGTCTCGTCCCCGGCCGGGCCGGGATGACGAGGGAGAGAAACGTCCATGAGCCAACCATCCTATCCCCGCATCGGCGACGTGTTGCTGGCGCGGGGTCTGATCGCCGAGGAGCAGCTTGCCGCCGCCCTGGAAGAGCAGAAGTCAACCGGGCGCCGGCTTGGTGACATCCTGGTCACCAAGGGTCTGATCTCGTCCAGTGACCTGGTGGACGTCTTGAGCGAGCGGCTGGGACTGCCCAAGATTACCATTCGGGGACTGACGGCCGATCCCGAAGTGGTCAACATCATCCCCCTGCCGACCGCGAAGCGGCACCGCGTCGTGCCGCTGTTCAAGATCAACGACCGGCTCACGGTGGCGATGGCCGACCCGCTCGACATGGTGGCCATCGATGAGGTCCGCTACAAGACGGGGCTGATGGTCAACCGGGTGGTGGCGACCCCGGAGGACATCGACGCGGCGATTGCGCAGTTCTACACGGTCGCCGACAACGTCGAGCGTGTGATCAGCGACATACCGGCGGCAGGTACCGCCGGGCGGGGCACCCCGGCCGCCGAAGACGCGCCGATCGTGCGTCTGGTCGACGTCCTCCTGACCGAAGCAATCAAACAGAAGACCTCGGATCTGCACATCGAACCGGCAGAAAACCTGCTGCGTGTGCGGTTCCGCGTCGACGGGGTGTTACGTGAGGAAGTCCAGCCGCCGTTGAATCTGCACCCGGCGATCGTCTCGCGCATCAAGGTACTGTCGGGAATGGACGTTTCCGAGAAACGAATCCCCCAGGACGGGCGGTTTACCATGGCGCCTGGAGGGCAGGCAGTTGATCTGCGCGTGTCCACGATCCCGACGGTTCATGGCGAGAAGGTCGTGATCCGCATCCTCGGACGGTACGGCGCCGACATGACGCTGGAGAGCCTGGGGCTGTCGGGGACGCAATTGGGAACGCTGCGCCAGGAAATCCATGTCACTGAGGGGATGGTCCTGATCAGTGGTCCAACGTCATCGGGAAAGACGACGACGCTGTATGCGGCGCTCAAGGAGATCGCGACGCCGGACAAGAACGTGGTGACGGCGGAGGATCCGGTTGAGTACGCTCTTCCCCTGGTGAACCAGGTGCAAGTGAACGAGAAGGCGGGGCTGACCTTTCCGCTCTGTCTGCGGGCGTTTCTGCGGCAGAATCCCGACATCATCATGGTCGGCGAGGTGCGCGATGGGCCGACGGCGCAGATTGCGGTGCGCGCGGCGATGACCGGGCATCTGGTGTTGTCCACGATTCACACGATCGATGCCGCGGCGGCGCCGCTGCGTCTGGTTGACATCGGCGTGGAGCCATTCCTGGTGGCGACGGCGTTGCGTGCCGTGGTGGCGCAACGGCTGGTGCGGCGCCTGTGCAATGACTGCGCCATAGTCATCGACCCGTCGCCCACGGTCGGGGAGCAATTGGGCTTCGACATGCTGGGCGATCTGGGGACCTGGCGTAGAGCGGTCGGCTGCCGAATGTGCCGTGGTACTGGGTACGCCGGGCAGATCGGTGTTTTTGAGGTGTTTAAGGTCGATGATGTTATTCGCCGCCTGATCGCCGGGGGGCACAATGCGGCGCAATTGCGCGAGCACCTGCGTGAGCGCGGGTACCAGGACCTCCCGACGCAGGCGCGTGCCTTGGTGGCCGCGGGAGTCACCACGGCCGAGGAGGTCCTGCGCGTCATCCCCCGCCGGACCGAGGTGTGGGAGGCGATTGACTGACACCCATCCCGAGACCCGGCCGCACCGGCGGCGCAGGGGCTTAAGGCCCCTTGTCCCCGTTGCGAGACGAGGTGTCGAGACAGACTCTGAGGGGATTCACCAGGCGGCCGCGTGTCGATGAACGCGGCCAGGTGCGAAGGGCCGGATGCCGGAGTATTCCTACACCGCCGCTGACCGCAACGGACGCATGGTGCACGGGCGCATCAGCGCCGAGGCGATTGCGGACGCGGGCACACACTTGGACCGCCAGGGTCTCATCCCCCTGCGTCTGGCGCCCAGACGGCAGTTGATGGACTGGTGGCCCCACGGTTGGCGGGTTGCGCACTGGCGGCTGGAAGAGAAGATCCTGTTTACGCAGAAGCTCGCCTCGCTGCTCAAGGCGGGGATTCCCATCCTGACGGTCCTGGATCTAATCGCACAGCAGACGAGCCATGCGCGCCTGGCGGCATCACTGCGCCGGGTTGCCGATCTGGTCGCGAGCGGCTGGACGCTCACCGAGGCGATGGCAACAATCCCCAGCCTGTTCGATCCGGTGTATCTCGGAGCGATCCGCACCGGCGAGTCAACCGGACGGTTGGATACTGTCCTCGATCAGACCGCCGCGTACCTCGAGCGCGAGATGGTGACCCGCCGCAAGATCAAGGAAACCGTGCGCTATCCCTTGATGGTCGTGGCGGCGATGGTGGTGGTGGGCGCGTTCGTGGTGAAGCTCGTGGTGCCGAAGTTCCTGGGGTTCTACACCCACTACGGAGGCAACCTGCCGACCCCGACCCGGCTGCTGATGTCGGTCGCGGCAATGGTCGACCGTTATTGGTGGGCGGGGCCGCCGCTGGCCGTCGCCCTCTGGATCTGGTGGTGGCGCTGGACGCAGACGGCGCCAGGCCAACGGTGGCGGGATCGCCTGCTGCTGCGTCTCCCCCTGGCCGGGTCTTTGTTCCTCAAGGTCGCGGTCGGCCGCTTCGCCCGACTCTTCGGTGTCCTCTACTCCGCCGGTGTCCCGGTGACAACGGCACTGGACACGGTGGCGGCAGGGATCGGGAATGTGATTGTGGCGGATGATGTGGCGGCAATGCGTCAGCGGCTGACGACCGGGGAGTCGGCGGCTGCGGCCCCGCCGGATGCGGTGATGCCTTCTTTAGTCTATCAGATGGTAGGGATCGGCTTCGAATCCGGAGAGATCGAACGCATGATGTCGGAAGTGGCGCGCCACTATGAGCAGGAGGTCGACTACGATGTGCGCCGTTTGACCGACCGTCTCCAGCCGGTCCTGATCGCGGTTCTCGCCGGCGGCGTGCTGCTTCTGGCGCTGGCGGTAGTTCTCCCGATGTGGAACCTCTACACGCTTTTCCGCCAATAGGTTAGCGCCGAGGAGCATCGCTCGACGGCTCCGGCTGTCCGCCGACGGAGATGCAAGTTCTTCTGCGATCAGCCGATAGGAAGAATGAGAATAGTGGTTCCTCAAGCATGGCCGAAGCTGAGAGCAAACAGGAGGATGGGGTACATGTGGTTCATGCGCAGACTGCATCGTGACCGCGCGGGGTTCACATTGATCGAACTGGTCATCATCATCGCGGTCTTGGGGATCCTCGCCGCCGTGGCCATACCGCGCTATGTCGATATGGTGTCGGAGGCGAAGAAGTCATCCTGCAAGGGCGCCCTCGGCGGGCTGAGATCGGCAGTATCGATCTATTATGCCAACACCGCACTGACCACCGGGACTGCCACTTGGCCGCCGATCGCTTCGGTACGAACGATCGGTGTCGTCATGGCGCATGAGATCCCGAAGAACCCGTATCAGTTGTCTACGAGTGCCCCCGATTCGATCGTCACCGGTGTGACCAAGGGCGTGATCGTGGGGGTGCGCGGCGGTTGGGCCTACCTCGCCGCCACCGGCGAGATCTGGCCCAATACCAACGTCGCCGGGGAAAGCAGTTTCTAAGGCCACCTCCAGAGGCATTGTCCTCCGGGGTCCCGGCGCGGGGCGGGAGGAGAGTCTATGGGCGCACTCGTTCGGCCGGGTCATGATCGTCCGGAATCGGGCCGTGACCGTGGATTCACTCTGATCGAACTGGTCATGGTAATCGTCGTCCTGGGGATCATGGCGGCGGTGGCAATCCCGGTGATCGGGTCCTTCGTGGTATCCTCCAAGCAGACGGCTACCAAGGAGGAGATGCGGCGTTTGGCGCGGGCAATCGCCGGCGGCGATGACGCCAGCGACCGGGGATTCGAGGGTGATGTGGGACGTCCCCCGTCGGCTTTGATAGATCTGGTACGGAAGCCCGACACGATCGCGGTCTGGAACGCCTTCGTCCACGTCGGCTGGAACGGACCTTACATCGATAGTACGGGCGGCGAGTATCTCAAGGATGCCTGGGGCAGTGCCTATGTCTACACTCCGGCCGCCCGCACAATCGAGAGCACGGGTTCCGGCACTGCCATCACGATCACGTTTTGACCGCCGTCAACGGGATTGACTGCCGATGGACACATCGACGCGCCATGGACGGGGACGGGAACGAGGGTTCACGCTCATCGAGGTGCTGATGACGGTCGTGATCATCGGCATCCTGGCGACGGTGGCGCTGCGTTCGCTACAGAACACCGTGGAGAGTTCACGCATCCGCGAAACCCAGGTTGAGATGGAGGAACTGGCCTTCGCGATTGCCGGCAATCCCGACTTGTACGCCAACGGGCTGCGAACCGACTTCGGGTACACAGGCGACGTCGGCTCGGCTCCCGCGACACTGGACAACCTGGTCACCAACCCCGGAAGCTGGACGACCTGGAAGGGGCCCTATGTCCGCCAGCGCTTCACGGAGGACCCTGACGGGTTCAAGAAAGACGCCTGGGGGAGTCTCTACGCGTTCTCCGGTGGGATCACGGTCTCCTCGACCGGCGGCGGCGCGCTGGCGATGACAAAGTCGGTCGCTTCGGCTGCTGCTGACCTTACGAGCACATCAGTCACGGGAACCGTGACCGATGCCGCCGGCAACCCGCCGGGAGACTCCGCCGCGGCAGTGACGATTCTGATCACCTACCCCAACGGAGCCGGCGGCACAACCAGTGCCACCGCGACTCCCTCCGCCGGGGGCGCGTTCTCGTTTGCCGGGATTCCCGCCGGCGTTCGCACGATGCAGGCGATCTATCGCGCGACCAACGACACCGTAGCCACGCTGGCCTGCGTTCTGCCGAAGAACGGCGCCGCGGTGGCGATGCGTCTGCCGCGCAGTCCCTTCGCGGCGGTCGGAGGTGGAGGTGGCAGCGGCGGGGCGCTGATCCAATACGTTCCCGGAACTGCCAGTTCCCCCTCGAATAACGTGCAGTTCAACATCTTCAATGCCGGTTCGGGCGGTGCCATCATCACGTCGCTTCGGGCCACATATTCGCCGCCCGCGTATTATCAGACAATCCGCTGGGCTTCGGTGATCGTGTTCAACCGATCCAGTCCACGAGCGGGAAGCGACGAAGAGTGCACCTTCACCAGCGCGCGGACGATGGCACCGGGAGCCACCGTCACCGTCCAGCTCCAGGTGTTCCGGAACGCCCCGACCGGCGGAAGCAGCTATGACATGTCCAGCGTGGACTTTACAATCACTTTTAGCAATGGACAGTCCGTCACGTTCAACAGCGGTCCGTAGGAGAGCCTGAACGCGACCCGTATGCTACAGGGATAGTCATGCCGCCCACTACCACTTCAGAGCCAATGACGACCCGGACCACGCCGGTCTACGTTGTTCCGAGTGACGCGCATTCCGGGGAGCCGGACGGCGAGGCGGGCCGGATCCGCGCCGGTTCGGTTCTGATGGAATGGGTTGAGCCATCGCCGGGCATAGGAAGAAGGACTCAGATTGGTATAGAGTTCGACGGGTGCCAACTGATCGCCATCGGCGTGAGACGCGACGGCCGGCGACAAGTGGTCAGTTGTCTCTTGTCCGCGATGACCGCTGACACGCCCACACCGGAGGAGCTAGCCGGTCGGTTGCGGGCGTTGGCTGGCGGCACGCGGCCCGGGGTTCACCTGGTGTTGACAACAGCACGTGCGATCGTGCGCCACCTTCTCCTGCCGCCCGTGCCGGCACGCCAGCGGCGCAGTGCCGCGCTTTGGGAAGGGCAGAAGCTCATCCCCTTCCCGCTCAATGATCAGGAAGCGATCTATGGGATGGATTTTGTCAGTGCCGGGGCGAGCGGCTGGCATGTGACGCTGGCGGCCGTGCCGCGGCAGGACGCCGCGCCGATCATGGGTGCCATCGATCGGCTGGGGTGGAAACTGCGGAGCGTCTCGCTGGCCGGCACACAGCGCTTTCACGAGCTCGCATCTGTTCAGCCGGAGGTGAAGGATCGGGCGGTTGTCGTCTGGTCCGCGCGGCGTGGGGCATTCAGTATCTTCCGGGACGGCCAGTTGACATTTCACTGCGACCTGGGACCGATGCCGACCACGCCGGTCAGTGCCGGCGACGCTTCCGAGGCGAGGCGGGCGGACGATCTGCGCCAGTGGATCAGCGCCATGGGATCAGCGATCGGGGATGCCCTCGATTTCCACCTGAACATCGATCCGAATCGCGCACCGGGGCATCTCACGGTAATCGGTCTGCCCGCGGCGGCGGCGCCGCTTCTGACCGATTGGCAGAGTCGCTTTGATGCGGGCGTGACAATCCTCGATCCGATTGATGCGCTGGGACCGTCTCTGCCACAGGGCATCGCTGACTGGCTGCATGCGAATTCCGGCGAGGTCGCACCGGCGCTGTCGGCAGCCGCTTACGGTGTGGCCGTCGATCTGACACCACCAACGATCCGTCGGTCCCAACACGGGCAAGGGCTGAAGCAGTTGGTGCGCGGCCTGTGTCTGACATCGCTGTTCGGCACCGCCCTCTGGTCGGGCCTGCTTTGGGCCCATATGCACAATGCGCACCGGGCGCAGGAACTGGCCCAGTCGGGGCTGGCGGCGCTGGATGGGTCGCCGGTTGCCAGAGACTTCGCCGCGACGCGGGAGACACTGGCGCAGCGGCGGACCATGCTGGCTGCCGTGCAGGCACCGCTGGCCTGGATGCCGTGGATCAAGACCGTTCTGGCGACGCGGCCCGCCAACGGCAGACTGACAAATGTGACGGTCTTTGCCGATTCACTCGATTCCCGTGCGCCCGGCGCTACGCTAACCCTTCGGCTGGAAGGGACATTGTCACCGGATGGTCCTCCCCACGCGCTGACATACCGCCAGTGGGCGGATCGGCTGGAGCGGCTCTGTGGGCCGGGACGCGTGCGCTTGCTCAACGAGCGCACCATCGATTGGCAGGGACAGCGTCGCTGGGCCTTTACAATTGAACTGCGGCCGCTGGTCAAGTCCGTGATCGGAGGGAAGGCGTGAGACGGCTTTCCCCGTGGGCGATTTGGGGGCTCAGCACCGTCGTGGTGTGGTGTGTCTGGGCGTGGGGTGTCTTCACCCCATTGGCGCGGCGCCATCGTTACTGGGATGACGAAACGGTCAGGTTGGATCAACAGCGCGCCGCGGCTCTCACGCAATTCGCGGACGCTCCCCGGTTGGTCGAGCAAGTCGCTTCCGTGACGGTGCAGTTGCAGCACACCATCGCCGATTTCGCGCGGGTGGATTCTCTGGCGCCGTTTCTTGGTGAACTGACAAGATCGGCGCATGACGCCGGCGTGGCCCGGATCGACGCCGCTCCCGATTTGAAATGCATGATCAGCATCCCGCTCCACCGGGGAATTCATGACTCGACGGGGGTCTCTCTGGACACGCTGCGGCTGGAACTCAGCGCCGGCGGCGCCTTTGGGGCGATCGGCGCCTGGCTGGACCAGATTGAAGCGCGTCCGGACTTCCAGCAGTGGTCTGGTTGCGAGTGGGCCAAAGGGGAAGAGGACGGCACGGTCAACTTCACTGGCCGCGCCGCATTTTGGGTTCTGGTGCCGACGGAACAAACACCATGACTGAGCGGACGCGAAAACGCACCATCTACACGCTCTTCATCGGCGCGGTTATTCTCGCGCTCTTCACGCGCCCGTGGGAGCAACCCTATCGCACGGCGACACCAAGCGCGCCGGATCAGGCAACGCTGGCGTCGCTTCCCAACTCACTCCCGGGTCCGCAATCGATGGCGGCAAGCACCCCCGAGATCCGTGTGGAATTCGCCTCGGCCTGGCCGCCAGATCCCTTCCAGGACCGGAACGACCGTGTCGAGGCGACCGTGCCTGCCGCTGACCCTCTCTCAGCGTCGATGGAGCCGCTGCTGACGTTGCAGGGCATCATGACGGTAGATGGCCGGCGCGCCTGCGTAATCAACGGGCAGATGGGGCCGGTGGGAACGGTGATCGATGGCTGGCGGGTTGCCCGGATTGATGAGGGGCAGGTACGCCTGGTGCGCGGAGCAGAATCGATCGATCTCGAGTTGCCCTGAGCAGACAGTAGTCCGGAAGGGATGGCAGCCATATGTGTAATCGTTGGGTTTCGGTGCGGACTCTCGTGTCCATCCTCAGCACGGGACTGTTCGTGTTCCTTGTTGTCGCTCCCGCATCGGCGGTGCCGGGGCCAAGAACGGTCAGCCTGCATTTCGCCGATACCGATATCCCGGTGGTGCTGACGGCGCTGGCGGGGCAGGTGGGATTCGATCTGGTGGTGGCCCCCCAGGTGGAGGGGCAGATCGACGTCAATCTGACGGACGTCGACTGGCGCATCGTGCTCGATGCGCTCGCAGTCGCCAATGGTCTCTCCTACCAATGGCGCGACGAGGTCTTGGTTGTACTTCCTGCCGATGCCTCCGTCGGTGGCCTGCTGGAGCACCGCGTAGTGAATCTGCGTTGGGCCGATCCGACGGCGATCAAAGCCGTGCTGACCAATGTCCTGTCACCCAAGGCGAAGATCGAGGTTCTTGCCGGTCCTCCTGTTGCCCCTGGTACCACGGGGGCTGGAACAACGGCGCTGCCGGCGCCGGTGTTGGTGATCAGCGAAACGCCGCAGGCGATGCCCGCGGTGCTGTCGTTGATCGATTCCCTTGATGTACCGCGGCCGCAATTCGAAATCGAAGCGAAATTCGTTGAAACGAACGTTGACGACCTGCAGGAGATTGGTCTGAACTGGCCGACCCAGATAACCGCCACCGTCGCCGACCGCTCCGCCGTGGAATCGACCGAGAGCGGGAGCACCACAACGACGGTTGTGCCGCCGGCGATCCAATATCCGATTCCCAATGGGAAAATCTGGCGGTTCGGTACACTGAACGTTGATCAGTTAACCGGAGTCGTTGACATGCTGACGCGCACGGGCAAGGCACGCCTGCTGTCCGATCCGCGCGTGACGGTGCTGGAGAATGAGCGCGCCGTGATGCGAGTGACCACGCGTATCCCCGTGCAGACGCTGTCCCGTTTTACCGAAGGGACGATCATGCAGGATATCGTGGAATTCCAGGACATCGATGTCGGCATTTCGTTGTCGGTCACGCCGCGATTGAACGACACCGGCTCGGTGACGTTGGATGTCGAGCCGGTGGTGGAAGAAATCACCCAGTACGTCGGGCCGGAGAACAATCAGCGGCCGGTCACGGCCAAGCGCGCCGTGCGCACCGCGGTGCGGGTGCACAACAACGAGACGATTGTCATCGGCGGGCTGGTGCGCGAGACAGAGTACAACACGACGACGGGGGTCTATCTGCTCCGTGACATACCGGTTCTAGGCGCGCTCTTCCGGCATCAGAAGATCGAGAAGAAGAAGACCGATCTGCTCATCTTCATCACGCCGCGCATCCTCGAGGCTGCGCTCCGCTAGTAGGCAAAACCGTAGGTCAGGAGCCCTGTGCTCCTGACATTCCCTTTGCCCCGCCAAGGTCAGGGCCGCTCCGCCGATGAGCCGCAGGAGCGCGAGCTTCGGCGAGCTCAGTCGAGCCCGGCTCCCGCGCTACTGCAGGTACAGCTCGAAATACAGCGCACCGGGGATGGGATTGTGTCGGTAGGGCGGGATGGTTACGAACCCGAGTGAACGGTACAGTCTGATCGCATCCTGCATGGAAGGGACGGTGTCGAGGCGCATCTGAGCGTAGCCGATACGCCGCGCCTCATCGATCAAACGTTCAACCAGCACGCGGCCGATCTGTTTCCCGCGGAATTCGGACCGAACGTACAGCCGTTTCATTTCACAGATCGTGGGCGACAGCGCCCGTAGAGCGATGCATCCGGCGCTTTGATCGTCGACAGTGGCCAACAGAAGCCGTCCGGCAGGCGGAGCATAGGCACCCGGGAGTTCGGCCAGTTCGCGGTCGAAGTCCTGGAAACACAGATCGAACCCGAGAGATTCAGCGTACTCGCGGAAGAGCTGCCTGACAGCGTCGAGTTCCGGCGCGTCGTGTGCTCGTAGCACCTGTAGGTTCATGAGCAATCAACCGATGTATGGGGTTGCCCCCCTGTCCTGCCCACCTACCGGGGCTCGCGTATGCACCCTAACAGATGCGCGGAAGCTGCTCGCCCGAGGGCATATCGACGATGCGCTCTGCGCCGATGACGCTGGTCATCGTGACAATTCCCTCCTGACTGGGATGAGCCTTGCCGATGATGGCGGCGTTGGCTCCCAAATCCTGAGCACGCATAATCGCGAGTGCCGCCTCCGCCTGACCGGCAGGAACGAAGGCGACGAAGCGGCCCTCGTTGGCGACGTGCAGCGGATCCAGCCCGAGGACTTCGCAAGCGCCGCGGACGTCGTCCCCGATCGGAATCGTGCGTTCGTCAATGTGCAATAGGACAGCGGCGGCGGCGGCAATTTCCACCAGGGCGCTGGCCAGCCCGCCACGCGTCAAGTCACGCAGGCAGTGTAGTTCAACGCCGGCATCCAAGAGCCGGGCCACCGGTTCCGCCAATGGCGCACAGTCGGACGTGATCGTAGTCTCAAACGCCAGCCCTTCGCGCACCGCCATGATGGCGATCCCATGGCGGCCGAGGTCGCCGGAGAGGATGATCGCATCACCGGGGCGCACCCGCTGCGGAGCGACAACGACGTTCGCGGCGACCAGACCAATTCCGGCGGTGTTGATGTAGACGCCATCGCCGTGGCCGCGTTCGACGACCTTGGTGTCGCCCGTGACGACTTGCACGCGCGCGTTCTCGGCGGCGTCGTGGATGGAGGCGGCGACGCGTCGGACGGTGTCCATGGGAACTCCCTCCTCCAGCACTACGCCGACCGAGAGGTACAAAGGCCGTGCGCCGCACATCGCCAGGTCGTTGACCGTCCCATAGACAGCCAGCGTGCCGATATCGCCGCCGGGGAAGAACAAGGGCCGCACGACATAGGTGTCCGTCGTGAAGGCGATCCGCGCGCCTGCGACATCCAGCACAACACCGTCATGCAGTCCGCCTGCCGGTCCAGAACCGAACGCGGCCAGGAAGACGTCGCTGATCAGCCGGTGCATGAGGCGGCCGCCGCCGCCATGCGCCATGAGGATGGTGTCGTGACCGAGAGGAACAGGGCAGCCGAAGCCGGATTCCTGAGTCGTGGGCATCTTAGACGCCCCCTTGGGCGGCGAGGGGACGGCGATACCGATAGTAGGCGGCGCAGGCACCCTCGGAGGACACCATCGTGGCGCCGAGAGGATGCTCCGGTGTGCACCGTGTGCCGAATGCGGGGCAATCGTGCGGCTTGGTGACGCCCCGTAGAATGCGGCCGCTGATGCATTCCGACGCCTCCTCGGTCACGTCGCCGCCGTCGGGGAAGCGGACCTCGGCATCGAAGTCGCGGTAGGCGGGGCGCAGGGCCAGACCGCTGGCGGGAATGACTCCCACCCCGCGCCAGCGACGATCAACCACTTCGAAGACCTCGTGGATGAGGCGCCGCGCCGGCTGGTTTCCCTCCCGCCGGACGGAGCGGCGGTACTGGTTCTCGACCACGGCGCGTCCCTCTTCCAGTTGTCGCACACACATGTATATGCCCTGTAGTATGTCCAGCGGCTCGAAACCGGTCACCACCATCGGCACGTGGTGCCGCTCTGCCAGCGGTTCGTACTCGTCATACCCGGCAACGGTGCAGACGTGCCCGGCCGCCAGAAAGCCGTCCAGGCGGCACTCGGGGTCGTTCAGGAGCGCGGCGATGGCCGGCGGCACGAGGACCTGCGAGACGAGCAGAGTGAAATTGGCGAGCCCGCGCCCTTTGGCCTGGTGAACCGCCATGGCGTTGGCGGGCGCGGTCGTTTCGAAACCGACGGCGAAGAAGACAACCTCTCGTTCGGGATTCTCCTCGGCCAGCCGCAGTGCATCGAGCGGCGAGTAGACGACGCGCACGTCTCCGCCCCGGGCGCGGACTGATTGGAGGTCGGTGTTGACTCCGGGGACGCGGAGCATGTCGCCGAAGGAACAGAAGGTCACTTCGGGGCGGGAGGCGATGGCCAGCGCACGCTCGATCTTCTCGACCGGAGTGACACAGACCGGGCATCCGGGACCATGAACCAGGGTGATCCTGTCCGGCAGCAGACGGTCGATGCCGAATTTCACGATCGCGTGGGTCTGGCCACCGCAGATTTCCATGATGGTCCACGGGCGCCGGGTAATACGCGCAATCGCCGCGGCGCAGCATTCGGCAGCGACCGGATCGCGATATTCGTCGATATACTTCATACTAGCGTATCGTCTTCCAGTTCGTTGAACGCCTCAATCTGGGCCAGGTATTCCAGCGTCCGTTCCGCCTCTGCTTCGTTCAACATGCTGATGGCAAAACCGACATGAACGATCACCCAGTCGCCGACTTTGGCCTCGGGGACATAGGCGAGATTGACCTCTTTGATGATGCCGCCGAAACGGACGCGGCCACTCCTGGTCAGCGGATCGCGGTCGGTGATCTCGATAATCTCGCCGGGCACTGCTAGGCACATGGCCACTCCCGTGGATAGGTTTGTGCGGCCGCGACGATCTGGCCGAGCGCGATCCCGCCGTCATTGGGCGGGAGCGAACGGTGCCAGTAGGGGTCGAATCCGGCGTCGCGCAGCCGAGCGACAGTCCGTTCGGTCAAGTACTTGTTCTGGAAGCAGCCACCCGAGAGGACGATTTTCTCCTCGGCGATGCTCCGGGCCACGGCCACAATCATCTCAGCCAGTGTATTGTGGAAGCGGACGGCGATCAAACTGGGCGGCAGGTGATTCATCGCATCCTCGATCACGGCACAGATGAGCGGCTCCCAGTCGACGACGATGGGAGACGTCCCCGTGGTCACATTATACGCATAGATATCCTCGCTCGCAGACTGGGCGGCAGCGAATTCCAGGAGCATCGCGGCTTGGCCTTCATAGGCGGATCGCTGCCTGAGGTCGGTAAGCGAGGCGACGGCATCGAAGAGGCGCCCGGCACTGGTGGTCACCGGGGACTGAAGGCCCCGCTCTAGCATCGGCTGCAGGATCCGGCGTTCATCCGTGGTGAAGGCGTGCACAGGCGCCAGATCGTCCCTCTCCCACAACGCGCTTCCCCAGATGGCATGGAGCACCCCCAAGGCGGCGCGCCGGGGTTCGACCACCGCCTGATCGCCGCCCGGCAGGCGAAACGGGCGCAAATGGGCCACGCGCGTCCACGATTGTTCATCCGCGCGCAGGAACTCGCCACCCCAGATGGTTCGGTCGGTTCCGAGTCCGGTGCCATCCCAGGCGACCCCCAGAACCGGGCCGGCAAGATCATTGTCGGCCATGCAGGCGAGGACGTGGGCGTGGTGATGCTGAACAGCGACCGTCCGCAGGCGGCGGGTCTGAGCGTACTGTGTGGAGAGGTAATCGGGGTGCTGGTCACAGGCGATGAGGCGCGGGACAATCTCATAGATATCCTGCACGTCCTCGATGGCCCGGTGGAAGGCCTGGTAGGCCTGCACCGTCTCCAGATCGCCGATGTGTGGGCTGACGAGAGCATTGCCGCCGATCGCGACGGCGATCGTATTCTTCAGATGCGCGCCCACGGCGAGGACCGAGCCCGCCGGTTGTCTGAGGCGGACAAAACCGGGCGCATATCCGCGCGCGCGGCGCAGGAGCAAAGGACGGCCGGCGACAAAGCGCACGACTGAGTCATCGACATAGCGGGCGATGGGACGGTTGTGTACGAGGAAGAGGTCGGCAATCCCGCGGAGGCGGACCAAAGCCTCGCGTTCATCGGTGCAGATCGGCTCATCGGCGCGGTTGCCGCTGGTGGCGACGATCGGGGAGTCGAGTGCATGCATGAGCAGGTGGTGCAGGGGCGTGTAGGGGAGCATGACGCCAAGGTACGGATTGTCAGGCGCGACACTCGGGGCGACGGCGCCCGTGTGATCGTCGCCGTTGCCCTGCCGTCGCAACAGAACAATCGGCGCGGCGGCTGACACCAGAAGACGTTCTTCGCCCTCCGAAACCTCACAGCCGGCGCGGACGGCGGCCAGGTGCGGATACATCAGCGCGAACGGCTTCTCCTCGCGCGCTTTGCGCTCCCGCAGTCGCCGGACAGCGACATCGTTGCCCGCGTCTACGACCAGATGGAATCCGCCCAGCCCTTTGACCGCGACGATCGCCCCGCGGCGAATCGCCTCGCACGACCGCAGAAGCGCGTCATCCTCACGGGCGCTCACTGTCCCTTGTGGGTCCCACAGTTCCAAGTGGGGGCCGCAGGCAGGGCAGGCATTCGGCTGGGCATGGAAACGTCGGTCGCTCGGATTCTCATATTCGGCGCGGCAGAGGGGGCACATGATGAACTGCTGCATCGTCGTGCGCGCGCGATCGTACGGTAAGCCGGTGATGATCGTGTAGCGCGGACCGCAATTCGTGCAGTTCGTGAACGGATAGCGGTAGCGACGATCAGCCGGGTCGAGAATCTCCTGCAGGCAGTCAGGACAGGTGGCCAGGTCGGGAAGCACAGAGGCGGTCTTCTCGCCATCGGCGGCGCTTGTGCGCACGACGAAATCAGTGTAGCCGACCGGATCGAGGATCAGCGACTCCACGCTCTCAATGGCAGCATGAGGCGGGTGCTCGGCGCGCAAGCGGTCGCCGAATCGCTTCAGATCGTCCGTTTTGCCCTCGATCTCAATCGTCACACCGATTGTTGAGTTGGAGACCCAACCGTGGAGCCCAAGCTCGGTGGCCAGCCGGAACACAAAGGGGCGGAAACCGACCCCTTGCACGATGCCGCGAACGGTAAGGCGCCGACGTTCGGTCGGATGTGGGAGTGACATGCTCACAATTTCGCCGTTACGGCAATCTCGTCCCGTATTCGACGAGCGACTTCATCGGCAGCTCGTTGCACGTCCGGTGTCAGGCCGACTCCCGGACCAAAGTCCTCGCCCGCGACGGCATAGACGATGAGCTGGGGTGGTAGGCGGTCAAGTGCCCGGGCCAATTCGACCGACTCGGCAAGACCGAAGGCATGGGTCGAATGCGGTTGCAGAATCCCTGTCGGCAAAGGGGATGCGACAGCATCGAATCGCTGAATCGCGCCCGGTGCGGCCCCGGAGCAAGAGGCATCGATGACAAAGACGCGGTCAGCGTCCGACCACGTGTCCATGAGTGCCCCGCCCGCGCCATCGGGCGTGATGACGCGCACGCCGGAGCCTGCCATATTGTGCAGTCGTGACGCCACGGCACAGCCGGCGCCGTCATCGCGACGGTAGCGATTGCCGATGCCGATGATCAGTGTCTGCAACGGGAATCAACCCCCGATCACTCGCACTCGACCGTGAGTTTGAGAAAGTGGGTGGCGCAGGAGATGCAGGGATCATAGTTGCGAATTGCCTGCTCGCATTGCCAGGTCAGTTGATCGTCCGGCAGATGCAGGCGCGGCCGCACGAAGTGCACGAGGTCGTCTTCGATCTGTTTCTGATTCTGCGAAGTCGGCGGGACGATCTTGGCATCGTGGATGATGCCGTTGGCATCGATACGGTAGCGATGATAGAGCGTGCCGCGCGGCGCCTCGGTACAGGCATAGCCGGTGGCGGCGCGAGGTGATACCGGAACCGACGGTGCCGGCGGGGCTTCGTAGCCGTCGATGATTCGCAGCGCTTCATCACAAGCGTGCAGCGTTTCGATGGCGCGGACTATGATGCTCTGGAACGGGTTCAAGCAGACGGTTCCGAGCCCGGCGTCACGCGCCGCATCCTGCGCCAAAGGTGAGAGACGCTCGAAGTTCAATGCATAACGGGCGAGCGGACCGACCATAAACGGCCCGCCGCCGATGCGCACCGAGTGGAGCGCATTGGTGCGTTCGACATGCTCCTCGGCGAAATGGCGATCGTACTCGCGTATCGGGATATCCAATCCCCGGTTCGAAACCAAGCGGCCCTCATTAAAGGGATACTCATTGGGGTGACGGAGAGCGACGAACTCATAGTCGCCCGCAAAGTCGGGGAAGGTCAGCGTGGCGGTCCAACGCACGGTCTCAAGCGCGGCCTCACGGGCCCATTTCAGCCGTTCGCTGATCGGGGCGAGCTCCTCCTTCGTCGGTACCCGGTAGAATCCGCCGACTTTGACATTGATAGGGTGGATCTCGCGGCCGCCGAGCAGCGTGACCAGGTCGTTGCCGACCTTCTTGAGCGCCAGGCCGCGTTTCACGACCTCCGGGTGATCCCTAGCCATACGGATGGCATCGGGATAACCGAGAAAATCCGGCGCGTGCAGCATGTAGATGTGCAGGACGTGGCTTTCGATCCATTCGCCGCAGTAGATGAGCCGCCGCAAGGCGCGGAGTTGGCCGTCGACCTTCACGCCGCAGGCGTCCTCCATCGCGTGGACCGCGCTCATCTGGTAGGCAATGGGGCAGATGCCGCAGATGCGCGCGGCGATGTCAGGGGCCTCGGTGAAGTGGCGGCCACGCAGGAAGGCCTCGAAGAAACGCGGCGGTTCGAAGATCTTGAACTGCGCCTCGACCACCTGCTGATCTTTGATCTTGATGAGCAGCGATCCTTCGCCTTCGACGCGGGCGAGGTAATCGACTTTGATCGTCTTACCGCTCATGCGCCTCGCTCTCCTTGCGGAAGGGTTCGGCATAGGCATTGAAGCTGCGGAAGGCGCGGACCAGGGCATCGTGACCGGCGCCGCGCGCGGCGAAGGCGGCGCTGAGGGCGGGCGTGTTCGGAGACTCCATCGGTCCGAAGCACGCATAACAGCCACGGTGATAGGCGGGGCAGATCGCTCCGCACCCGGCGTGCGTGACCGGGCCGAGGCAGGGCAAACCGCGCGCGACCATCACGCAGACCAGACCCCGGCGCTTGCATTCCAGGCACACCGAATGCGCCGGGGTCACCGGTTTGCGGTTGTGCAGGAAGGCGGTGATCACCTCGAGGAGCTGGTGCTTGTTCACCGGGCAGCCACGCAGCTCGAAGTCAACCAGTACGTGGTAGGAGACCGGTGTCGACAGGTTCAGCGTCTCGATGTAATCGGGCCGCGCGTACACGATCGCGAGGAATTCGGCGACCTTCCCAAAATTGCGCAGCGCTTGAATGCCGCCGGCAGTGGCGCAGGCGCCGATGGTGATCAGGGTCTTCGAGGCACGGCGCACCTGATGGATGCGGGCGGCATCATGCGGGGTCGTGATCGAACCCTCGACCAGTGACAGATCGTAAGGGCCTTTGATCTGCGCGCGCGACGCTTCCGGGAAGTTGGCGATCTCGACCGCCCCGGCCACCGCGAGTAGTTCATCCTCGCAGTCGAGGATGCTCAACTGGCACCCGTCGCAGGAGGCGAATTTCCAGACCGCCAGTTTGGGTTTGTGCGGCGCCATCGTCAGATCTCCCGTTGCATCAGAATCGTGCGTAGACGCTCGAAGGGGAACACCGGACCATCCTTGCAGATGAAGTCAGGCCCATACTGGCAGTGGCCGCAGAAGCCGACGGCGCATTTCATGCTGCGTTCCATCGACACAAAGATGCGGCCCAAAGGCACGCCGCGTTTCTCCAGTTCGAGGGCAGTGAACCGCATCATAACTTCCGGGCCGCAGACCATGGCGACGGTGCGCGCGGGTTCAAAGGGAGCGCGGGGAATCAGATTGGTCACTACGCCGACGTGGCCGCGCCAGGTGCCGAGGGCCCGGTCGACGGTGATGT
>Ga0315277_10004531_pt1 | contig 18546 bp, 15 predicted proteins | sample YL17G05_15_MG_FD_203695 | JGI IMG/M metagenome (GOLD analysis project Ga0315277, IMG submission 203695) | Sediment microbial communities from Yellowstone Lake, YNP, Wyoming, USA - YL17G05_15 | ecosystem: Environmental > Aquatic > Freshwater > Lake > Sediment | place: USA: Wyoming | collected...
ATCATGCCTCCTTTTCCGCTATCTTAGCGGATTAAGATCGGCGCTTTCATATAATCAGCGCGGAAATCCGCTCCTGTGCTCGCTCCGCTCTCCTCTCCCTCCGGTCGAGGAACCGTGCCCTCTTCGCTGCGCTGGCCCTCTCAGGGAATCCCCCCGCGCCCCTAAGACTTGGATCCTCCGTCCATCGTTGTTTCCATAGCCGTTCGCGAATCGTGCCGCGGACATCCTTGGCCGATTCGCTGCATGACCCCAAACAGGGGTCCCACTCCGCTCATCAGCCAAGTCGTCCGTCCGGCAGGCCCACGCTCCGCCAGGCCGATCAGGGACGGACTCGCTCGGGAGATTGGGGCGCGAGGGGGAGAGGGTTCGGCGGACATAAGGAGGCGAGCGGGCACGGATTCCCGGGTTATGGCCGGGAAGAGCGAGCCGGAGGTTGAGCCGGTTTGTGGATTCGAGTCTCTCGAATCCACGGGGATTCCAAAGGGGGTCGCCCCTTTGGTCACAGGACGGAAGTCCGAGAAGGGGAGGCAGCGAGCGAAGCGAGCGTTGGAAGGGGCTTGCCCCTCCAAGGACGAGCTAGGGGAAACCGGCGTTCCGCCGGGCCCTCTCCCCCGGAAGCCCCGGCATGCGAGCGAGTCCGTCTCTGATCGGGCGCGGAGCAGAACCCCATGAGGATCGAGGATTTTGGTAGAATATCAAAGATGAATCCCGAAGCGAAAATCAGGCGGATCGAGAGGGCCCTGGAGGCCCTCGGTCCGCAGGAAGCGGACTGCACCCTCTGCCCGCGCGAGTGCCGCATCGACCGCCGCTCATCCCGGGCGGGCATTTGCCAGAGCGGTTTCCGGGCCGTTGTTTCCCATGCCCTTCTCCATTTCGGAGAGGAGCCGGTGATCAGCGGGACAAGCGGATCCCGCGGGGTGAGCGGGACGCCCGGCAGGCGCCTCGGCTCAGGGACGATTTTCTTCGCCGGCTGCAATCTCAAGTGCCTGTTCTGCCAGAACTACCAGCTCAGCTGGAAGCTCCAGGGCTCGGAGATGACCGACGAAGAGCTCGGGGAGGTCATGCTCGGCCTCCAAGCCCGGGGCGCCGCCAACATCAACCTTGTCTCCCCGACCCACCTCGTCCTTCCCATCCTCCGGGCCCTTCGCCTGGCTTACGCCGGAGGGCTGCGCCTCCCCCTCGTTTGGAACTCGAACGGCTATGAAAAAGTCGAGGTCCTCGAACGGTTGGCCGGGATCGTCGACGTCTGGCTCCCGGATCTGAAATATATCTCGTCCATTCCCGCCAAAGCCTACTCCGGGGCCGCGGATTATTTCGCCAACGCGGGCCCGGCGATCCAGGAGATGTTCGTCCAGCAGCCCGAGCTCGTCCTGGACGGGGACGGATCGGCCGCCCGCGGCCTGATCGTCCGCCATCTCGTCCTGCCCGGAAACGCCGAAGACTCACGGGCCGCCCTCGAATGGGTCGCCCGCGCGCTCACGCCCCATGTCGCGGTCAGCCTGATGAGCCAATACCGTCCGTGCTTCCGCGCGCCCGAGCCGATCCGCCGGCCGGTCTCGGCTGATGAGTATCGATCGGTGCTCGAACGGGCCCGGGAGCTCGGTTTCGACCACCTCTTCCTTCAACCCGAGATCTTCGGGCCGGAAGACCATCTCGTCCCGGACTTCGACCTGGAAGCGCCGTTCCGCTGGAAATAAGCGGGCCCGGCAGAGCCTATTTTTCGGGAGAATACGTCCGCGGCCGCGGGAGCTGGGCGTCACCGAAACCCAAGGCCATGGCGACCTCCCGCAGCTTCACCTGGATGAGCTGGAGGTTCTCCGGTCCCATGCGGAGAAGGTGCTTCTGCGCGACGCTGAGATCCTCGAGCTTCGGATCGACCATCAGATAGGTCGTGATCCCCTTTTCCACAACGATGGGATCGTCCACGATCGGAGTCTTGAGGATCTCGATGATGGCCCGCAGAAGCGTCTGGTGAAAATCCCCCTTAGGGTAGCCGAGTTCGCGGTAGGCCTGTTCGAGCAGGGGCTTGACGCCCGCGTAGGAGCGCGCGCATCCCGACACGCTCATCGAATCGAAGACGTCGGCGATCGGGTTGTAGCGGTCGTACCCCGCGGGATCGAGAAAGAGCCGGCCGCCGCGGGTCACGACCTTGAACTCCACGGACGGAACGAAGAAGTCGAACTGCACGCGCGGGCTCTGGCCGTTGGCGATGTTGTCCACGGCCGCGGCGAACCTGCGGAGGAGGTCCTTCGACTTGAGCCATTGGCCGAAAACCGGGTTGGAGGACAGCTCGGTGGCCAGTCCGCGGACGGCGTCGTCGCTCGCGTCCAAACCGACGCCCAGGACCGGGAGGGCCGCCCCTTCCTTCCCGGCGGCTTCTTCTCCCGCCGCCTTCTGGCCGGGGAGGGGGAATCCGCCCGCTTCGGGCGATTTCGACCGGCCGGCGATGAAGAAATAATAGGCTGCTCCGATGACGATCAGCACGAACAGCACGATCAGGGCGGCCCGGATGATTTTCTGCTTCTCGTCCACGGGTCCTCCTCCCCCGCTCCGTCAGCGGGTCTTCTTCAAGTGGATGCTGCCCCGGAACGCCGTCAGCGACAGCGTGCCGCCTCCGGCCTTGCCGATGACCCCGGCGGCTTTCTTGGCCGGCAGGGCCGTTCCGATCTCGAATTCGGAAGTGATCTCCCCGTTCGAAGCCGTCGCTTCGATCCTGGCGCTCGCGTCCGGTTGGAGGTAGACCGTCAGGTCGCCTTCCTTGACCGTGAGCATGACCTCGTCCTCGGCCCGGAGATCGAGGAGCTCGACCTCGACCCGGCCGCGGCCGGCCAACAGGTCGACCGAGCCGGAGAAGTTCGTGATCCGGACGTTCCCCTCCTCGACATCCGCCTTGACCTTTCCGTAGAGATCGGCCAGGACCAGATCGCCGGCCTTCATCTCGAGGCCCTGGATCGTGATCTCGCGAGGGACGTCGACAAGGAAATTGACGGGGCGGCCGACATCCACCCGGCCGGCCGATCGCGTCGTGATCTTGAGGAGGTTGTCGATTTTGTCGATCCCGATATCGGGCGAGGAAGCCCGCCCCCAGCTCCCCAAGCCGAATCCCGGCCGGGACATGCGGCCCCAGCCTTCTTCGGCCGAGACGTCGACCTCGTTCCGGTCCCAGCCCCGGATCTCGACGTCGCCGGCATCGTTTTCGAGCAGGAGCGATCCGCCCGGCTCGAGCGGGACGGAGCGGCGGAACGTCGCTCCCGAACGGCCCCACCAAGGATCGTCATAGACCATCAACGGGATGACGCAGGACACGGAAGCGGCCGCGGCCAGGACGACGGCCGCCCCGAAGATCAGCGATCTTTTCATCGGTTTCCTCCCCGGGCCGCCGCGGCGGGCCCCGATCAGTGCTCCGGCGAGCCGAGCGCGCCGGAACCCACGGTGAAGATCTGCACCCTCCGGTTGATCTTCTCGGCGACGTAGACCGCCCCGCGCGCGTCGACGGCGACACCGCTGGGATCGTTCAGCATCATCGGATCGGATCCCTGGCCGCCCCAGGCGCAGAGGAATCGGCCGCGGGGGTCGAACTTTTGCACCCGGTGATTTCCGCTGTCGGCGACGTAGACGCAATCGAGGGCGTCGACAGCGATCCCGAACGGTTCGCTGAACTCGCCGTCAGCAGCCCCCTCCTTGCCCCAGGCGGCGATCCGCTTGCCGTCGGCTCCGTAGAGAACGACCTGGGCGCGGTCGAGAACGACGACCTCTCCCCGGCTGTTCACAGCCGCGGCCCGCGGGAAGACGAGACGGGAGATGTCCGGCCCGTCCTGGCCGAACGATCCGGTGAGCGCGCCCTCGGCGTTAAAGCGCTTGATCAGCCCATTTCCCCCATCCGCGACCAGGATGTTCCCCCGCCCGTCCGCGGCCAGGCCGAGGGGAGTGTTGAACCCGGCCGTCCCGGCGCCGAACGTGCCCCAGGTCTTCAGGAATTGGCCGGTCCGGTCGAACTTGAGGATCGTATGCGATTCCGGATCGGACAGGTAGACGTTGCCTTGAGCGTCCACGGCCACGCCCCCCGGCCGGATGACGGCGGCCATCTCCGGTCCGCCCCCGAAAGCCTGCGACTCGCCGTCGGAATTCATGATCCTGACGCGCACGGGTCCGGGATCGGCCACGAAAACGAGGCCGTTTCGGGTGGCCGCGATCGCCGTCGGCCCGGAGAACATGTCGCTCTGAACCCCTCCCCAGATCCCCGAGGAGGCGTAGCTTGCCGCGTAGAGCTTGGCCGCGATCACGGACCGTCCTTCCTTTTCGGGGTCCGGGACCGGGCCGCTCCAATCGGCGAAGAATTCCTTGGTCAGCTTGACGGTGTGCTGGCCCCGCGCGACGCCGGCGATCTCGGCGTTGGTCATCCGTCCGGTGTCCACGCCGTCGACGAAGATCTCGGCCCCCGGAGGATCGGACGAGACGACCAGGGTCAGATCCGACGGCGGCAGGGCCGCCTTCTCGGGGATCGGGGCCGCTTCGGGCTCGGGCTCCCGGCCTTCCGCGCGCCGCAGGAGGGCGATGAGCTTCGCGTCATAGATGTTTTTCGTCGCCTGGCGGGCCAGCGCCGGATTGAGCTCGAACATGCTCCGGAATTCGCGGACGGCAGCCGGGTCGTTCCCTGAGCCGGATTGGGCGATGCCTTTGAGCAGGAAGATCTCTATGGCCAGGCTCAGCTGCTGGTTCCGGTCGGCCACGGTGAAAACCCGGGCGGTAAGCGGGGAAAGAAGATCGAGCGCTTCTTGGAATTTCTGTCCGACCCGGATCAGGTCCCGGCACTTGTCGAGCTGCTCCTCGATCTCCGCGACAAGCCCGGCCTGGGCCCGCTCTTGTTCCTGGAGCGGGCGGGCGGCCGACGCGACCGGACCGAGAGCGACCCCGGCGGCCAGGATGAACAGGATGGCAAAACGGCCGAAAACGCGCATAGCCCCCTCCTAGTCCTTGTACATGGAATCGATCAGGTCCTTGTATTTTTCCTCGACTTTGGACCGTTTGACCTTGAGGGTCGGCGTCAGCTCTTCGCGCTCGATCTCGAACTCCCGGTCGAGGAGGGCGATCCGCTTCACCTTTTCATAGGGAGCGAGGTTCGGCGTGCTGCGGTCCACCTCGGCGAGCAGAAAATCCCGGATGGCCGGGTTCTCCAGGAGGTCCTTGGGGCGGCCGAAGGCGATCCCCGCGCCCCGGGCGTATTTCTCGAGCTCGGACATCTCGGGCACGAGGAGGGCCGAGATGAATTTCCGCCGGCCCCCGATGACGACGGCGTTGGCGATGTAAGGGCTGCGCTTGAGCATGTTCTCGATCGGCTGGGGGGCGATGTTCTTGCCGCCGGCGGTGACGATCAGATCCTTCTTTCGGTCGGTGATGGCCAGGAAGCCGTCCGCGTCGAGGTGGCCGATGTCGCCGGTGTGGAACCATCCTTCGGCGTCGAAGGCCTCCCGCGTATCGGCCTCTTTCTTGTAATATCCCTTCATGACGTTCGGCCCCTTGACGAGGATCTCTCCGTCCGGGGCGATCCTGACCGTGACGCCGGGGATCGGTTTCCCGACCGTTCCGAACCGGAGGTCCTCGAAGGTGTTGACGGCGATCACGGGCGCGGTCTCGGTCAGTCCGTAGCCTTCCAGGACGACGAGTCCCAGGGCATGAAAGAACTCCGCGATGTCCTTGGAGAGCGGCGCGCCCCCGGAAACGAAGAAGCGGACCCGTCCGCCGGTCTTCTCCAGGATTTTTGAGAAGACGAGCTTGCGGGCCAGGGCGTAGCGGACTCCGGAGCGCTTGCCGCGGCGGCCGACGTTGATGGCCCAGTCGAAGATCTTCCGCTTCAGCGAGGACCCGGCCAGGACGTTGTCCATGATCTTGGCGTAGAGCTTCTCGAAGAGACGCGGAACGCTGACCATGATGTGCGGCTTGAGCTCGAGCAGGTTCGCCGCGACCGTATCGACGCCCTCGGCATAGCCGATCGTACAGCCCTTGGACATGAAGGCCATCGTCACCATCCGCTCCAGGACGTGAGATAGCGGAAGGAAGGACAGGACGACGTCCGGATGGCCGAACTTGATGATGGAGGCCAGGGTCGTGATGTTGCTGACGAAATTGCCGTGGCTGAGCATGACGCCCTTGGGGATCCCGGTCGTCCCGGACGTGTAGATGATCGAAGCCAGGTCGGCCGGCTTGACCGCCCGGGCCCCGGATTCGAAGAGATCGGGCTGGGCGTCGGCCATGGCCCGGCCTTTCTCCAGGACCGCGGCGAGCGGGACGGTTCCGGAGGGAGCGTCCGGGAAGAAGACGATCCAGTCCCGGACCTTGGTCAGGGACGACCGGACGGGCTCGAGCCTTTCCCAGAGGGCGGGTGAAGAGCAGAAGACGACCGAGGCGTCCGAATCGTCGATGATGTAGCGGATCTGCTCAGGAACGAGAGTCGGATAGATCGGCACGGTCACCGCCCCCATGCAGAGGTTGGCGTAATCGGCGATGATCCAGTCCGGGCCGTTCTCCGCCAGGATGACCATTTTCTCGCCCGGACGTCCGCCCAGGCTCCTCAGGCCGAGGGACAGGTCCCGGACGCGCGTGCCGAATTCGTCCGTCGAGATGGGGACGTACGCGCCCTTGACCTTGTGCTGGAGGAGATCGGGCTTGACGTAGGTCTTCAGGATGTCGAGGACGACCCCGCTGATGGTTTCAGGCATGCGATCCTCCCGGGCGGCCGCGCCCTCAATAACTTTACAGGAGTGTAAAAGCTTCTGGCGTATATATAGCACAACCCCCCAGAGGGAGACAATCGGACCTCTGGCATGGAAGTTGCAGTTTAAGCTTGCGGCGGAAAGAAGAAGTGCAGTCCGCCGGAAGGCGGACCGCGTCCTGCCGCCGAAGGAGGCCGCCATGTTCGAAGATTCGTTCATCCGAGCGGACAAGAACATCTGGACCCGGGCTTGGGCCATGCCCGTCGCGCTCATCGTCCATGCCCTGATCGTGGGGACGCTCATCGTCATTCCCTTGATGAGCACGTCGAACCTCCCGGTGATCGAGATCACTTCGGCCTTCCTCGCCCCGCCTCCGCCACCGTCCCCGCCGCCTCCGCCGCCGCCGAAGAAAGCGGCAACCTCCACGGCCCGGAGGATCAAGCCGGTCCAGACGCAAGCAACCTTCGAGGCCGGCAAGCTCGTCGCTCCCGTCGAGATTCCCGATGAGATCGCGGCGGAGCAGATCTCCGACATCGGGGTCGAAGGAGGGGTCGAGGGCGGGATCGAGGGCGGCGTCATCGGCGGCGTCCTGGGCGGCGTCGTCGGAGGAATCCTCGGAGGGGTCGTCGGCGAGATCGAAGCCCCGATCCGGGCCATCGGCGAGGTCCGGGCGCCCAAGTTGCTGCATCAAGTCGACCCGATCTATCCCGAGATCGCCATCCAGGCCCGCGTCCAGGGAATCGTCGTCATCGAGGCGACGACCGACATCTACGGCCGCGTTCAGAACGTCAAGGTCCTGCGTTCGATCCCCCTCCTCGACCAGGCCGCCATCGACGCCGTCCGGCAGTGGGTCTACGAGCCGATGGTGGTCAACGGCCGGCCGCGCGGGATCATCTTCACCGTGACCGTGACGTTCAGCTTGAAATCGTGACGTCCCGCCGGAATTGATGTATAACGGGGGGCGAAAGGATTCGCCCCCCATGCCCCTCATCGAAATCCATATGCTCGAAGGTCGGACGGCCGAGCAGAAGAAAGCCCTCTGCGCCGCGATCACGAAAGCCGTCCAGGAATCGATCGGCGCTCCCGTGGAATCGATCCGGGTCTGGATCGAAGAATTCGCCCCTCAAGAATATATGGCCGCCGGCGTCTGGCACGGCGATAAAAAACCCGGCTAAGCTTCGGCCGAGTCGAGCTCGGACAGCCTTCGGTCGAAAGCGGCCTTCTTCGCTTCGTACTCCTCGAGCACGGGCTCGAGTCCCTCCAAGGCCTCATCGATCCAGGCCCGGAGCTGGTGAACGCGCTTCGACATCTCCGCGATCTTCGACCCTTCCTTGGTCCGGGAAGCCTCCACGATGGACTCGTGGAGCTTGGCCATTTCCGACTCTCCATCCTCGACCGCCTTCTCCAGCTCAGCCATCCGCAGCTCGAGGGGCTTGAGGACCTTCGACCGCTCGATCAACAGATCGGAGCGGATCTTGCGCAGCTCTTTCCTTGAAGGAGGGAGCGGCGGAGGCAGGCTCGGGGCGCTCGGGACGGCCGTCGTCTCCGCGCTCGCCGTCGGCCGCGCTTTCTTGGCTTCGCGCTCGCCCGACCAGCCTACGCGCTCCAGGAAGCGGCCGTAAGTCCCCTCGAAGACCGTAATCCCGTCCTCTTGAAAGACGATCAGCCGCTCGGCCAGGGCGTCCAGAAACATCTCGTTATGGGTGACCATGATGACCGCGCCGTCGAACTCATCGAGGGCCTCGAGGAGGGCGTCGCTCGAATCCATGTCGAGGTGGTTCGTCGGCTCGTCGAGGAGCAGAAGATTGACGGGCGTGGCGATGAGCTTGGCCAGGAGGACGCGGCTCTTCTCCCCTCCCGAGAGAACGGCGACCTTCTTCAGGGCGTCGTCGCCCTCGAACATCATCATCCCGGCCAGGAAACGGGCCCGATTGGGCTCGATGGCCGTATCGGAGGCCTGGATCTCCTCGAGGACGGTATTGTCCGGGACGAGCGACCGGACGTTCGTCTGCTCGAAATACCCAGGGGTGACGGCGGCCGGGCTGGTGACGGCTCCTTCGTCGGGCTCGAGGACTCCGGCCAGGAGCTTGAGGAGCGTCGTCTTCCCTTTCCCGTTCGGGCCGATGACGAAGACACGGTCGCGGGCGCCGATGTTGAGCCCGAAATCCCTGATCAGAGGCCGCGCGGGCTCGTACCCGAAGCTCAGCCCTTCGGCGTTCATGACGTATTTCCCATGGAAGGGCTTCATCTTGAACTCGAAATCAAGGCTCTTGAGGGCTTCGAGCTTCTCGCGCTTCCCCATCTTGGCCAGGGTTTTCTTGCGCGACTCGACCAGGCCCTGGAGCCGGGCGCTGGCCCGGAATTTGGCGATGAAGTTCTCCATGTCCTTGGCCTTGCGCTCGTCGTTGAGGCGCGTCTTCTCGTAGGTCTCCTCCTCGAGGGCGATCTGGGCGTAGAGCTTCGCCGTGTCGCCCTCGATCTTCCGGACCTTGCGCCGGTGGATGGCCATGGTGTGGGTCACGACGCGGTCCATGAAGCTCCGATCGTGGGTAACGAGCATGAGCTCGCCCGGCCAGGCGATGAGGAAATTCTCCAGCCAGCGGATCGAGGTGATGTCGAGGTAGTTGTTCGGCTCGTCGAGGAGAAGCATGTTGAAGTCGGCCAGGAGGACCTTGGCCAGGTTGAGCCGGACCTGGAAGCCGCCCGAAAGTTCCGCCGGCCGCTTTTCCCGGTCGGCGGCCGAGAATCCCAGCCCAGCCAGGACCTTCTCGACCCGCCAGACCTCGCTCCGGTGGTCCGGAGGCAGGCTGTGGACCGCTTCGTCGAGCACGGTCGCTTCGGTGAACCCGAGCTCCTGCTCGACGTACCCGATCCGGTAATTGCGCGGGATCGAGATCGCGCCCTCGTCGGGCTCCTCCTGGCCGACGATGAGCCGGAAGAGGGTCGTCTTGCCGTGGCCGTTCCGGCCGACGAGCCCGACCCGCTCCCGGCGGTTGATCTTGAAGCTGATGCTCTCGAAAAGAGACTGCTTCCCGTAGCGTTTCGAGAGGTTGTCGACGGCGATCATCGTCCGCTCATCCGGCCGGTCAGTAGGCGGGCAGGAACCGGAAGCGCCGGTTCACGGCCTTGGCGATCTCCATTGCCCAGAGCGGGAGCGACGAGGCGATGATGACCGCTAGGAGGTCGATCCCGCCAAGCGGGACGACTTTGAAAACGCGCTGGGTCAGCGGAATGTACATGACGGCGATCTGCAGCCCGAGCGAGGCGCCGCAAGCCAGGAGGAGCTTCCCGTTCTTGAACAGCCCGAGTGTGAACAGGGAAATGTCGAGGCTGCGGCAATTCAGGGCGTGGAACAGCTGGCTGCACGTCAAGGCGAAAAGAGCCGCGGTCCGGGCCCGGCCGAGGTCCTCTTTCTCGACGAAGAGGACGAAGGCGAAGGCCAGCAGGGCGCACAAGCCGATGAAAAAGCCTTGGACGAGGAGGAGGCGGGCCTGATCCTTGCCGATCACGGCCTCGTCCGTCCGGCGCGGCGGTTTCTTCATGATGTCCTTCTCGACAGGGTCCATGCCCAGGGCCAGGGCGGGCAGGCCGTCCGTGATCAGATTGACCCACAGGATCTGGATCGGGAAGAGCGGGACGGGCCAGCCGATGAGCAAGGCGAAGAACATCGTCACGATCTCTCCGGTGTTGCAGGAGAGGAGGTAATGGATGAATTTCTTGATGTTGGTGTAGATGCCGCGGCCTTCCTCGACCGCGGAGACGATCGAGGCGAAGTTGTCGTCCGTGACGATCATGTCCGAGACTTCCTTCGTCACATCCGTGCCGGTGATCCCCATGGCCACGCCGATGTCGGCCTCCTTGACCGCCGGGGCGTCGTTCACGCCGTCGCCGGTCATGGCCACGACGTCTCCGCGCTTCTTCCAAGCCCGGACGGCCCGGAGCTTGTGCTCGGGCGAAACGCGGGCGTAAACCGCCGTCCGCTCGACCCGGGCGGCGAAAGCCTCGTCGTCGAGCCGGTCGAGCTCCTCGCCCGTCATCGCCTCGGAATCGGGGCCGAAGAATCCGAGCTCGCGGGCGATGGCCACGGCGGTGTTCTTGTGGTCCCCGGTGATCATGACCGTCCGGATGCCCGCCGTGCGGCACTTGGCGATGGCCTCGCGGACCTCGTCCCGGGGCGGATCGATCATGGCGATGAGGCCGACGAAGGTCAGGTCGGATTCGATCGTCTCGGAGTCGAAGCTGAGCGGCTCCGCTTCGAACGTGCGCGTAGCCACGCCCAGGACGCGGAGGGCCTGATCGGACAGCTTCCCGTTGACCTCCGCGATCTCGGCGAGATCGGTCTCGGTCAGGACGCGCTCGTTCGCGCCGTCCAGGATTCGGCCGCAGAGCCCGAGAAGGATGTCGGGCGCGCCCTTGACGAAGGCGATCTCCCGGCCGCTGTCCGGATCGCGGCGGATGATGGTCATCCTTTTCCGCTCGGAATCGAAGGGGATCTCTTCGATCAGCGCGTACCGGGCCAGGAGGTCCGGCTTGCTCAGGCCGGCTTTCGCCGCCGCGCTGATGAGCGCGCCTTCGGTCGGATCCCCGAGGATTTTGTGCGCGCCGTCCTTGAGGACGAGCTCGGCGTCGTTGCAGAGGATCGCCCCGCGGAGCGCCTGGAGAAGATCCGGCGCGGCGCTCGGATCGATCTCCCTGCCGTCGCGGGAGAACCGGCCCGCGGGCTCATACCCAGTCCCGGAAACGTCATAGAGACCGCTCTTGACGTACACGGTCCGGACCGTCATCTCGTTCCGGGTCAGCGTCCCCGTTTTGTCCGAACAGATGACCGTCGCGCAGCCCAGCGTCTCGACGGCCGGGAGCTTCCGGATGATCGCGTTCCGCTTAACCATCCTCTGCACGCCCAGGGCCAAGGCGATCGTGACCACGGCCGGGAGCCCTTCGGGGATGGCCGCCACGGCCAGGGTGACCGCGGTCAGGAACATCTCGAGGATGTCGCCTCCGCGGACGAGCTCCAATCCGAAGACGATCAGGACGAGAGCGAAGCAAAGAATGACGATGACCTTGCCGAATTGCTCGAGGCGCCGTTGGAGCGGAGTCGATTCCTGGCCGATGGATTGGATCATCCCGGCGATCCGGCCGAGCTCGGTCTGCATCCCGGTCTCGACGACGATGGCCCGGGCCTTTCCCGAAACGACGGACGTGCCCAGATAGACGATGTTGGCCCGTTCGGCGAGCGGCACGTTGCGATGCTCGTCCAGGGCGCCGGACGTCTTCGCGACCGGCGTGGATTCACCCGTGAGGCTGGCCTCCTGAACGGCGAGGTTCGGCGTGTGCCAGACGACCCGGCTGTCGGCCGGGATATGGTCGCCCGCCTCGAGTTCGATGACATCCCCGGGCACGAGCTCCGCCGACGCGATCGACGTCCTCTCGCCCCCGCGGATGACCCGCGAGGTCGGAGAAGCCATCTTCCTGAGGGCCAGGAGCGACTTCTCGGCCCGGTATTCCTGGATGAGCCCGAGGATGGCGTTGAGGATGATGATGGCGATGATGGCCGCGGCGTCGACCCATTCCTTGAGGAATCCGGAGACGAGGGCCGCCCCGAACAGGACCCAGATCATGAAATCCCCGAACTGCTCGAGGAAGATCTTGAGCGGGCCGCGAGGCTTTTGCTCGGTCAGCTGGTTCGGCCCGAATTTTTCCAGCCGGACCGGGACTTCGGCGGGGGGGAGTCCCGCCGCCGGGTCCGTGCCGAGCGCGGCCGCGGTTTGGTCAACGTCCGAATGCCACCAGTTTTTCATTTTTGGCCCTTCATTATACATGATGAGAGGTAGAATCGGATATAATCCGGTCATGAATCGGGTTCCCCTCTCCTGGCACCAGGCGATTTTCGTCAGGAAATCCCGGCGGAGCTTCCATCCCCGCGACGTCGAAAAGGACAAGCTCGAACGGATCGAGAGGCTCTGCCGCGAGTTCCGGCCGTTCCCCTCGGCCCGGGCCGAGCTCGTCCGCCATTCGCCGGAAACGGTCTTCCGCGGGCTCATCGGAAGCTACGGAAGAATCACGGGCGCCGGGCTCTACCTGGCCTTCATCGGCGATCCGGAGAAATCGGCGGCCGCGGAAGGCGTCGGCTACACAGGCGAGGGGATCATCCTCGAAGCGACCCTGCTCGGACTCGGGACGTGCTGGGTGAGCGGATTCTTCCGGCCGCAAGCCGTCAGGCGCCACATCGAGCTCGGCCCGACCGAATCGGTCTATGCCGTGAGTCCGATCGGTTACGCCGAGCGGGGCCGGACGGCGAAAGATAGGATCTATTCCGCGCTGGCGGGTTCGGCCAAGCGAAAAGCCCTGTCCGAGATCGTCTCGGGGACTTCGACCGATCCCTGGCAGGCGAAAGCGGTCGAGGCGGCCCGCCTCGCCCCGTCGGCGACCAACCGTCAGCCCTGGCGGTTCGCCCTGGGGCCGGGGTCCATCACGGTCGGTCTGAACGGCCCGGGGGAAGGCCGCCGCTATCCGAAACGGCTCGACTGCGGGATCGCGATGCTGCACCTCGAGCTCGGAGCGCTCGCCGCGGGGACCGGAGGGACGTGGACGATCCTGCCCTCTCCTCAGGTCGCCCGGTTCGAAGCGCGTTCCGATATCGCTTGAAACTCCCGGCGATTTCCCCTATAATTCCTGCTTCTCTTTTCGGGGAGTAGCGCAGCCTGGCTAGCGCACAGCGTTCGGGACGCTGGGGTCGTGGGTTCAAATCCCACCTCCCCGACCATGATTCTTCCTTCCCGTGGGCCGCCCAAGGGTGGGGACCTTCTCAATGTTCTCTCAGATTAAAGGTCAGCTTCGCGATGGCTTCAGCTGGAAGCGGACTTTTACCTCCCTGAATTATCCGAACTACCGGCTGTGGTTCTGGGGCCAGATGATCTCTCTCTTCGGGACGTGGATGCAGTCCACGGCGCTCGGGTTCCTCATCTTCGATCTGACCCATTCTCCCGCCTATCTCGGCTACGCCGGCTTCGCCGCCGGCATCCCGGTCTGGTTCTTCATGCTACCGGCCGGGGTCGTGGCTGACCGGATGTCGCGCCGCCGCCTCCTGATGATCACCCAATCGACCATGATGGCCCTCGCCTTCATCACGGCCGCGCTGAGCTTCGCCCACTTCATCCGGCCCTGGCACATCCTCGTCCTCTCCTTCGGGTACGGCGTTCTGAACGCTTTTGACGCGCCGCCGCGCCAGGCGATCGTCCAGGAGCTCGTCCACGCCGACGACCTTACCAACGCTATCGCCATGAACTCGATGATGTTCAACATCGGCGTCGCCCTCGGCCCGGCCGTGGGCGGATTGACCTACGCTTTCTTCGGCCCGGCCTGGTGCTTCACCATCAACGGCCTGTCGTTCATCGCGGTCATCGTCGGATTGAAGCGGATGGCGCTTGAGCCCCATGTCCCGCCGCCGGTCAAGACTTCGGTCCTGGCCGACTTGAAAGAAGGCCTGCGGTATACCGTCACTCACCCGATGATCCGAACGATCATCAGCCTCGTCGGCTTCGTCAGCCTGTTCGGGTTCTCGTTCGTGACCCTGATGCCGGCCTGGGCGGTCAAGGTCCTCCATGGCGATGCGACGACGAACGGGCTTCTCCAGTCCGTCCGGGGGCTCGGCGCCCTCGGGAGCGCCGTCTTCATCGCCTCGCTCGGCCGGTTCAAGTTCCGCGGCAAGCTCCTTTCGACCGGCTCATTCGCCTTTCCGCTCTTTCTCCTCGGCTTCTCCGCGATCCGTTGGCTCCCCGCTTCGATGGCGGTCCTCCTCGGCGCGGGATTCGCCCAGATGCTCATTTTGAACCTGGCCAATTCCACGGTCCAGACGAGCACGCCGGCCAATCTTCGCGGACGGGTGATGAGCATCTACTCGCTGGTCTTTTTCGGGGTCATGCCGATCGGGTCCCTGCTCGTCGGCTGGACCGCGGACAAGCTCGGCGAGCCGGGGACGGTCCTCATCGGAGGGGCGGCAATCCTCGTTTTCGCCGCGCTGACTTTCGCCTTCACGCCCCGCTTGCGTCACCTCGCCTGAGCGACTCGGAAAAGAGTCGCCATATCTTTACTCTTCGATTTCAAAGCTCTCGGCGTACGGCTCCGCGAGGCCAAGCCGTTTCGCACTCGCCCGGTTGACCCGGAGGATTCGCTCGTCGAATCCATGACCGCGCGTGTTCAGGTTGCGCTGATGCTGAGAGCGGTGGAAGCGGAGAAGCTCGGCTTTCCAGGCAGCTTCGGCTTCTCCGAAGGGGAAATAAGCATCGTCGCGGGCGCCGATGGTCTTGGGATCGCGGATGAGAAGCGCCGCCGCGCCGAGCCCGAGCTCGCCTTTCAAGCGCTTCCACCACACGTGAACGAGGCGATGGTCGGGATTCGTGTCGTTGCCGTTGGGCAGGAGAACGATATCCGGGGCGAGCGGGGCAAGCTTCGCGGCCAGAGTCCGGCGGCTCGCACCGTTATCCCGCAGATATCCTCCCGGCTCATCGACCGCGAGGCGGAGGAATTCGAATCGGTCCGCGGCCAGACCGAAAAAGCGGCAGCCCGCGATCTGTTCGTCCTCGCGGAGGGCGGCTTTCGCCTCCGGTGTCGGCGGATCGCAAAAGCCGTCCTCGACGCCGTTGGCGCTCGAGCTCAGAACGAAGAGCCGGATGTCGAGCCCGGCCGTATCGAGATGACGAAGGAGGAGACCGGCCGCGTCGAAATCATCGGGATGCGGGGCGAGGACGCCAATGCGCCCGCCGGAAGGCCACGGACGCGCGTCCAGCCGGATCGGCCGCGGTCCCGAAAAACTCAGGCTCATTCCGGGATCTCGACGAGCTCGTAATCCGTCGAGCCGAGCCCGATCCTCTCCCCATGCCTGAGCTGGGCCGACCAGTCGACGTCGTATCCGACCCGGAAGGGGTCTTTCCCCCGGCTGCGGGAGACCACGAGATCGGCCGTCGCCCTGTCGATCGCGACGGGATCCTTCGAGGCCAGGATGCCGATGTCCTCGACGATCCGGGACTGGCCCCGGGCCATGCAGTCGCAGTCCTTGGTGATCTGGATCAGGAAGTTGAGGAACCCGATCTTCTTCCCGAAATGGGCCTGGACATGGCGGGCGTACTCGGCCAGCTTCTCCTGAATCCGGGCATAGTCCTCGTCCCAGCGGATCTTGATCGCGCCGTGCTTGCAGACGACGATGCACTCGCCGCAGCCGATGCATTTCGCATCGTCGATGAGGACGTGACCTTCGGCCTGGACGATCGCGTCGGCGGGACAATCCTGGAGGCATAGCCCGCAGTTGCGGCAGGCCTTCGGGGCCACCCGGGGATGAGCGACGGAATGCTGGTCGAGCTTGCCCGCGCGCGAGGCGCAGCCCATCCCGAGGTTCTTGATCGCGGCGCCGATTCCGGTCTGGACATGGCCGGTCACGTGGGTCAGGCACAGCAGGGCGTCCGATTCGAGGAAGGCGCCGGAAACCTTCGGCGCCGCCACGCGGCCGTGCTCCCCCTTCCCTTCCCGCTTGTCCCGGCCAATCAATCCGTCGGCGATCACGAGGGGGATGTCCAAGACATCCGGCCGGAATCCGTGGCTCCAGGCCAGGCGGATATGATCGACCGCGTTCGAGCGCTGGCCGATATACAGCGTATTCGAATCGGTCAGGAAGACCCGTTCGGTCTTCTTCCGGAGGACGTGGGCCAGGTCGATGAGCCACTGCGGCTTGACATGTCCGGTGTTGTGCCTTTCTCCGAAATGGATCTTCAGGGCCAGGAAATCCTCGCTTTCGAGGAGATCCTGGAGCCCCAGCTTGAGGTAGGCCGCGGCGGTTTTCCTGGAGATCGTTCCTGGGCCGTCCTCGGCACGGGCCGGGACAAAGAACACCTTGGAGGTTTTCCCCATCGGAGATTCACCCCAGCTCGGCCCGAGCGGCGGCGACCGCCGAACCGGGCGCGAAGGGATAAGACAGCTCGATCAGCGTCTTTTCGACCGCCTCGACGGCGAAGAGGATCTGTTCGCGGCTGAGGTTGCCCATATGCCCGAGCCGGAAGAGCTTGCCCGCGGTTTCGGCCAGCCCCCCCGCGACGACGACGCCGTTCCGGCCGAGGACCGTCCGGAAGGCCGCGTCGTCCACGCCGGCCGGATAGACGGGCACGGAGATTGTATCGGCGAGATACGGGGTTTCGGTGAACAGGGAGAATCCGAGCGCGGCCAGGGCGGCCCGGAAGGCCCGGGCCGTTTTTCGATGCCGATCGATCCGGGCCGGCATGCCCTCTTCGAGCAGCATCCGGACCGCTTCGGCGAAAGCCCGGATCTCGTTGACCCCATGGGTCGAGAAATATTTCTTCGGATCCTTCATGATCGGCAGCCAGCGAAGGATGTCGGAATAGTAGGCCGGGACGGATGGAAGGCTTTTCCGCTTGGCCACGGCTCGCTCCGAAAAGACGCAGACGGCCAGGCCCGGCGGCGCGCCGAAGGCCTTCTGGGCCGCAGTCAGGACAATGTCGATCCCCCATTCGTCCATGCGCTCGTCGATGCCGCCCGCGGCGCAGACTCCGTCCACGATATAGAGAATCCCGCTGTCTTTGAGGGCGCGGCCGTAGGATTCGACAGGCGCGCACGCGCCCGTGCTCGTATCCACGTGCGTGACGGAGACGACGTCATACCGGGTTTTGCCCAGCCGATCGGCCAGGGCCGCGGGCGGGATCGCGCTTCCCCAGGGCGCCCGGAGGACGTCCGCGGCGATGCCGAAGCTCCGGCAGATCTGTTCCATCCTGTCGCCGAAATACCCCTGAGACAGGATGAGGACGCGGTCGTTCGGGCCGGCGACGTTGAGGATGGCAACTTCCATCGACAGCGTCCCCGCGCCGGCGATGATGAACGGCTCGCCGGCCGCCGAGGAAACGATCGTCTTCAAGCCTTCGAGGGCCGCCGTCATGTCGGCGGCCATTTCCGGGCTGGTGTGAGCGATCGTGGGGGCGGCGAGCGCGGCCAGGATGCGCGGATGGACGGGGCTCGGTCCGGGGATCAAGAGAAGCTTTTCCATGAATCGGGTTCTCCTCAGACCAGCATTCTCACCGAACAGAAGGCAGAAATCAAGATAAATGCGGAGGGGCAGGGATCGCCTGGCAACCGTCCCGGAGCGCTATTCGTGCCCCAGCAAGCGTTGGCCGATTCTGAAAAACCCAGTTGGCGGAGGGATTGCACATAAGCGAACATTACGGAAGGAGGACCCGCCTTCAGGCTGTGTCTTAATCCTCGCCGGATGATCACTTTTCTCCTTTAATCCGTTCGTCCGGCGGTAGGAAGCCTCTTCAACAAGTAACTCGCTCTCTTTATTCGCTCGTTTTTCGATTCATACGGTCCGCGGCGGCTTTTCGCCTACCTCTGCGCCTCCATGACCTCCATCAGCCCCTGGACTCCGAGCAGACTCATCATCCGTCGGATATCGAAACAGCTGGTTAGCAACGCCATCTCCGCCCCCTCTTCGACTTCGTGCACACTCCATAATGCCGACAGCGATGACAGGTCTTCCGGATCCGATACGCGATCTCATCCTCTTTCAGGCATCGCCTCACCAGCTCATGGCCTTCCGGACAGATGTAGACGTCCTTCTCCGGATCGTACCGGAAACGGCTCTTGTCGAACGGGCCCCTCTCCTCTTTCCCAGCCTGCCGCTGCGTCGGGACCCCCACCTTGATCTTGTCCTTATCCACCTTTTCCAGCTCTCCCGTCGACGCATCCCCCGCGTCCGCGCAGGCCACTTCACACTTTTTCCCCATCTCCTCCTGCGCCTTTCCCACCTGCACCGCAAACGGCCCCAGATCATTGTTCTCCG
>Ga0315277_10004532_pt1 | contig 18540 bp, 40 predicted proteins | sample YL17G05_15_MG_FD_203695 | JGI IMG/M metagenome (GOLD analysis project Ga0315277, IMG submission 203695) | Sediment microbial communities from Yellowstone Lake, YNP, Wyoming, USA - YL17G05_15 | ecosystem: Environmental > Aquatic > Freshwater > Lake > Sediment | place: USA: Wyoming | collected...
AAAACGGTAAAACCATTAGTTACCCAATAGTAGGACGATACCTGTGTATCGTTGAAAATGGTATACCTGAACTACAAGAAAAAGTTACTAAAGGCGTACAAGGACACACAGAAGATGGAAAAATAGGGATAGAACTATCTGCTAAAATTGCATCATTTCCAAAAGAAGAACAAAAGGATTTACTAAAAACAATTGAACAAACCGATCTAAGCGGAGAAAAAACAGTCAAACTTCTCACCAAATATAGGGAATTACCCCTAGGTATAAAAACAAAAATCAGGAAACAAAAAATCAAACTCGAAGATGTTGAAGATGCGGTTTTATTAGATAAACTAGAAAGAGAACCGAAACTAGAATTATCTGGTGACAATACAGATTTTGGTAAATATCAAGAAACATACTCTAAACTCCGAGGGATTCATGAACTTAGAATATCTTCTTTTAATGTTGGTATAAAATATAGGCAAGAACTTGTAACTGAACTCAAAAAAGCAATTGAACATCTCAATTCTCTTTTATCTGTTACGGAGGTCACAGAGTATGAAAAACCATAGGTCTATTAAAAATGAATTAAAAATGGCGTTAATGAAACATCCTACATGGATGTCATCTCTTGAAGTTCCAGATTGTTATCTTGCTGGTTATTTCAATATAACATCAAAATATATTTTTCAAAATGTAAAAAGCAACATGTATCTCATTCTACGAGAAGGCATTGGTAGATTAGCAGATGCTCTAATAGAAAATAATGATAATTACAACTTAGCTTTTAAAGAAATCAAAAAACAGGGTTTTTGTTTGCCATTTAGAATAAGAAGTCACGGGTGGGAAGAACCAAAAAATAGAGATGAATTAGCTGATTGGTTATCAAAATTTGAATTCCATTGGGATACGGTTTATTCTAACGCAAAAAAACGGAAACAATCAATTGAACAGAAAAAATCTGTTGAAAAATCATACGAAATCTATGAAGAACCAATGGAACAACCCAGTGGTGATCTTTGATGGTTTCTTTTGAGAGTTGTCCGAGTTGGAACAGTCGTGGTGATGGTTGTCTGGGTTGTCTTTCTGCGCACAGGGATTGTGTTGTGATCCGTGAGATTAAACCGCTGGTGTTCTAACATGCGTGAATACCGGTCTGAGACTTTGTATGGTTTTGTGGATACTGTCAAGGAACTGCGTGATTTACAAATCTACGGGGATGACCAGGTATGAACGATGTGAACCGTGAGCTCTGCAGTGATAAACTAAACGACCTTACTCATAAAGAAATTCGAGATATTCTGATGGAACTTGTGTTTCCTTATTTTGATAAATCTGAACTAATTGATATGATAGAAAAAGAGTTTCAGGCATGTGACTGGGATTGGTTCTTCGAAGAATATGTGATGGAAAACGGACCACAAGAAATTGAAAAGGAGGACTAAACAATCATGGTTTTCAAAGAAAAAATACGGTATTGTGCGCGTTGTAACAAAAAAATCGAATACCACTATGATGACTATGTAGTTGATTACAGTAAACCAAAGGGTGAGTTTTATGGTAAGTTGCTCTGTAAGAGTTGTGCTAAGGGGGTATTATAAAATATGTTGTTTTTCGTGTCCACAAACTTTTTTCTATTTTTGCGAACAGATATGTGTGGATGGTCTAGGAGAATGTGGAGGATAAATAGTAATATTTTTTCCAGATTTTCATGTCTCCCTCGAAAGGCAAGAGAATTTTTTTTGGTTCAATCCCATCTCTCCTCATGTTTTCTTGGACCTCACATTTTTTTTATGGTAAAAACATTGGTTAAAAAGGGGGTTTGATTTTTATTTGTAAAGCTTTTAGTTGTATTGTTAGCAGGGATAAACGGGTTTTCTGGAAGTTGAATGTTGACAGTCATGATAAACTCATACAAGATGCAGGTTTTAAAGACAGTGATGATACCAAGAAATTTGTTCGCATCGAGATTGCGCCAAGGAATGGTAGTTATCTCAATCCAGATAAATGGGTTTTAAAAGTAGATAATCAAAACATCCCTGATTGGTATAGCCCAGCTCATAAAGATGTGGTTATGGTTGCTTTCAAGGAATATAAAAAACAACTTTATAAAATAGTGGTTAAGAACAAAAAAATTGTTCATCCTTTTAATGATATACAGTTCAAAGGGAAAATAACTATTAGACATAAACTTCTTTTGAAAGAATGGGGTTCGGTCAGGGATTCGGTCAGGGGTTCGGTCGGGGATTCGGTCTGGGATTCGGTCGGGGATTCGGTCAGGGATTCGGTCGGGGATTCGGTCTGGGGTTCGGTCAGGGATTCGGTCGGGGATTCGGTCAGGGATTCGGTCAGGGATTCGGTCAGGGATTCGGTCGGGGATTCGGTCTGGGGTTCGGTCGGGGATTCGGTCAGGGGTTCGGTCTGGGGTTATATCGGTAGTTTTTTTAAACTCCAACGAACAGAATGGAAATATACAGAAAAAATAAAAACCACTGGTTATCCTTTCCAGAGTGTTGTTGATCTTTGGAATATGGGACTTGTTCCTAGTTTCGATGGAACAAACTGGCGGCTTCATGCTGGTAAAAAAGCCAGGGTTGTTTTTAAAATAAATAAAAAGGAACTTATGAAAATAAAGGAGAAATAAATATGGCACAGAAAGAATTAGATGATGTTTATTGGGCTGGTAAACGATTGCAGGAAGCACGTGAAAGTGCAGCTAAGAACGCAATAGGGCTTTTGGATATAGCGGAACGACTTGGATTATTAAAAGATAAATATAGGGCTGTTGAGGATTTCTATATAGAGTATAATGGTATTGTGAATCAACTCTGTGATAACATTTTGAAGGATATATGTTTGAAACAGGAAATTAAAACAGTTGAGCGACCGGTGCAACCTGTTGTTCAGACTGGTGATGGTGATGAGCGTGGTACTGCGACAGATAACCAACGGAAGGCAGTTTTTGCAATAGTTTGGGGGAGGAGTGGTAACCCGGTTTTGGCGGATGAACTTAGTGTGGATCGTGAGAACCTTGATCTAATAAGTTTTGAGGAGGCATCTGAGTTTATTAGTAAACATGGTAAGAATAAGACGATTACGAAAAATATTGTATAAAAAAAATAATTTGTTTGGTCTGGTCTCACTGTGGAGGTGGAATTGGGGATGACTCATAGGAATATATGGACGAAAGATGAACGGGAAGCGCATCAGAACTATGTTGTAGAGAATATTTATAATTATTGTTTTGTATGGGGGCATCATAATACTTTTACTAGTCATATTCTGAGTGGGTATTGTGGTTTGTCTAGTATAATGCTTGGGCGTACGATACTACCTGATCTTTTGCAGAGGGGTTTGATTGTTGTTTTTAGTCGTAACAGTCGTGGCAATATCCGTTATGGTATCAATCGAAATAAATTGTTGGAGGGGATGCAAGGTGGGTTATAAGGAATTTATTGATACAGATGCACTTGTCAGTGTCACTTTTTTGAGTTATAAAAAGAAGATGTTGGAACATTTTGAACTGGAACCTGGTACTTGGTGCCTGGAATTCAAAGATGAGGGTGGGGTGAAAGTAAAATGATTGGAGAAATAATATTATTTATATGTGCTTTATTTGCTAATATTGTGTTGTATATTTGGGGTGGATATATTATTTACAAGGCGGGTGGTTTTAATGATTGGTCTGGTGATTTCTGGGTTGGTGTGCTTCTAGTTTTTTTTGGTGTTTTTTTTACAGGTCTTTTGTTGAATGCAATAGGTGTGTGAAAGGAAAATGAAACCAGATGAAAAAAGACGTTATGTAAAAAGAACTTATACTATGGCTGAAGTTAGACTTAGAGAAATATTTAAAATACTAGTTAATGAGATGGTTGTATCTTTTGAGTATGATAAACCAAATAGTAGTTTTATTTTGACAACTCTTTTTGATTGTGATACTGAACAAGGAGATTTATAAGGTAATGGTGAAAGGAAAATGAATAAGAAAGATTTGGATTTGGTGTTAAAGCGTCATTTGAGATGGATTAAGAACAAAGCTGATGGAGAAAGGGCTGACCTTTCTGGGGCTAACCTTTCTGGGGCTGACCTTTCTTGGGCTGACCTTTCTAGGGCTGACCTTTCTAGGGCTGACCTTTCTAGGGCTAAACTTTCTGGGGCTAACCTTTCTAAGGCTAACCTTTCTAGGGCTGACCTTTCTAGGGCTGACCTTTCTAGGGCTAACCTTTCTGGGGCTGACCTTTCTTGGGCTGACCTTTTTGGGGCTAAACTTTCTGGGGCTAACCTTTCTTGGGCTAACCTTTCTGGGGCTAACCTTGATTTTAGTTGTTTTCCTCTTTGGTGTGGTAGTTTCTATATGAAGGTTGATGATAATATCCTTGAGCAGATTTTGACTCATGTTAAGATGTTGGATGTTTCAACATGTAGTGAGGAGAATCAAAGGTTAGTAGAAAGTATTCCTGATAGGGTTAAGGATAAACTCAGGAAGAGACATAGTTTAAAAATCTAAGGTAAAATAACAATCTGTTATAGTATACCAATAAGTATATATACCCATGAGTGTATATAGTATATTGGTGATGAAATGGAAAAGATAATAAAAAGACATGAACAAAAAATGAGGTGCAAACGTTGTGGGCATGAATGGACACGAATAATAATTAATACAGATGTTCCATCTGCAACAGAGATTTGTTTGCATGATTATTGTGGATGTGGTACTCATATTCAATATGCGGTTGAAGGTGAGAACTGATGAGTGAAATATTTATTGCTACAAGAAATTGTAATAGATGTAATCATAGATGGCAACTTAGACAGACTAGAGAACCAAAGGTTTGTCCTAAATGTAAATCTCCGTATTGGAATAAAGAAAGAGTTCATAAGGTAAGGGTGAAAGGAAAATGAAGTTACCAATTAAAGAGAATTATTTTAACGAGATAAAAATAGGACTTAAAAACTTTGAGTTTCGGGATGCTCATATTACTTTTGTTTGTGAAAAAACAGGAGAAGAAATGAGAGTTAATGTTAAATCAGCTTTTGTTCTCCCACGCCCAGATGATTTTCACCCCGATGTTCTTGAAGATAAAAAAATGATTGTGTTTGAATTGGAGTAACTAAGGTAAAAGGAAGTGAAAAATGAAGTGGATTGATATTGAGGAGATAGAAACAGATGCTAAACGTAAAACAAAGATTTTTGAAGTCATTACTAAAGCTAGACTGGGTTTAGGTATTGTTAAGTGGCATAGTGCTTGGCGTAAATACTGTTTCTTTCCTGCCGAAGGAACAATCTATGAAGAAGATTGTATGAGAGATATTGCAAATTTTATGGAACATGTAACTAGGATATATAAAGAAACGACTAAGGTAGTGGTGAAAGGAAAATGTTAAGATTTGAATGTCCGAATTGTCATAATACGATTAGTGTTCAGTCTGTAACGGACAGAATTATTTGTTATGTTTGTGGATGGAAACAGGATACGGTAGGGTGAAAAGGAAAATGAACGGGATAGGTAGGACAGAACTGCCTTTGAGCAGTGTGACTGAATTCGGGTTTGGTTGCACAAGTTTGTCCTATCCCCGAAATTCAAGAATTAATAAGGTAAAATAGCAATCTAAAAGGTGATGTAAGAATACAGCAAGATAGAAAGACAAGGAAAACAGTCTATTCAAACGAGAATTATATTTATAGTTTTCGCATTTTAACGAAAAATTCGGTAAATGATAACATTTATAATAATATAACAAGTACGTCTTTGCAGGGAGGAACATCAAACAAAGGGAATTATGAACCAAATTTTGTAAAGACAAAAAATATGATAAAAACACTGCAAGGATACCATAGTTATCTTTGCGGGGAATACCGTAAAACCAATACGATACAGAACCATTATCATAATGCGAAACGGTTCCTGGAACACACACATAACGATATCACACCAGGGGGTATCTGTCAGTGGCGTATCTGGGCGAACAACCATTATAAACGCAAGAACAGTCTCAACAGTAACATTAACAGTATCAACGTCTATCTGCGATATAGTGGGTTATCTGAGCTGTGTATGAAGACAGTTGGACCAGAGGAATCCAACGAGTACAGTCTCACAGAAGAGGAATACAAGAGGTTGCAGGTACAGAGCCGTCAGAACATTGAAACCGCGCTGATATTCGAACTACTTAACCACCTAGTACGACCAAATGAAATCATAAACATCAAAACACAGAATAGGGACAAAGACATATTGTATCTGGATGACACAAAGACGGGCAATAACCACGTCTTGATAAATCAGACATTGCAGGAACTGTGGGACCAGTATCTCTTAGTGCGTCCGGTTCCACGACCAGAATACAAAGAATATCTGTTGATTGATAATGAGCCGAAATGGCGTGGACACAAATACAAAACTACGTTGCCGATCAGGAACCGGATATATGAGCTTGGTCGACAAGCGGGTATCAGTAAACGTGTGAAACCGTACACTATCAAAAGGACAAGTATCACATTGCGACTGGATAAAACGAGTGGTTTGTTTGCGGGTGACCTTAAGATCGTGCAGATGATGGCACGTCATAAAAAACCAGAAGTTACACTAAGATACGATAGAAAGGACGACAACGATATAAGGAAATACCATAATGGGTTAAACAATATAGAGACAAAAACACCTGAAAACATATCAGATGGAAAACCATATAGCGTAAATATAAAGATTGTTTCCCCGCAGGATTTAAATAATGAGGATGAAGGGACCAGTAGTTATGGTTTCTCCATCTGTAATTCTTTTTTTGATTTTTTTAATCAATGTTTGTTAAAAAATTGTAGGATGGAGATGCAGAAATATGAGATGTACAGGCAGCCCAGTTAAATATCGCAGTAGCCGGGGTCATGGTAAACCAGGTAACTATCGTCATGGGATGAAGAATCATAGTTGGAAACAGATTATAGACCCTGTATGGGGTCATGTTGGACGGCAATGCACTCGTTGTCCAAAAAAGATTATGAATGCAAAAGGAAGGGGGATGGATAGGGATGCATCAGATAAAATGCAGTATATGTAGAATGTTGTTTGATGTGGATGAATCTGAGGACCATAGACCATTTTTTTATCATGTGGTGGATGGTGAGACTCATTTCACGCGTAACCCTGGTTTTAATAGGTTTACGCAAAAAAGGTGGGTGGTGGGTTATCCGCAGAGTCATACAGGTCGGCGGAATGTAGGAGAGTACAGTGAATGATTCTTGATGATTTTTTTCAGCAACTAATCAAAATCTGTATCAGTGAAAACAAAAAACTGAATGATATAAACATTGATTATAGTAAACTCTACTATCAAACAGAAATACCAATGTCTGAAGATCGAATGTTGAATATCCGATGGGTTAAACTTCCGACATTCAGACGAGAAAACAAACAACAATACTATACTATCTTCATCAATGATATAGAGTTTTGGCGTAGTGGCGAAAAAAAACAGATATATAGTCAGATAATAGAAACTATTGACCGGCAGAATGTGGATAGTTACACGATTTTCATGTTTGGTACATATCATGGACATATTGACACAGTTATTAACGAGCTCATAAAATTTTATCATATCTCAGTGTTTAATACACAGGAACCACAAACTGGGGATATTGACACAATCTACAGGTTTATCAGTAGTTTTTTGCAACGAAGGATCGATGGACGAAAAGGGAACACAATAATTTTTGGTGAACTGCAAGTTGAGGTTAAACGTCTTCAGAACTTTGTTGATTTTTTGAAACCATTTGTTTCTAAAATTGAGTTAGGGGTGAGATGCGAATGAGTTTGTTTTGTCCGAAGTGTAATAAAGAACTGGTACGTGAATTCTTTGCGGATAAAGTTGTTTTTCGTTGCAAAAACTGTGTTCCTAATCGTGCATATACGGTGGATATGCTCAGGGCGTTTGATGAGGGGAAGAATATGACTCTTAGTATGTTTGATAGGTTAGAAAAAAAATAATATGGGTGTGTGTAGGGGATGGAAAATATTGATAAAAAAATTTTAGAAAACACCTATTTGGAAACAGGTAGTTTTGATAAAGCAGCTGCGAAACTCAACATGAACCGTAAAACCTTTAGTAAATATTATAATCAACTTGTGCGTCATAAGACAAATAAACCAAACAAAAATATTTCAAACCTTGATGATGATACTCTGATTAGTCAGTTACAACGACATGGTTATTTCATTACGAAAGATGCACAGGTACAAGATTACCAGTTTAAACCAAATGTAATCCCGTTTAAGGGTGATAGATACAAAATAGCGATAATCGGTGATACACAACTAGGCAGCCGATATCAACAGATGACACATCTGCATACATTTTATAAATATTGCTCGGAGCAAGAAGTACGTGATGTGTTCATGTGCGGGGATTTAACAGATGGGCAATGTGTATATAAAGGACATGAATTTGAATTATTTGTACAAGGTGCAGATGCACAAGAAGAATATGTAATAAACCATTATCCTGAATACCCTGATATAACAACTTATTTCATATGTGGTAACCATGATGAAAGCCATTATAAACGCGCTGGTGTGGATATTGGCAAAGGAATATCTGAAAAAAGGAAAGACCTGCAATATAAGGGTTTTCATGGTGCATATTTTTCTATCGGTGGAATTGATAAACTTATCTATCTGCATCATGGGTCGGGTGGGGTGGCATATGCACGTTCATATAAACTACAGAAACAGATAGAGCAGTTCGCGCCAGATATGAAACCGTTCATGTTTTTTGAGGGGCATTACCATGTATCTTGTCATCTGCCGATGTATCGTAATGTAACCGCGTGGTCTGTGCCATGTTTTCAGTCTCAGACACCTTATCTGAAGGCAAAAGGATTGTATCCTGAGATTGGGGGGATAATTATGGAATTTGTAATAAATGATAATAAACCGACGTTGCCGAAATTTGAGTATGTGCCTTTTTATATACCTGTTGCGGAGGATTTCAAATGACTAAGAACAGTATTTATAGTGATTTCAATAGTGATGTTAAGTATCTGGATGAACGTCTGCCATTTAACATTAAAGGTGCGCCTGTGAGGGATTGGGATGGTATTTATAACGAACGGATAAGGATTGTTCAATGGTGTAAAAGTGAGGGGATTTTATGATAAAAAAGGGTTATTCTTGGGCGGATTTGTTTCTGGTGTTTGGTATCGGTTGGATATTGGGTTTGTTTTTTTGTTTGTTACTACGTTGGATTGTAGAGGGATGAGAAAAATGGAAATGTTGGAATATTTGTTTTTTCCACTGGTTTTTGTTTTTGTCTGGTATACAATATTCCTCTGGCATGAAGTTTGTCATATCATGGCTACTGGTATTCTTCGTGGTACGATCTATGTTGATGGTCTGGGTCTTAGTTGTATTCCTAGTTTTCCCGACCGGTATAATGTTGTGAAGTTGTGTGGTGGTCTTGGTGCTAGTTTGGTATCGTTTTTATTGATGTTCATGTCAACTATGGTTATTTGGCAGTTTAGTTTCTTTACGTTGGGTTGGGTGCAGTTGGTATATGGTTGTTATGAGGGGTTCGTTAAAGTGAACGTTCGTTCGATTCGTTATGGTTTGTATGTGTTGGTGGTTTTGTTTTGTCTGGTTTTCTGGTTGGTGAAATAGAAATAATAAAGAAAATTGAGAGTATATGAAAGGTTTTGATTATATTACAAGTTTAGTTAAAGATAAGGTTTTCGGGGATTACGATCTCACAGATTTCGACAGGTTTATCAAACAACATTTTGGTGATAGGAAGATTGTTGGTGCAGAGATAGGTGTACTCGCCGGTGACCATGCACGCAGTATGCTCGTCTGCAATAGGAATATCTCGAAGTTGTATCTGATTGATTCATATATCAACTACCAGGGTTATGATAAGAATTTCGCTGATTTTGGTCTAAGCAACTATGAACAGATAGCACATAGTAAGATGTCAGAGTTTGGCAGTCGTTATATATTTGTTAAAAGTTTTTTTGAGGAATGTCTTGATTATTTACCTGTTTTGGATTTCTGTTTTTATGATATTGATTCTAATTATAAACGTCAGTATGATTATCTGGATTTGTACTGGTCTAAAATTAAACCTGGTGGTGTGATTGGTGGATGTAACTATAATGCGAATCTGAAACATCGTGGTATTGTGGATGCTGTGAACATGTTCATTGAGGAGAACAATCTAGGGTCGTATCTGGATGGTGGTCGTAAAAGTGCACACTGGTGGGTTGTTAAAGGAGACCTAAAAACATGATTATGGATAGTGAAATTGAGACAAAAATACTGGGTCTGCAGCAACGGTTAAACAGTTTAGAGAAACGACTAACAATACTGGAAAACAGTTTAGGAGGGCGGACATGATTGGTTTAAGTTGGGATATGCGACAAACACTAGGCGCGGATACAATACATTTTGTGGTTGGTCCAAGATATTTCCAGAATGATAAACCTATGGATAATTATCTGCCGGAGAAACTCCGTAAGGGTTTTGTTCTTAACGGTTTTTTTACACCGCCACACATAGTTGGTTTGTGTGGTAAGATGCTCAAGGGTGGTGTGCTGGTGGATACTGTTCCGGAGGATGAATGGAGCGATGTTATCTCCCATGAGACAATTCATTATGTGTTGTTTAAATATGTTGGTGGGGAGGCACAGGCGGGTTTCGACCGTGTTTGTTTGTGTTTTAATTTGTATAATTTTAGCCAGCGTGGTTGGTGGAAGAATTGGTTGAAAAAGAAAAAAAATATGGAGAAATAGGGTTATGAAGGAAATGGATATAAAAGTTAAACTACACAGGAAGGGCAACAAATACAAAGGAACAATCATTATCAAAAATAAACACCTTGTAAGTAATAATAAGCATCTGGTGGTACTGTTCCGTGAGGTTATGGGTGAGATCGGTAAACAGTTCAACATCAACATAGATGTTATAGTGGAACGGGAGAAATAAGCAGAGTATGCCGACTGTGTCTGAGACGATAATGACCCTCCTGTCGAAACAAGGCGACAGGTACCCATGTCATACCACAAAAGACGGATTCCGCATCTATCTCGATAAGGATATCACAGATAGTACGTTGTATCTGGATATAGAACTTCATGTCAGGTATGGTTGTGTGGGTTGCGACCAATCTTTAGGAAAGATTGAGCAAAACGACAAAGGAAGTCCATGTTAAAAGGTTTTTAGGATAAAATAAAGATTTAAGGGGGATGCACAGAGTTTGAGTTATAAACTTTATGAAAGTTTAATCAAAATAGACAAAGAATTATCAAAGATTCCAAAGATTAAGATGTGCCCGAATTGTAGACAATTGTTTTGTCATAGGAAAAATAAACGATGCCCGTCATGTAATATTCTTCTCATTCATCCTGGTGAATGGTTTTCTGCAGATGATAAAGGTTATTTTTGGAGTAACGGTGGATATAATGCCATATAAAGATAAACAGAAACGAAAAGAATATTTGCAGAAATGGCGAGAAAAACATAGATGGATACGTTATCAAAAACATGATGCTGAATTAGGAACAACTAATTTTAAATCAACGATATGTCGTAAACCAAATGGAAGACCAGATTGGAAAAAGGAACAACAAGAAATAAAAAAAGAAAAACACAAAACAATGTATGCATGGAGATATAGACGATATGGTAATAAACGAAAATATTTACGTCATAAATTTTTGAGTACAACTATAAATAGTTAACTAATTAAATAAGGAGTAAATTAAATGATTATTAATTGGGTTTCCCCCTATATTGAGAATAGATTATTAATGATTAATAAAGTTTTATTAAACTATTACAAAATTAAATATAATGATAAAAAATTTGATAAAATTCCAAAATCCGTAATCGTTAAATGTAAATCAGAACAAGAGATAGATAAAATTGTTAAAAAATGGATAAAACCAATAAAAACATCTCATACAGGTTTTGATAAATACATTCTATATCCACTTAATCCAGATGGAACAAGAACCGGTGGAACAACATTTGGGGATGTAGGCGGAAATGATTCTGACGCCGATTGGAATGATGATGCGGGTGATGATTCTTGGAATTAAAACAGGATTAATCTCTCTCATAAAGAATTAATCTTATCGGCACTTAAATGTGCCATCGATTAAAACAGGAGTGCCAAGCAACGGCGGGGATTTGGATGGTGGGCAAACAAAATAACATGGACGATAAATTATCATATGATGATGAACGACGACGGCATACAAAAACATTATCTGAACTATTAGCAAAAACAAGTAGTAAACATATAAAACAATTAGGTGAGAAACTAAGGGGTTGTGTACCGAAATCATAAACCGGAGCCTTTTTAAGATCCTTATTACAACGTCCTACGTAGGCAACAACTGTGATGTTAACTCCGTTTTATGGCGGTAACACACCAACCCTTTAAGATAAAGCGTTGACGGAAAAACATAAATGAAAACACAGTGGGAAATAGAAGAAGAATTCTACAACTGGTTCTACACATATGGAAGGATGCATCTAGATGGCTGACTGTAAACTAACACCAGAAATCACAGAAATAATCTGTCAATTCATAGAAAAAGGAAATAGTTACGAAACCGCAACACAAGCCGTAGGAATATGCAGAAAAACATTATTTAATTGGATGGACCGCGGAGAAAAAGGCGAACCTGATTTTACTCATTTTACCCACTCTATAAAAAAAGCAAGGGCAAAAGCAGAGATGCGCCGTGTCCAAGTCATAGAAGATGCATCTCCGAAGAACTGGCAAGCAGCTGCATGGCTTTTAGAACGATCTAATCCGCAACAGTGGGGAAACAAACAGGAAACCAAAATAGAACATAGTGGAAAAATTGAGGGAAATATTATTTTTAATTATAAGGTGATTGAGGACGCAGCAACTACAACTGGAAGCACCACGCCCGCTTCTACCAAAACAGAAGATGGTGTGGGAAGCAACAAAAAAGAGTAGATATGTCCTCTATTCGGGCGCGTACAGAGCGGGGAAAACCCTCCTGTTGGCGCATATTGTTATATTGAAATGCCTTGAATGCCCGAAAAGCCTCTGGGTTGTTGTATCTGAAACATATCCGAAATTGAAAGATAGTGTCATACGGACATTTATGAATGAAATAACACTTTTTAATGATACACTCCAAAAAAACAATGTCGAACCATTTATAGAAAGATACAATGAGACAAACCATGAACTGAGATTTAAAAACGGTAGTGAAATACAATTCAGATCATGCGATAAAGAACGACATTTTGCAGGGATGAGTCTCGATGGTTTTGCTATGGATGAACCTGTGGATATCAGTGAAGATGTATTTTTGATATTGCAAAGTCGTCTATCTGGTGAACATACCAATCATCATCTAGGTGTTTTAGCATCGAATCCCGGTCCTCTTAACTCCTGGGTGTATAAATATTTCTTTGAAAAAAAAATGCCGAATTATTATACAGTTGAAACAAGTACATATGACAATAAACTACTGCCGAACTATAACGAATATATATCTGATTGTGAGCAGAGTTTTGATATTGATTATGCACGGCGTTATCTACATGGTAAATGGGGTGATTTCGAAGGACTCATCTACAAAGACTTCAAAAAAGAACGACACACCGGCGACTACCAAGATAAGTTTTTCAAATACTACATTGCAGGGTATGATGATGGATACCGTAACCCCGCCTGTCTACTAATCGGCGGTGTAGATAGTGACAATAAACTTACAATTATCCATGAATACTATAAATCCAACCGGACAAACAATGAAATCGCAGAGGACATAAAACCATTATATTTGAAATATCAGTTCCGCAAGATGTTCTGCGACCCCTCTGGACTTAATGCTATTGAAACATTCAAAAGGAAGGGGATGCGGATGGGGGAGACAGATAACAGTCGTACTGGTGCAAACAGTGGGATAAACAAATTGAAATCTTTATTTAAACAAAACATGGTTTTCATTGATCAGTCCTGCAAGAACCTTATCAAAGAACTAGAAAGTTACCGTTATGAGAAAGATAAAAACTCTGGGAACTACAACGAGGAACCTGTAAAGAAAGATGACCATGCAGTAGATGCACTTCGATATCTTGTGAGTGAATATGAACCGTTTAAACAGGTCGTCCTGCCCGTTAGCACGAACTGGGCACGATGAACAAAACATATATCGTTCATGGTTGTCATATATGAAAATGTTTGACAATGTACACCGTGATGTACTTTTCAACTGTACGTTCACGGATAATATTTTTAACTAAAAACAAAAGGGGAAAAATAAGGGAAAGGGTTTTTTTTTATGAGTCTGGCACAATATATGTATGACCACATTTTTAGTTTACAGCGGAACAAAACCATAATGGGTAATGTGGGTAGTAAGATAAAAAAAGATTTCTACTATGGCAATACCGAGGACAACAGTGAAAGTGGTAGTCTCACCCGTGAGGTTATGGCGCTCACTGTCGCACAGGAACCACTCATCCGTAAGGGTATCTGGAAAGAAAACAGGGATATTTTTAAGGACGGCTGGGAAATAGTTGGTAAGAAACAGAATGATACAGTACCAGATGACATCATTGACCTCATTGAGGATTTCAACCACAACTGTCAGATACAGTATAAATATGAACAAGCCGGGATAAGTAGCAACATCTATGGTGACGGTTTTCTAGAAATTTTATGGGATGAACCACAGGATACCAGAATCGATAGTCCACCACCCACAACAAGTCCGGTGGATCTGAAAATATACAACGCGGAATACATAGACCATACAGAACATAAAAACCAGAACGACCCATTAGGTTACTACATTTATAAAGAACCACGTGTAGTGAAACAATACATCCACCCTGGGCGACTGCAACATATTGTTAAGAAACGGATACCGGGTAAACTATTCGGCATCAGCGATGTTTACACTTGCAGTAAGACTCTTACAAGTAAGATGAACGCTGATGAACAATATGGTGAGTTCATCGAATGGATGGGTGCAGGTGCATTTGATGTAATGATAAAAGGTGCGACAAGGGACGACCTGCTCAGTGCGGAGAAAGTTTTGAAACATCGTCATAACATCAATTTGCATAATGAGGAAACTGAATGGAAAACCCTTAACCCTGTGATTTTCAACCCGAAGGATTTCAACGACTGGTTCCTCATTAATATTGGTGCAGTTCGTGATATGCCTTATTATATGCTCGCAGGTACACAACCTGGGCAGCTTACTGGTTCTGAGATGGGTTTCATGGACTATATGAACCACATAAAGAGTCTACGTGAGAACGTGTTCAGCTACCATATTGAAAAACTCTACGATATGTTGCTCAAGGGTAATGGATATGGTGAGGGGATGCAAGAATACCGTATCCGCTGGAAAGAAAGCTATATTGATGAGCAGGCAGAGGCAAATATTTTGAAAATGAGGACAGATGCTGCGGGTATAGCATTGGATCATTTCGCAATTGATGAGAATGAGTTCCGTGACATTATGAAACAGGGCATTAAAGATATGGAACAACGTGATGTAATCGGGGATGTACCACCACCAGTGCAACCACAGGCACCGGTTATTGTACAACCAGTTCAGCAACCAGCGGCAGATAAAACTGTGGTTCAAAGCAGGGAATATAAAAAACAATATCCTGATCTGTTGACGACTGAGGAACGACTCAAACTGGAGAAAGATAAACTAAGGGGTAAACTTGAGATGCTACGGCAGGAGGAACGTCTTGATGAGGCAGAGAAAACCCGTAAAACCAAAAAGACCACAGTTTAATGATATTGTGCGTCTGCCGTTGAATGATATATACGGCTTTCATAAAGTAATATTCACACCAGATAATAATATGTTTAGATTTACTGTTAGAAACCAATGGATAATATGACTAGGAAAGAGTTACGTCTTCCACACGCAAAAATACGGGATGCGACACATACCGCTACTCTCAGAATGGGATATAGAAACAAGTTAATTGGGTTGTATGAACGGTTCGATGAGCAACTAAAACCTAGTCTGCAACGTATGCTCGACCGTAACATCGTACGGATATTTCGTGAGTTTGCGGATGTTAAACCAGGTTTCACCAAAGATTTCAGTGAACGACTAAACAGTATCGCAGATTACACGATCTATGCTGGTGCACCCAAAATAATCAATGAACATATCACACTTGGTTATCGGGCAGGTAAACAACGTGCGGTTAGTAACCCGCGTATAATCAAAAGTATCCGTATCGACCCTAAGTTGAGCATCTATGATAACCGTGTGATAGAGGACCTTAAAGCAAGGAATTTTAGTCTAATAACTAAACTCACTGAGGATATGAAAACTGATCTGTTACGGGTTATGACTGATGGGATTAAACATGGGGATGGTACCACAAAAATAGCAAAAGATATTAGTGAAAGTATCACAACTATCAGTCGTAGTCGCGCAGAAACCATTGCGCGTACAGAAATCGCATACAGTTACAATACAGCGATTAGTGAAACATACAAGAAAGCAGATATCACACAATGGCAATGGCTTGCGACACTAGGTACGACTTGTTGTGAGGAATGTGCAGCATTGCATGGTCAGGTTTTCGACTGGACAGATGAGCAACCACCGCTTCATCCGAATTGTCTTTGCACAATCTATCCGGTTGTAGAAATGCCTGGGGAGATGACCTAGTTTTATGATAACTATCAGGGTTGAGGGTGTTGGTGAGATACAATCTGAACTTGGTCAGGTTGTGGATCGTGGTAAAATCTCTCATTTATTGGAACATGGCGCGATTGCGATAGAAGGGGAGGCGAAACTGCGTTGTCCAGTTGCTACAGGACGTCTTCAAAAGAGTATACTACATCGGAAGATTAGCGATCTCACTTTTGAGATTGCAGCAACCGCAGACTATGCGGACTATATCGAATTTGGTACAAGGTATATTGAGAGTGGTACACCAGAGGCACCATATGTGTATATGGGACCTGTGACGGGTAAATTCCCAAGTTACCGACCTTTTCTGCGTAGTGCCGCGTATGGTAAAATATCTCAGATAACAAGTATGATAGAGCAAGGTCTGAATGAGAAAGATTAATATGGACCATGAATACCCCCAGCCGATACCCGGTGATTACTGCCATGTTTGCGGGGCGCAACGAGTAATGTTCATGGATACCCTACTGTGTCCGAATTGTGATAATGGTGTCATTGCGGATTTACGTTTTGATAGTGAAATGATACGAAATAAAAAGGTGGAATAAAAAAAGATGAAAGAGATAAATCTTTGTGGTAAAGCACGCTGTTGTCCATGTCTGAAAATCAACAACGATCTAACATATTGTATTGTGGACGGTCCTGTTATATTGTCTGAGGGACGTTTTTGATATGTCGAATATGTCAGGCACGTTATGGTACAGAAGGACTGGATTATTGGAGTATCAGGTTAGGAGTCTGTGAGTATTGTGAGTCTAAAAAATATAAAAGAAACAATAGAAAAAGAGTACCCAGCAGCAAGGATTGTGGGTTTCAATGAGATGCAGGCGAACGATTTCAAACTATTAGGTGAAATCAATAATCAGTATATTGCGCTTCTTGCACAGTTTGAGCAGAGTAAAAAGAACCTGGTAGCGTTATCTGAGATTCTCGAAAATTTCAATAACGGGAAAGTACCTGCTAGTAGTCTGATTGTACCTTTTGGCGCGGGTCTTATGCGCATAGTGCAACCAGATGAACAAAGTGATATTGTGTTGAAACATCAGCAGGCACTGGAACAAGAAAAAGTGAAACTCGCAGGACTAATGGGACAAATAATGCATAAGGGTGATGCACTAGGTGAACAGCGGATGCGTGTCATGCATAGTGTCCTTGCACTTGTTGAAGACCAACATAATTTGTCTAAGGATGATATTCTGCAACGTATAGCGGGTTGGTGGCATGCTGAGATTATTATGAAAAAAATTGAACCACCTAAAACAGAAGATATAGTTAAAAACATTGTGAACACGGTTAAGGAGAAACAAGAAGTGGATGCTTGATATACCCGCGGCTGATAACCTGAAACTACGTCTGCGACTGTTTATGTATTTCATAAATAAGGAACTCACTAAACGAGCAAAAGAATACGGGTTGGTACTAAGGGATGGTCAGACGGTGTTGGATGCGATGCATGAGGATATGCAGAACTGTACAAACCCTGTGATCAGCAGAGCATATCAGAAAATGATATTGGCATCGAAAAGTATGGGTGAGAGTTATCAGTCGGAGATTATTAATCAGATGGGCGTGGTATTTCTATGGATATTGTATCGTGATACCGCGTATCGTGACCCGTTCTTCTGGATGATTTCAGAGATAACCAGTGAACCTGATTTCCAAAGTGTTCTGCAGCCATATGTTAAACCACCGGAACTTTGGTATTGTCCAAACTGGAATATGAGCAAAAAAATTACGAGTGATAAAAAAGAACTAGGGGAACTAGGTCGTTTTGATATGAGTCAGACTGAGGATGTTTTTGTCCCAGCACGACAGGCGGAGAAAACCAACAAATA
>Ga0315277_10004533_pt1 | contig 18539 bp, 14 predicted proteins | sample YL17G05_15_MG_FD_203695 | JGI IMG/M metagenome (GOLD analysis project Ga0315277, IMG submission 203695) | Sediment microbial communities from Yellowstone Lake, YNP, Wyoming, USA - YL17G05_15 | ecosystem: Environmental > Aquatic > Freshwater > Lake > Sediment | place: USA: Wyoming | collected...
ATCTAATTTACGTATGCCTAAAAGGCTCATCACCTGGCGCAATTCCTCGGCAACAAAATAAAAATAATTTATTACCTGCTCGGGCTTAGCCGCAAACCTTCTTTCTAAAAGTTCGTCCTGGGTGGCGATACCTAAAGAACAGTTATTTAAATGGCAGTGCCGGAGCATCACACAGCCCAATACGATTAAAACTGAAGTGGCAAAGCCGAATTCCTCCGCCCCTAAAATCGCGGCTATTGCCACGTCCCGTCCGGTGCGCATCTGGCCGTCGGCCTGCAGCCGCACCCTGCTCCTTAAATCATTCAAGACCAAAGTCTGATGGGTTTCAGAAAGACCCAATTCCCAGGGCAGGCCGGCGTGCCTGATAGAGCTTAACGGCGAAGCGCCCGTTCCCCCGTCTCCACCGGAAATCAAAATCATATCCGCGTGCCCTTTGGCTACTCCGGCAGCAATTGTCCCCACCCCTATCTCTGATACCAGCTTTACGCTTATCCGCGCGCGGGGATTGACGTTCTTTAAATCAAATATCAACTGTGCTAAATCCTCGATAGAATATATGTCGTGGTGCGGCGGGGGAGAGATTAAGGTTACGCCGGGTGTGGTATAACGCGTGCGGGCAATGGTCACGCTGACTTTATGCCCCGGCAGCTGCCCGCCTTCTCCCGGCTTAGCACCCTGGGCGATCTTTATCTGCAGCTCATCGGCGTTGATGAGATAATTTGTGGTCACCCCAAACCTTCCCGAGGCAACCTGTTTTATCGCGCTGCGTTGGGAATCTCCGTTGGACAAAGGCAGAAATCGCAGAGGGTCTTCCCCTCCCTCCCCGCTATTCGACCTTGCCTTCATTCTGTTCATCGCTATAGCGATTGTTTCGTGAGTGCTTCTGCTTATCGAGCCAAAACTCATCGCACCCGTAGCAAAGCGTTTTACCAGTTCTTCAGCCGGCTCAACCTCGTCAATCGCAACGGCCTTCGTTTTCCTAAACTTAAACAGGCTGCGCAATGTAGCCGGATTTTTCGACTGGTCGTTTATCAATCGGATGAATTCTTCATACTTCGCAGGGTTGTTATTCCTCACCGCATCCTGCAATGCGGTAATACTCTCGGGATTCCATAAATGAAACTCCCCGTCTCTTTTCCATTGGTATATACCGCCGGTTGACAAATAGGGAATTTCTATTTCCTGAGAAAAAGCCTGTGTATGCCTTAAGGTGGTCTCCCGGGCGACAATATCCAGGCCTATTCCGCCCACTCTCGATACTGTGCCTGTAAAACACCTCTCGATTAACTCTGCGTTTAATCCCAATGCTTCAAATATCTGAGCGCCTCTATAGCCCTGCAATGTGGAAATACCCATCTTGGAAAGAATCTTCAAAATGCCTTTATAAACTGCCTTCTTATAATTATTCACTGCGCTATCGGGGCTTAAATTCAGCTCGTTTTCTTCCGCCAGATAACTAACTGCCTGGTAGGCAAGATAGGGATTGACGCAGTCTGCCCCGTAAGCAAATAAAAGGGCGAAGTGATGGACTTCACGCGGCTCGCCGCTTTCCACGATTATGCTGATCTGCGTGCGCAGGGCCTTCCTGATGAGGTAATGATGCACAGCACCCACTGCCAGCAGGGCGGGTATTGCCGCGTGTTCCTTATCCAGCCCTCTATCGCTTAAAATTAAAAAGGTATAGCCTTGTTTTATCGTCGACTCGGTAAGGCGGCAGATTTTATCCAAAGTTTTCGCAAAGTCCCGCTCATCGCCGGCTTTAAACAGGAGAGAGATTGTAATGGTCCTGAAGCCGTTCTCTTCTATATAGCGGATTTTTGCCAGTTCTTTATTGCTCAGCACCGGATTTTCCACTCTTAAGCGATGGCAATGCTGCGCGCTTTCCTCGAGAATATTCTTCTCCCGGCCTAAATAAGTCTCCAGGCTCATCACCAGTTCCTCCCTGATGGGGTCAATGGCCGGATTAGTGACCTGGGCAAATAATTGCTTGAAATAATTGTAGAGCAGCTGGGGCCGGGCTGATAAAACCGCGTGCGGAGTATCGTTTCCCATGGAGCCGACAGGCTCAACCGCGTTTTCCGCCATCGGTTTCAAAATCAGCTTTAAGTCTTCCCGGGTATAACCAAATGCCTCCAGGGTTTTGAGTATATCTTTATCATCCTGCGCAGTGTCTCTACTCTCTTTCAAGTTGTCGAGCTCAGTCATGTTTTCCTGAATCCATTTGCCGTAAGGCTGGCCTGCGCATATCGCCTGTTTTATTTCGCTGTCGTTGATAATCCGGCCGAGCGCGGTATCGACAAAAAACATCTTACCCGGCTTAAGCCTTCCGGAGACAAGGATATCAGCGGGGTCGATATCCAACACTCCCACTTCTGAGGCCATGACTACAAAATCATTTTTGGTAACCACGTAGCGGGCAGGGCGCAGGCCGTTCCTGTCGAGGACCGCTCCGATGCGCGTGCCGTCGGTAAAGGCAATGGCTGCCGGCCCATCCCAGGGCTCGGTGAGGCAGGCATGATATTTGTAAAAATCCTTCAGCCTCCTGTCCATAAGCTTGTCCTGCTGCCAGGCAGAAGGAATAAGCATCATCATTGCATGCGCCGGGCTTCTTCCCGATAAGACCAAAAGCTCAAACAGGTTATCTATTGCCGCGGAATCACTGCCGCCGGGAACGATAACGGGCAAGATACTCTTTAAGTCTTTGCCGAAGAGATTACTCTCCAACAGGCCCTGCCTGGCCTGCATCCAATTGATATTGCCGCGCAGGGTATTTATCTCTCCGTTATGGGCAAGGAACCTGAAAGGCTGCGCCAAATCCCAAGTAGGAAAGGTATTGGTGCTGTAGCGGGAATGCACCAGGCAGAGGCTGCTCTTTAGCAGCGGATCTTGCAGGTCAAGGAAGAAGCTGCCCAGCTGCGCGGGCATCAGCAGACCCTTGTAAGAAAATGTCCGGTTGGAGAGGTTGGTGATATAGAAAAAAGATTTTTGCTTTAGTTTCGCAGAGCGCACGGCATTCTCAATCTGCTTTCTTATCACGTAGAGCTGCCTTTCAAAATCCAGCGTCGCGGCCTCATCCGAGATTAGCCCTAACCGGCCTTTTAGCCGTTTATTTCCGGAGATAAAAACCTGCTCAATCACCGGCTGGGTTTCCTTTGCCGTCCTTCCTATTCCGGAATCATCTACCGCGACTTTACGCCAGCCCAAAATAGCCTGCCCCCGCTCTTTGACGATCCGCGAAACTATATCCTTACAGCAGCGCCGCTCTTTATCATCGCCAGGCAGGAATACCAGGCCGGTTCCGTATTCGCCCGGGCCGGGCAAATCGATTTTACGTTCTTTACATACCTTTAGGAAGAATTCATGCGGGATCTGGATCAGGATTCCCGCCCCGTCTCCGGTCTGAGGGTCTGCGCCAGTTGCTCCGCGGTGAGACAAGCGTTTAAGCACCTCTAACCCCTGCCGGATAATATCATGGGAACGCTCACCTTTGATATTGCAGACAAAACCCACTCCGCAGGCATCATGCTCAAAGCGCGCGTCGTATAAGCCAAACTGTTCTAACTTTTTCCTGGCGTCCATCATAGTTTATAAACTTCCGTATTTATTCCTAGCTTCTTAATCTTCGCGCGTATAGTATTGCGGTTTAAACCCAGGATGCGCGCGGCCTTTAACTGGTTTCCATCCGCACGCTCCAGGATATGCTCCAGCAGCGGCTTCTCAACACACTCCAGCACCGCCTTATACAGCTGTCCCTTCTTTTCGTTATACAGCGTATCTTCCAATTCAATAAGCTTCTCTTTCAGGGTAACCAAATCTCTTAAATTTTCCTTTTCCAGGATCTTAATCATATCCCCTTGCTTGCTGATATTTATATTGGTGTCTTTTAATTTACTCAGCGTCTGAGCAATAATTTCTTTTACTTTTTCTTCGGTTTCTGCAATAAATACTGTAAGCATTTTTAAGAATTCCTGCCTAATTCTTAGGCAAACGCAATCAAAAAAATATTGCCTATTAAACTCCCTAGGCCTTCGATATCAATATGTACGTCTACTTCATCCAGGCATACCGTTCCGTAAATTGTGCCTTCATTAAATGTCGAAATACAAGTAGAACTCGTAAGGATGCGGACGCATCCTCACTCCGTCTATTTCTTTCTTGCGTTTATATTCCAACCAGATATCCAAAACATCCTTGGTAAATACCCCGCCTTTCAACAAATACTCGTGGTCTGCCTCCAGGGCCTTGAGTGCCGTATGCAGCGAACCGGGAACCGTAGGAACGCTTTTCAATTCTTCTTCGCTCATTTCAAATAAATCTTTGTCTAACGGCTCGCCGGGGTCGATCTTATTCTTGATGCCGTCCAACCCCGCCATGAGCATCGCGCTGAATGCCAGATAGGCATTGCAGGAAGGATCCGGCGGACGAAATTCTATTCTCTTGGATTTCGGGTTGTCGGAATACATCGGTATCCTTACGGCAGCCGAGCGGTTCCTCGCGGAATAAACTAAATTCACCGGCGCTTCGTAGCCCGGCACCAGCCGCTTATAAGAATTGGTTGTCGGCGCGCAAAAGGCCATCAAGCTCGCAGCGTGCTTGAGAAGGCCGCCGATATAATACTTGGCAGCCTGGCTCAAAAGCGCATAGCCGTTCTTATCGTAAAAAATATTTACGCCGTTCTTCCAGAGGCTCTGATGACAATGCATGCCCGACCCGTTATCCGCAAAAAGTGGTTTAGGCATAAAGGTGGCTACCATATTGTTCTGCTTGGCGATATTTTTGATGATATATTTGTAAAGCAGGAGGTTGTCTCCCATTTTAGTCAGTTTATCGAACTTCATATCAATCTCGCACTGGCCGGCGGTAGCTACTTCATGGTGATGCACCTCCACATTAATGCCCGACTCGATCATCTTAAGGATTATCCTGCTCCTTAAGTCCTGCAAGGAATCATGGGGCGGCACCGGGAAATACCCCTCTTTGAAGCGGATCTTATAACCTAAGTTCGGGCTTTCCTCTCTGCCGCTGTTCCAATCGCCTTCAATAGAATCAATAAAATAATATCCGGAATTCTCCGTCTGGTCGAAGCGGATGCTGTTAAAAATAAAAAATTCCGCCTCCGGGCCGAAATACACGTTATCCGCGATTCCCGTATCTTTAAGGTATTTTTCCGCTTTTTTCGCGATATAACGCGGGTCCCTGGTGTAAGGCCTGCGGGTTAAGGGGTCATAGATATCACATATCAGGCTTAACGTCGGGACCTCGCAGACCGGGTCAACTATGGCGGTTGAAGGATCAGGGATTAAGATCATATCCGATTCCTGGATCTTCTGAAAACCGCGGATGGAAGAACCGTCGAACCCGATACCGTCCACCCAGATCGAACGGGTAATGTCGTCCATCTCGGTCAATTCCACAGCGGGAATGGAAAAATGCTGCCAGAGGCCGGGTAGATCATTAAACTTCAAATCCACGATCTGGATTTTTTTCTCTTTTATCATCTTCATCACATCCCTGGCCGCCTTTTCATCAAAAGAACCGTTGACCAGGGGATTTTTAGTTTTTACTTCTTTTATTTCTTTAACCTTGCGTTTTGGCGCCATTTTCTGATTCCTCCTTAAGTTGTGGCCTCAATAAAAAAAGGTGTTCGTCCGGTCTGCTTCTTTGACCATGATGAACACCTCTGTTCGCTTTCTTTTTGCCTAATTTTGCACTGCGATGTGCTTATATCTTACGCATCTATATATACAAGTAAAAAAATATGCTTTTTGGTAACCTACTGAGCCGTCAATAAATTTCCTTACCCAATCGCCACCCCGCCGCGCTCTTCGGTGCGGATGCGCACGCACTCCTTCAGGTCCAGAATAAAGATTTTACCATCGCCGGTCTCCCCGGTCTTGGCACTTTTGATAATCGCTTTGATTGTCGGCTCGACAAAGTTTTCATTTACGGCAATCTCTAATCTTATTTTCCTTAAAAGGTTGCCGGTTTCTTTGGCTCCCCGATAAACCTCAGCCACCCCCTTTTGGCGGCCATGCCCTAACACCTCGCTTACCGTTAAGAGGTTCACCTCTGCTTTATATAACTCTGCCTTTACCTCTTCAAGTTTATGAGGCTGGATTATAGCGATTATTAGCTTCATCATATCCTCCGTTTTCTCATCGGGACTATGGTCAATAGCCTATGGTCTATTGTAAAAGCTTTAAACTATGAACGATGAACTATGAACTATTGACTATCGACCATTGACAATTGACCCGTATCGTTTCACTCTAGTACAGTATATGCCCTCTCGCGATGCTGCGTAAGGTCAAGGCCCATGGCTTCTTCTTTTTCATCCACCCGCACGCCGATGGTTAAATCGATTACTTTATAAATTATCATACTCACCACAAATGAATAGATAAGTGTCACTCCCACTGCAGTAAGCTGGACCAAAAATTGTTTGGGATTGCCGAAGAATAACCCGTTTGCGCCGCTTGAATTTACTGCCCGGGAAGCAAATAAACCGGTTGCTAAAGCGCCCCAGATACCGCCGATGCAGTGCACGCCAAATGCATCTAAGGCATCATCATAGCCCATCTTAGGCTTAATGATAGTGACGGCAGTAAAACAAAATATACTCACTGTTATCCCGATGATTATTGCGGGAATTACGCTCACAAAACCTGCGGCGGGGGTAATTGCCACCAAACCCGCTACAGCGCCGCTGGCTGCGCCGAATATGGTGGGCTTGCCGTTACGGACCCATTCTATCAATGCCCAGCTTAAGCCGGCTGCGGCAGCAGCAGTATTGGTCACCACAAAAGCGTTCGCTGCCAGGCCATTTGCCGCTAAGGCGCTCCCCGCGTTAAACCCGAACCACCCGAACCAAAGCAGCGCCGTGCCCAACACCACAAAGGGCATATTATGCGGAGCCGGTATGCTCCTTTCGATATTTTTTCGTTTTCCGATTACCAAGGCCGTAACTAAAGCAGCTATACCGGCATTGATATGGACCACTGTGCCGCCGGCAAAATCAAGCGCGCCTAATTTTCTTAACCATCCGCCTACTCCCCACACCCAATGGCAGACCGGCCCATACACAAAGGTCGCCCAAAGCAAGATAAAAATTAAAAAAGCGGAAAACTTCATCCTCTCGGCAAAAGCGCCCAGAATCAACGCCGGGGTGATTATCGCAAACATCGCCTGAAAGATCATAAACGCCTGATGGGGTATGGTGGCGGCATAATCCGCGTAAGGCTCTAAGCCTACGCCGCTTAAACCAAACCATTTAAACCCACCCCAAAAGCCTTCGCTAGGAGCAAAAGAAATGCTGTAGCCGTATAAAACCCACTGCACACTCAATAAACACAACACAATAAAACACTGCATGAGAATACTCAGCACATTCTTTTTGCGCACCATTCCCCCGTAGAAAAATGCCAGTCCCGGCGTCATCAACATCACCAATGCCGATGAGATTAAGACCCACGCCGTATCGCCTGAGTTAATCATTTTATTTCTCCTTATTTTCGCCGCCGCTTTGTTTCGTTTCGCAAAGCGAAACAGCGGAGGCTCAATAAAAAAGGCGTCTTTTTATCCATCGCTGGATTAAAAGACGCCCGTGTCTAAAAATAACGTATAAACAAAAACGGCGTTCCTTCCCAGAACGCCTTTGTATTTTTACACTCCGCTGTGTTAATAAACCGTTCAACTATACAAGTAAAAAAAGCTTTATTTTGGTAACCCGCCCTTCCCTAAACGTAATTTCTATACTTTTGGCACTTAAGCTTGATGCTGTTTCTTAATTTTACCACACTGACGTGAGAAACACCCAGTATCTCTCCAATCTCCCTCGTAGTCAGTCCGTTGAGGCAGAAAGACAAAACTTCTTTTTCTCTTTCAGTCAAACTGCTATGGAGGATTTCCTCGACTAAAATCTTACCGTTTATATCTTCAAAATACGCTTTCGGGTCTTCTAAAGATAAGACCTGCTCTAACTCCGGGCTTCCCTCGCTATCCGCAGAGGCATGCATACTGATTAGGCGGGCCTTATCCTGGGTCTTACGGATATAATTCTTGAGATGAAAATAGCAGCCCTGCAGGATATAACTGTCGGTTTTGTTGGACAAAGCGCCGTTTCTATAATTCAGCCAGAGGCGTAACACTGCCTCCTGATATAAGTCGTCTTCATTAAAGAAGGTAAAACGGCCGTTAAGCCTGTGGGTTATCCCTCTTAATTTCGGCGATATTCTATTGATGATTTGCTCAAAATGCATTTTAACCTCTATATTTATTAGTGATGGGCATCCTTCTGTCTCTGCCGAAGGCCTTGGGTGTAATCTTAATTCCCGGGGGCGACTGCCGGCGCTTATATTCACTTTTATCTACCATCGCCAATACTTTCCTGACTGCCCCGCTATCGAAACCTGAATCGGCAATCTCCTCTAAATATTTATCTTCTTCGATATAAGCTTTAAGTATGGGGTCTAATGTTTCATAAACCGGCAGCGTGTCCCGGTCCCTCTGGTCAGGCTTAAGCTCCGCCGTGGGTTCCTTGGTAAACGCGCGTCCTGGTATTACCGGCCCTAAAGAATCCCTGTATCGGGCCAGCTTATAAACCAGGGTCTTAGGCACATCTTTAATCACCGCAAAACCGCCGGCCATATCGCCGTAAAGCGTGGCATACCCGGTGCTCATTTCGGATTTATTTCCCGTGGTTAATACCAACCAGCCGAATTTATTGGAGAAGGCCATCAGGATATTGCCTCTTATGCGCGCCTGTAAATTTTCTTCGGTGATGTCCCTTGCTAATCCGGAAAAATAGGATTCCAGAATTATAAGATACATTGTATACAGCTGCTCAATAGAAATATTGATAAATTTTATCCCTAAATTCTGCGCCAGGTATCTGGCGTCGGCTTCGGATTCCGGGGAAGAATAGCGCGAAGGCATGAATATCCCGATAACATTGTCTTTACCTAAAGCATCAACCGCTAAAACCGCGACCAGGGAAGAATCAATCCCTCCGCTTAAACCTATGACTACTTTCTGAAAGCTATTTTTAGCCGCATAATCCTTAAGGCCGAGAACCAGGGCCTGGTAAACCTCGGCATCGGGCTCTAATGGCTTGTTATCTTTCTGGAAGAACGGATTCTTTTTCTTCGCAGGCATAACACCGGTAATTGTAATCGCCTTCCTGCCCTTCCCGCTCCTACCTGTGGGGAGATTCAAATCGGCAATCAATAAATCTTCCTTAAATGCCCCCGCCCGGCTGATTATATTCCCGCCGCTATCCACCAGCATACTCTGGCCGTCAAAAACCAGCTCATCCTGGCCGCCTACCAGATTGGTATAAGCAATAAATACGCGGTTTAATCTGGCCTGGTCCCGGATAACTTTCTCTCTCTCCTTAATCTTACCTATATAGTAAGGCGAGGCATTGATGTTAAGAATCAGCTTTGCCCCGGATAAGGCCTGCGCTGCGGCCGGCTGTTCTTTATGCCAGATATCTTCGCAGATGTTTACGCCGAATATGAATTTTGCGCGTCTTCCGCCAATGGCGCATCCGCATCCGGCAGAAAAAACTAACGGCTCCTCACCCGCCCTAAAATAACGCTTCTCGTCAAAAACCCCGTAATTAGGCAAAAACATCTTGCGGTATATCCCTCTGATTTTGCCGTTATAAATGACCGCTGCCGCGTTATAGATATCTTCGCCTATACGGTCTACAAACCCCACTACCGCGATGATATTCCCGGTCAATCCGGCCAGCTCTTTTAATTCCTCTAAATTATCCACGATGAACTTAGGCTTAAGCAAAAGGTCTTCCGGCGGATAACCGGTAATGGCTAATTCCGGAAAACAAACTATGTCCGCGGCTTCTTTTTCTGCCATTCGCAGGAATCCGCTTATTTTTCTGCGGTTACCCTCTAAATCGCCCACAGCGCAGTTTATTTGTGCCAAAGCTACACGCAGGCTCTCTTTGTCCACTTGTTGTATCATCCTCGGGATTAATTCGGTCCTGTTATCCCTCGCAGCACACAGTTAACAACCGGCTGCTCGGGATCTTTTTTCCGGAAAGTATTAGCCGGAAAAAAGAAGGCGCCCTGAATCCAATCGTTGGACTTAGGACGCCTTAGTCCCGGAAAATAATTTTACTTCGTCGTAATCGGCCCGGCCTTAAACTAAAAAAATTACTCCTCTACCGTTACTTCCTTTGAATATGTGCCCTTGTTCTGCTTTATTCCTTTCGCCGCCGTTAATTTATGGTTCGCACCGGCAAATTCTTCGCATTGCAGAACCGGCAGCCTGGTTTGGAAAATACAGCTTTTATCATTGTCACAGGTATCGCATAATCCTTTTTTCCCCATCCGGTTCACCTCCCTACTACTACTCTGCTTTTCCGGTGATTAAAATGGTTTTCACTTTTAATCGTGTTTTTGCCGTTAAGGATGGCTTCGGCTTCTTTGCGATAGGCATCCATCACATAGGGGATGCCGGAAACTTTTGCCGCCTCTTCGGTCAAGCACATCAGGTCATTGCGCGAGATTGTGCTTAATCTGAAGTTCCTGCTTCCTGCCATCAGCTGCTGCAGGCCGACCTTAAGTTTCTGGACAAAAGAATATACGCCTAACGCACCTAACGGTATATCTTTCATATCCTTACCGTATTTTTCTGCCAGTTCTTCGTAACAGACAAAGATTTCTTTCTCTGTCTTGCCATACTCGGATACGGTAACCGGCAGCTTATCTTCCTTAATCCAGTTGCCGATATTTTTCCCTACCATTCCCGGAATCATCAACGCCCTGCCCATACAGACCGCTTTCACATAGGGCGCTGCCATAGCGATCGCTTTAAAAACGTGGTCTTCGGTAGAAAAACCGCCGGCAATGGCAATATCCGGAATACGCAATCCCTTACTGGCTAATTTCTGGCAGAATTCATAGGTCAGCGCTTCCAGATAAAAAGTAGGAATCCCCCACTCCTCCATCATCCGCCAAGGGCTCATCCCGGTTCCTCCGGGTGCGCCGTCAATGGTCAAAAGGTCAATTTCCGCCAAAGAAGCATATTTAATCGCCATCGCCAGTTCACGCATGGAGTAAGCGCCGGTTTTCAAGGTAACGCGTTTGAAACCTAAATCCCGCAGGCGTTTGACCTCCGCTAAAAACGACTCTTCCGAGACAAAACCTAAGCGGGAGTGACGTTCAAACTCCTTTATCGCGCCGTCTTTGAAAGCCTTCTCAACCGCCTCCAGGGAGGGGTCCGGCGTAACTATATATCCGCGTTTTTGTAACTCAAGTGCTCTTTCCAGGCTCTTTACCTTTATTTCGCCGCCGATACACTTAGCCCCCTGGCCCCATTTCAGCTCTATGGCCTCAAGGTTATGTTTTTTTCTCACGTATTCCGCTACGCCCAAACGCGTATCCTCCACGTTCATCTGCACCAGGATTTCGCCATACCCCGCGTGAAACCGCTTATACGTTCCTATTCTACGATCCATGTCGGGAGAGCTTTTGATCTTACCTTTATTATCAAGTTCCAATCCCGGGTCAATCCCGCAGACGTTTTCTCCGCATACCAGCGTAATATCTGATATGGCCGCCCCTACCGCAAAGTGCTCCCAGTTCTTCCTGGCTATTTCCGTTGAGCCCAAAGCGCCGGTAAAAATAGGAACCTTCATTTTTACTTTTGAATTCCAGCCATAAGCAGTTTCTGTATTCACATCGGGAAATTTTGTATTATCCGGACTACCTTCTGCTTCGCCGGGCAGCCCCTTGGCACCCAAGGCGTACCCTTGAATATTAAGATGCGAGTAATCTACCGGGTAATCCTTATCTGCGCCGGCAGTCATCTCCCCGAAAGGACCAGGATAAATTACCTCCCGGCTCCTAAAGGCGGCTCTAAAAATCTCACAATTGCCCTTGCATCCGTCCACGCAGCGGGAACAAATCCCCGAACCCGGCACTACATTTTTTGACCGGTTAAACGTCCCGGTCGCATCATTTGCGTTTGGCCTTAGCAGATTCATTTCCTCTTCCTCCTTCTTTGGTTATGCTCAATACACTTAATCACCTCACACCGGTGATTAAGGTACTTTGGCCTTATGAGCATACGGCCTTTTTATCTCGGTTACTTTTTTCATATCCGATGCCAGAATAATCGCCTCGGAGACTTCGCGCATTGTTTTGCGGGTATCCATACTGAATTTCCTGATCCTTAAGTATGCCTCTTCCTCCGTAAGCCCATCTTCGCTCATCAATATCCCTTTAGCGCGCTCAATCCTCTTGCGTGTTTCCAATTCCTCCTGGATCACCTTGCTCTTTACCATCAATTCCGCGTTCTCAATAGCCACCGCCGCCTGATTGGCTACCGAGGTTAAAATGTTAATCTCTGTCGGAGTAAAATCATGCGGCGCAGAAGTATAACAATTAATCGCCCCGATGGCCTTGCCTTTCACTGCCAGGGGAATGCATAACAGTGAACGCAGGCCTTCTTTCCTGGCGATATCTTTATGCTTATACTCTTTCTCCTTTGTGACGTCCTTAATAACTATGGGCTTATTCTCTTTTACCGCCTTGCCGGCAACGCCCTCTCCGACCTTTAAGGGAGGCTTCTTGTTGTATTCTTCGCTGATACTCTGCGTCGCGCGGATTACCAGTTCATTTTTCTTCTCGTCAATAAGCATCAGCGAACAGATATTCGAACCCATGATCTCCGCGGTTACCGTAACTATCAGGCGCAGGATATCTTCTAAATAAACATCGGAAGCTATGGCTTTGCTTATTTTGGTCAAGGCGTTTATCTGCTCTTCATAAGGCATATTTTGCACAGTAAATCACTCCTTATGCATCTTTAATAGGCAGGACATTAAAATAAAAAAGGCGCTCTCCGTCCGAATCTGGACATTGGAGAACGCCTTCGTTCTAAAAAATAAAAACGTCCTAATTAGCAAGCCCTGCTAAAAAGGACGTCATTATCCGGTTTTCTGACTTTGAAAGAAAAGCACCCTAAAATAAAAAAGCGTTCTTTCTAAGAACGCTACTTGGTCCTTTCCTTAAGCACAAACCTTGTGCTTACTTTCAGTAAAACTATAACACATGGTTTTAAATTTGTCAAGCTTATTTTAGAGACCCCGGGAAACCGTTTGATTAATGGGGGTCATTACAATACTTTCCTACACCATAAAATAAGGCCCGACACCATACTATAATAGCCGGGCCTTATTTGCATCGGAGTTATATCTTTGTTACGTTTGTTGCTTGGGGACCCTTGGGCCCTTCTTCGACTTCAAATTCAACTGCTTGTCCTTCGCTTAAAGATTTGAAACCTTCGCCTTGAATCGCTTTGTGGTGGACAAAACAATCTTTGCTTCCATCATCCGGTGTTATAAACCCATAACCTTTTTGGTCGCTGAACCACTTAACTTTTCCTTTTGCCATTATCCACTACCTCCTTTTCATAAAATTTTAGCAAATAATGGCAGAAAGAAAAACCGCAAGGTGAATTATTTTTTACCTTACGGCTGTAAACTTCTACTCACCTATTTACTATTGGATTGAGTATACCTCAATTCTCTCTGTTTGTCAACAAGAAAATCGTCCTTCTTATAATTTTTAGGGCTTCATTAACTTTCTTTAACTCTGCGCTTAAGGCGGACATTCTCAATTATTAACTCTATTCGCTTTAGCCAATCCATGTATTGCCTAAGCTCTATTGGTTCTAAAATAAAATGCTCGTACTTATGGAAAAATATTTTTCGTTCTCGTTAGCCTCGGCAGAATACGCTTTGCCGGGTGAGAAATAACCATATTGGACGACACAGCTAAGGTCGGAAAAAATATGCCAACTGAGTGTGGCGTCAACCTCATAGCCGATATCGCGGTGCATCCCAACAGCATCGATATCGTACACGCCCCCGGTTTCCCTCGCCTTATAGTATCGGTAATAATCCACTCCAAAGGAACAATTCTTGAAAAGCCGTATTTTCTCCAGTGGCTTTACAGTAAACCCTGTTTTAAAAAAGTACAAATTTGAGAGCCGCGGGGCTAAAGCATACCCGGCAGGAATATAACCGAAATAAAGAAAGTTCCGGTCTTTGCCTGAGGCGTTTCCGTCAAAGGTATCCGTAACGCTCACTCTATCTTTATCTCCCGAACCATAGGCATATTTGAAGAAAATTGAGGGATGACTATAGATATCAGGATCATAGGAAAGCGCAAGAATGCCCGCCCAGGCATCGATATCTTCTTTAATATTGCCTTCATATATAAAACTTCTTCCGCTTTCCTTAACGCCCTCCAACCAATATGAAACGCGGCAGGGAAAACTTCCCCGCGCACCCGCTCCTATATATCGGGAATCATAGGTGTAATCGTGTTCGGCGTCTTGCGGGCGCTCATCGCTTGAATCCCTTTGTACGACCACAAAACCATAGAGATTATGGCTGGTGATTCCGGTGTAGTCATACTCCGCACCGTAAAAATTGCGCTCGCTTGACTTGTCATACCCGGGGATGGATGTATCAATATTTTCCTGGTGCGGCAGGGTGTGCGCAAAAAATCCTTTTATTTTTGCCCGGGGGAAGAGCAACGTTGCCTCCACCCCGTCATTAACATCGCTATACGCAAGGCCCTGCCCGATGGTAAAATACTGCCTGCCTCCCTTAATCCACAGGGGACTGAAATCCAAAAGGCAATACCCGTAGTCCAGATGAGGGCCGTCATGGTCGCTGCCTCCGGCCGTCTCCTTAGGGCTAAGATTGGAGCGCAGGTCTTTCATACGCACATACAAAGCATGTTGCCGCTGACCAATTTCAGTAAACGTGATTTTAATCCACGGCCTCACATCCAAATACGTAGCGTAATCAGTTGTGTCTTCAAGCGCGGCATTATTATCGTCGTCATCATAGTCAATAAAAAGAAAATTAACCCATCCCCCGTAATCAAGACCCCAGCGGTATTGGCTTTGCGGCTTTGCAGATTCTGTGGCGCGCAACTTTTCCCTAGTCTCCTCTTCAATGCGCCGCGCGGTTTCATCAGCAAGGGCAATTCTCGGGAAACCAGGAAACAAAAACGCGCACACACCTAACACCATCACCCTGCGAATAAAATAGTTACTTATCATGAGAACGAGTCAAATAATCAGCTGCCTGGGTTAAGGTAGAAATTAATTCCTTGCCGCTCATAAAATCCTGCACGTTTCCCGGAAACATAATCCCCTCATACACTAACTCTCTGAGGGCGTAGCGCTGGTTTAACCCCAAGAGCCTAAGCCACAATCCGCCTTCCATATCAAGCGCCTTGCAAAGCATATAAGCAGCCTGGCCTTTACGTAGCGGCTCCTGATAATTAAATTTTTTCTTTATAGAGGGGGGCAATAAATTGTCTTGGACAAACTGCTCCTCTCTGCCCAGGACAATGCTTATGGCACGGCAGGCGTCAGCGATACTGCTCACTTTTTTGTTATAGAGTTCTGAAAGAAAGGCGTAATTCTCTTTATCTGACTCTGGTTCATGCGCCGGTGTGGCGGGATACTGCTGAACTTCGGTGGGAGCTAAGCTTTTTCTTTTATCCTCCTCTCTTCCCCTGGTATCTTCGGCAGAAGCGGCAAAAGCAGAAACACGCATTAAGAGGAAACAGAAAAGAATAAAAGCCATTTTTTTCATTAAGTCAATCTTACTCCATACTTGCCCAAAGTCAAGAAAAATGAGCTGCTCATATTTTCATAAATCTAATTTCTCATAGTCAATCAGTAATACTCTTTAACTTTATATTTTTCAGTATGTTATAGTTCAACACTCCCTATTGATAAACATGGTTTTCTGCCGCATTATATGGTATACTTTAAATAGAAAGAAAAGAGGCGTTTCGATAAAGGCAAACTCTTCGTAAGGAGAGGACGCAAAGCCACAGGGTCCTAGCAATAGGACAGCCTAGCTACCGAAGAACGTTGAGGCGTAGTCTATCTACGCGGTAAGTGCGTCTAAACCTACTTCTTACGAAGAAGTAGGTTTTTTTTGGGAGACGGCGATGAAGCTATTCAAAACGTGCTTAATTTGGTTCATACTTCCTTCCTTGTTAGTGGCGGGAGCCTATCTTGTTGCCGAAGCCAAAGATAAGGACAATAAAAATGGCGATAATAGCGGACACGCCGAGGAAAAGGAAAACCGTGGCCAATCCAAGAAAGAAGAAGCACAAGAGAGAGTTTCTGTAGGGGATACAAGGCATTTTGAAAGACAAACAGTTATTGAACGCAGGGTTCAAAGCGAAAGAGAGAGACAACAAGCGCTGTACAAGATAGAAAATTCACTCCAGGGACTTGATCACTCTCGGTGGGCCTATAATCCACAAGATACGCGCGGCCAGGGCAATATGGCCAGAGTCATTATGCTTGCGCCGTATGGCCATGATAAAGATCCTACACGTAAGGCATTATATGGAAATAACGGGAGAGTAATTCATCCGGTTGAGCCAGCTCCTGAGCCGGTGCCAGAACCAACACCGGAACCAACGCCGACACCTGCGCCGACACCAACACCTGAACCTATTCCGGAACCTACGCCGACACCTACGCCTACGCCCGAGCCACCTCCTCCGGCGCCCGAGCCGGAACCGCCGCCTGACTATCCGCCGTTTTAGCCAGTAGATTAATATTCAGTTATGCCTTAGAAAAAACGATTATCTTTGGTTTAATTTTTATTTCTAGAAAAGAATTTTTACGGCGAGAGAAACTTGATGGTAACGGTTGGTATCCTTAAATTCCTCGGATAAATCCTGAATATCTATGATCGTAGTAAACTCAGGCACATAATGCCATCCCAGAGAGACTATGCTGTTTTTAGTCATCCGGTATTGAGTGATTAAATCAAAGCAATAAAACGGCTTAAAGAGGTAAAAGCGGCTGCGCAGGTCATAAGGCGAAGGTGTAACTGTATGGTTGCCGAGCGTGAAATGATGCAGGCGGCTTGATGAATGGTAGCCCATTCGCACTTCCGCGTTGAGGCGGTCAGTTAGGCCATAGTTGAAGGAGATCCGATAAAGATAAAAATTCTGCGGCCTTACGTCGGCGGCTGAACTAGAGGTGTTGCCGGTGAAGAATGCCGCGTATTCAGAGCCGGCCACAAAGTTATCCAGAGGATACAAAAATATACTGTAAGGCTCGATGATATTCTGCGGCCCGTTGGCATTATTTTTATTAAGGTGAGTAAAATCTTTCTGAAAAGTCAGGCCCAAAAGGAATTGGCCGCGAGAAAGAAGCGTTTTGCTTAAGAGAGAGAAATTATCTACCTTAATCTCTTTCCGGGCATCGTAAAAATAGTTCAGGGTTAAGCTCGGCCGGGTATTGAAATAATCCAATTCTTTAGATTCGTATCCGGTAATGGCGCCGCTTGCTTCTTTTATCCAATAATCCAGTCTCTGCCTGGTAAAAGAAAATTCCGAAGAGAATAAAAATTCCAGGTTATCCTTTGGCCTTAAGCGTAGGCTTAGAGGAATCTCAAAGTTCCTGTCTAAAAGATAAGAGGCCCTGAGGGCGCGGGTAGAGGTAGAGCCCATTCTCTTAAACTCAAAGTAATATTTGTAAGGACTGGTAAAGGATAGGCCGGAGCGTAACTCTAAATTATCTCCTATTCCGTAAGCGGCATTTATCTTTGGTATGAAGTGATGCTCAAGGCGATGATGATAGTTATAAGATAGGGAGCTTCCCCCTGAGTAATAAAAACTATTCCTGCGTACGCTGCCGCCTTTATAACCAATCTCTGCCTCTAGATTAACTTGGTTTTTCTCCAGGAGTGGACGGTTTAAAAGCGCAAGTCCCTTTCTTTCATTTTTCTTGTCCTCATTGGTCAAAAACCGCATCCCTAATCTAAAATTTTCAAAATGCGCCAGGGTATAGGTAAAGTAATCCGCGGCATCCGGATAAGGGGCTGAACGCCAATCATCCTCTTGGGTTAACTCAAGTACCGAAAGATAAGCCTCGAATGGCTCTTTGCGCAGCCGTAGGTTTAAGCCATAATCACGCAGGTAATTTATATGATAGTCCTGGACTACACCCAGGCCGCCGGCCTGGTTATCGGTCTTACGGCAGTATTCCGAGGGGATGCCCGTATTGAATAATAATTCTCCTTCAAGGTTATTCAGCAAAAGTGCTTTTAGCGAAGTATCCAGAGTATAGAACCCCGGGGATGAAGAGACGCTCTCGTAGGTAGTTGAGCCGTGGAGCGATTTCTCTTTTAATTTGAAGAATTCAAATTCTTCCGAAAGAAGATACTCGCCTTTTTTTAACAGAGGCTGGTATAATCCGTTGAAATCGGCGGCAAACAACTGCGGCAGAAAAATAAAAAGAAATGCCATAATAAAAAAAGACTTTTTCATAGGAATTATTTATAGGTATGTATTATAAGGCTGGATAGAGCGATTATCAAGGAAATTTGGGGCTTAGAGAGGCCACTTCCTCGCGTAATTTGAGCAGATTAAGCTTTTATTTAGCAAGCACCTGCAGTTTTTATCCAGCGCAGTGCTCCGAAGGAGTACGAAGTCCTTTGCGCGCAGCGCAAAGGA
>Ga0315277_10004534_pt1 | contig 18535 bp, 16 predicted proteins | sample YL17G05_15_MG_FD_203695 | JGI IMG/M metagenome (GOLD analysis project Ga0315277, IMG submission 203695) | Sediment microbial communities from Yellowstone Lake, YNP, Wyoming, USA - YL17G05_15 | ecosystem: Environmental > Aquatic > Freshwater > Lake > Sediment | place: USA: Wyoming | collected...
ATAAACCAATAAGGTACCTGCTCAATCTATAGCGCTTGAAGATGCTTGAAGATATATGTGGAATGTGGAGGGCTGACCCCAAGGCTTGAACCCACGTGATCACCTATTCTCGGTCACCCTGGTAAAGAGTAATCTATCGGACGAGACCGGGGGACGCCGGTCGCTCGGTCCGCCCGGTTTCAGGCCGCCCCCAGGCGCATCTCCACCATACGGTACCTCCCGTTGAGGTCGGGGTGGACCTCCACCGCTTCATACCCGAGCTCGACCGCTTCACGGGACAGCCCGTGCACCTGGTCATCCCCCCCCTCCATGAGCAGCCGGCCGCCCGGGGCAAGCCAACGCGGGGCCAGATGCATGAGGCGCAGGTGCACCTCGGTGCCCGCGGGACCCGCGACCAGGGCGCTGTAGGGCTCGTGTTCCCTGACTTCCGGAGGTAGGGACGGGAAGTCGGCCTCCCTTATATAAGGGGGATTGGAGATGATGAGATCGATCTTTTCAGAGAGCTCTTCACTCAGGGCATCGAGCAGGTCCCCGAGGTGAAAGGACACCACCCCATCCAGCTCCAGCCGCAGAGCGTTGGCGCGCGCCACCGCGAGGGCGTCTGCGCTGATCTCCGTGGCGTGGACGATGGCGGCCGGACATTCCCTGGCCAGAGAGAGGGCGATGCATCCCGAGCCGGTACCCACGTCCACCACCACGGGATGCCCCGGGGTCGCGCGCACGATCTGCACAGCCCTCTCGACCAGCATCTCCGTCTCGGGACGCGGTATGAGGGTGCGGCGGTCGACCGCCAGTTCCAGGTAGCGGAATCCCTTGAGGCCGATGATATACTGCAGCGGTTCGTGCGCCGCCCTGCGCCATACCGCCGCGGCGTAGTCCTCCTTCTCCCGGGTGGAGACGGGCCTGTCGGGGTAGGCATAGAGCTCCGTGCGGCTTCGGCCCGTGCAGTGCGCCAGGAGGTGTTCGGCATTGAGGCGCGGCTTTATCACACCGTTCTCTTCCAGGTAACGAGCGGCCCAGGCTATAAGCCCCGGGACCTCGTAAGCGGATACGGTATCCACGATCAATCCCCGCCGCTGACTTCCGCCAGCTTCTCCGCCCGGTCCGCCGAGGCCATGGCCTCGATGATCTCTTCCAGGTCACCGTCGAGCACATCCTCGAGGCGGTAGACGGTCAATCCGATACGGTGGTCGGAGATGCGGCCCTGGGGAAAATTGTAGGTGCGGATGCGTTCCGAGCGGTCCCCGGTGCCGACCTGAGAGCGCCTCTCCTTCGCCTGTTCCCGTTGCTGGCGCTCCTGTTCCGTGCGCAGGAGGCGGGCGCGCAGGATGCGCAGGGCCTTCTCCCGGTTCTGCAGCTGGCTTTTCTCGTCCTGGCAGGAGACCACTACCCCGGTGGGCACATGGGTGACGCGCACCGCCGAATCGGTGGTGTTCACCGATTGTCCGCCCGGGCCGGTGGAGCGGAAGACATCGACGCGCAGGTCGGCGGGATCGATGGTAACTTCCACCTCCTCCGCTTCGGGCAGGACGGCTACGGTGGCGGTGGAGGTATGGATGCGCCCGCCCGATTCCGTCACCGGGATGCGCTGTACGCGGTGCACGCCGGATTCATATTTCATCTTGCTGTAGGCGCCTTTCCCCCGTACGGAGAAGATGATCTCCTTGAACCCCCCCAACTCGGATGGGCTTGACGAGAGCAACTCCGTCTTCCAGTTGCGCCGGTCGGCGTAGCGGGTGTACATGCGGTACAGGTCGCCAGCGAACAGGCCGGCCTCCTCCCCCCCCGCCCCGGCGCGGATCTCCATGATCACGTCCTTCTCGTCGCGGGGATCCGTGGGCAGGAGCAGTATTTTTATTTTCTGTTCCAACTCCTCGGACCTGCCCTCGGCCGCCTCCAGGGAGTCGCGCAGAAAATCGAGCATCTCCGGGTCTTGCTCCTCGCGCAGCATATCGACGGCCTCCTGCGCTTCTCGTCGCGCTTCCCGGTACTCGCGCAGGGCGGTCATCACATCGGAGAGTTCCGCGTGGGCGCGCGCCAGCTCCGCGTAGCGCTGGCGGTCCCCGTGGACCTCCGGTTGCGAGAGCTGCCGTTCCAGGTCGTTATATTTATTCTCTATCTCTTCGAGCCGGTCCATGAATCCCATGCCGTCACCCTCGTGTCTTCAGGTCCTCCTTGTCCAGCAGGGTTTTGAGCGCACTAAGCGCCACCTCGGCCTGTTCCCGGTCGGGACGGCGCGTGGTCAGTTTCTGCAGCGCCATGCCCGGCGCTATCAGCACCTGCATCCAGGGGGACCTGTTGCGGTCCGCATATTTCATTATCTCATACGAGATGCCGGCCACCAGGGGGATGATCGCCACCCGCTCCAGGATGCGCAGCCACAGAGGCGGCTTGCCCAGAAAGGAATAGACGACCACCGTGATCACCAGTACCAGGAGGATAAAGGAGGTGCCGCAGCGCAGGTGGTCGGTGCCTTCCCTGACCGCCCACTCCGGTTCCAAAGGATATCCGTGCTCCAACAAGTGTATGGACTGGTGTTCGGCACCGTGATACTCGAATACGCGGCGCATCTCCCTGGAGAGGGAGACCAGGAGCAGGTAAGCGATGAAAAAGGTGATGCGCATACCGCCCTCCACCAGGTTCCAGAGCCAGACCGGGCTGTCTCGACCCACGATGCGTGGGGCCAGCCAGGTGGGCAGGGCGATGAACAGGCCCACGGCCAGGACCAGGGCAAGGGTGACGGAGATAGCCTTCTGCAGCCAACCTATGCCCTTGCCGTCGCCCTCCTCCTCCAGGGCGATATCCGCCGAGATGGAGAGTGCCCTCCAGCCCAGGGCCAAGCTCTCGCCCAGGACGAAGATGCCCCGCACGAAGGGCTTGTCCCAAGCGGGATGGCGCACCAGGAAGGAATGGAGCGGGTCCGCCTGGGTATGGATGCTGCCGTCCGGCTTGCGCACCGCCAGGGCCCAGAACCGCCGCCCGCGCATCATCACGCCCTCGATGACCGCCTGGCCTCCCACCCTGTAGTCGGCCTCCCCGCCCGCAGCGCGCGCGCCGGCCTCCGGGCAGGAGGATGGGTGGGTCGGATCGGTAAAGGGCTCGCTCATATCTATGCCTTAAGCGTGAACGCGCCACCGCTATCCGGTCTCATCCCGGGCAGCCCGCGATATGGCAACGGTTTCCGGGATATGGGTACGGCGACCGGTACGCCGTTAAGCGTATGGGCGGGAGAATATTCCAAGGCCTAGCCCTGCGTCTCGGCCTTCTTGGTCTTGTCCTCCGCCGGCTTCTTGCGTTGGGGCCTCGCCTTGCCGTACCGGCGCTCGAAACGCTCGACCCGGCCACCCGTATCCACGAGCTTCTGCTTGCCAGAGTAAAAGGGGTGGCACTGCGAGCATATCTCCACGCGCAGCTCCGGCTTGATGGAGCGGGTAATAAACGTGTTACCGCAGGAGCAGGTAACCGTGGCTTCAACGTAATCCGGGTGAATTCCCTTCTTCATCCTAAAGTAACCTCCGTTTTCTTCCGCACAACCCTGTAAGTATAGCAACACGTGCTGCTCTTGAACAGGGTTCCGGGAAGGCATTATCGTGGGTCTCAGCGGCGCGGAAAGGCAAGGCTCATGCCCTTCCGCCGCCGCCACCCCAACCCTATGAGATCGGCGACCTCGCTATCTCGCTCAGGAACTCCGGGTTGTTCTTGGTGTTGCGTATCTTGTCGATGAGCAGCTCGATCGCCGCGCTGGGATCAAGGTTGTGCAGTACCCTGCGGAGCTTCCAGACCACCTGCGCCTCTTCCGGCGACATGATCAGCTCCTCCTTGCGGGTGCCGGACTTGTCGATCTCGATGGCGGGGAAGATGCGCTTGTCCGCCAGCTTGCGGTCCAGATGCAGCTCCATGTTGCCGGTTCCCTTGAACTCCTCGAAGATGACCTCGTCCATGCGCGAACCGGTTTCCACCAGGGCGGTGGCCATGATGGTCAGGCTGCCCCCGTCCTCGATGTTCCTCGCCGCCCCAAAGAAACGCTTGGGCGGATAAAGCGCGGTGGAGTCGACTCCACCGGAAAGGATGCGCCCGCTGGTCGGCGTGGAGAGGTTGTAGGCCCGGGCCAGCCTGGTGATACTGTCCAACAGGATGACCACGTCGTGGTTGTGTTCCACCAGGCGCTTCGCCCTTTCCAGGACCAGCTCCGCCACCTGGATATGATTGTCCGACGGTTGGTCGAAGGTTGAGCTGTTCACCTCACCGTCCACCGAACGCTCCATATCCGTGACCTCCTCGGGGCGTTCGTCCACCAGGAGCACGATAAGCTTCACCTCCGGGTTGTTGCTGGTGATGCTGTTGGCGATCTGCTTGAGTATGGTGGTCTTGCCCGCCTTGGGGGGGGAGACGATGAGGCCCCTCTGGCCCTTCCCGATGGGCGCGATGAGGTCGATTATGCGTGGTGCCGTGACCTCATCGGGCGTTTCCAGCCGCAGGCGCTGCTGCGGGAAGAGGGGGGTGAGCTGATCGAACTGCTTCCGGTCCCTGCATACCTCGGGATTGTCGCTGTTGACCTTCTCGATGCGCAGCAAGGCGTTGTACTTCTCGCTGTCCTTGGGAGGGCGTACCTGGCCCATGATCTCGTCTCCGCGCTTCAGGTGGAAGCGTCGGATCTGGGACAGGGAGACGTAGATGTCGTCTTCGCTGGGAAGGTAGCCCCGGGCGCGGAGGAAGCCGTAGCCCTCGGGTAGGATGTCCAGGATGCCGGTGCGGATAAAGAGCCCCTCGTCCTCCACCTTGCGGTTGAGGATATTCTCGACGAGCTCCTGTTTGCGCAGCCCGGTTATCCCGGTCAACCCTATCTCGCGGGCAATGCCCTGCAGGTCGATCAGGAGCATGGATTCCAACTTATCTCGGTCCATTGTCTTTTCCAAATTCTCACCTCCTTCCGTTTTCACTTACGGTCGAAACTTTAAAGGTCCTTGATCTTTTCATAATCCTCCTGGAATCTCTTTATCCCGATGTCGGTCAAGGTATGGTGCACCATCTTCACCATGACGTCGTAGGGGATGGTGGCGATGTGGGCGCCGGCCAACGCCGCTTCGGTCACGTGTATGGGGTGGCGCAGGCTGGCGGCGATGACTTGGGTGGGGATGGAATAGGTGTCGTATATATCCAGTATCTCCTCCACCACGGTCATGCCCCTGTTTCCAATATCATCCATTCTGCCTACGAAGGGGCTGACGAAAGTGGCCCCGGCGGCCGCTGCCAACAAAGCCTGGTTTGCGGAGAACACCAACGTCATGTTGGTCTTGATGCCCTCCCTCGAGAGGGCGCTCACCGCCGCCAGTCCTTGCGGGGTCATGGGTATCTTGACGTTGATGTTCTCGGCGATGACCGCCAGTTCGCGGGCCTCCCGCAACATGCCCTCCGTGTCCATGCTCATGGCCTCGGCGCTGATGGGGCCGGAGACTATACCTGCGATCTCCACCAGGCAATCCCGCATGCAGCGTCCTTCCTTCGACACCAGGGAGGGGTTGGTGGTCACGCCGGCCAGGATACCCCACCCATTGATCTCCCTGATATGCTCCACGTTAGCCGTGTCCAGGAAAAGCTTCATAAACAACCTCCGTGTGCGGGACGTCAGACGGGCTGTGCCGCTCCTTCTTCCTCTTTATCTTTCTTGGCCATCTCGTAAGCCGCGTTTATGATGTAGTCCACGACCTCGGTCATGGCGGAGTCGAGGCTTACGCTCTCGATGATCTTGACCCCCGTTAACTCCGCAAGATGGACGATGTAATCCTGTATCTTGCGGATGTTCTCGAAATGCTCCACGTATCTCTGGAAGGGCCGCGTCCCCTGCGTCTCCACCTCGCGGATGTAGAAATGGCTGCGGTGCATCTTATCGTCGCCGACCGTCACCAGCAGGGGGACGATCAAGGCGTCCGGGAACTGCTCCGGGGCGATGAAGCCGGGGACGATGTGGGCCCCCTCGATTATGATGTGCGTCCCCTCCTTGAGAGCCCGGTTGATGATGGCCCTCACCCCCACCAGGACGGAGAGGCTCTGCTCGCGGAAACCCGCCACCACCGGGTCGACGTGCGCCGGAAGGGGATGTATTAGCGCCGCCTCCGCATCGAAGGAGGAGGTATGGATGGTGGGCATGAGCTCGCGAGAGAAAAAAGCGCGCATGATCTCCCGGATAGCGTCGGTGGAGACGATGCGCACAATGCTCAGCCTGGTGGCCAGCATGGTCGCAATGGTAGATTTTCCCACACCAGTCGAACCTCCCATGAGGATGACCAGGGGTTTGTTCATGCTGCTGAAGGAGATGTAGCGCCAGTAGTTGACTGCGTAGTGTTCGCCGATCTTCTCCGTGAGGAAGTTGTAGATGAGCTTGCGCAGCTCATTGGACTGGATCTCCAGTTTGCCCTCCTGTATGAGGTATTCCTCCAGATCCGCGGCTACGTAGTACGCTTTCCCGGGAGCCAGGCCGGAGGCCATTATGGCGTTAGCGGTCAATCCCTTGGAAAAGGGAACGCGGTGGTGTTCCTCGTCGAGGATGGTTATCCTCTTTTTTATTCTTCCTTCGTCGCTCGACATGATCTCTCCAAGACCGTATCCCATATATCTGCGAAAAAGTCCTCCAGCCCCATCTCGTTCGCGACCGCTATGGGCATGTTGTGGAAATATACTACCTCTTTGCCGCGCGCGCGCGCGAAACACGTGACCACGTCCACCGCTGCCGCCTTGAGCTCTGTGAGCAATACCTCCGCTTCCCCCGCTCCCCGCAGTTCTTCCTCCAGGTAGCGGCGGTCCGACAGGTGATGACTCCTGCCCACAAGAGTGCAGCCTTCCTCACGCTCCAAGTAATCTTCCAGCAGGATGCCCGCTTCCTCGGGGGCAGTGGCAACAAGGAAAACCCGCCTGCCACGGATGGGTTTCAAGGGATGAGGCCTGAAAATCGTGTTTAAGACAACGATATCGCCATTTATCCACTTTATCCTCTCGCTGAGCTCCTGGATTTTAGGGGGAGATGCGAAAGGTTCTTCAGCCATTGTAATGATAACCCCATCGGAAATCAATAGCCGGTAAGAGCCCAGAAAACCAAGCGCTTCCTCGATATCTTGTGCCGCGCTGATCACGCATACGGCAGCGTCGGTGGCTACGGGTGGTATGCTGGAACCACTCCCTTCCATGATCACCACTTGCGCGTTGAGCCCATCGGCTAACCGGGCGGCCTCGACACAATTGGTCACGAAGGGCTCGCCGGCCATGCCTCCACCACAGCGGCGGGAGCCCACGGTGACCACGCCAGCCATGAGCGCGTCCTCGTAATGGTCGGAGGCGGCGTGTAAGCCCTTGCCCAGTTCCGAGAGGAGGAATTCCTCTCCTATCTCCCTCTCATCGACGACGTACGGCTGCGGCGGACCACCCCTGCCCATAGCCACCACCACCGGGCTTCGCCCGGTCCGCGCGAGATAGCGTGCCATCTCGGCGGATACGGCTGTCTTGCCGCATCGTTTCCCGGTGCCGATGACCGCGCAGGAAGGTTTGGAGAGGACCCGCTCCCGGCGTGGAGGCCGGAACTCGAAGTCGGCGCCGCGATAGATTGCGCCTTGTGCCAGGGCGGCTGCCGCCAGCTTCAACCTCAGTGCGGGACCCAGCACGGGGAGATCGCTCAGGTCCACCACCACACGCGGCCTGAGCCTCTGCAGCACAGCGGCCAAGTCCTCGAGGGGCTCTGCGGGGACGATGAGCTCTATCCCGCCCGCCGCAAGCTCCGAGAGGTCCTTGAGTTTCTCCGTGCCCCCGAGGAAATAGAGTGCAAGCGGTATGAAGCCTTCCTTATCCTCCAGCTCGCGCAGGGCGTCGAGGACGGTTGCGGGGTGGTGCTCCCCGTCCACCAGGAAGAGGGTTTCTATCTTGTCCTGCATTCGTCACATCTCCGATACGTACACATGCCAAGCCTCGACAAATTCCTGACGTCCGTGCGTAAACGCGCTAAGCCTGGAAATCAACGTCCGGGCGTAGCCCGATTAAAACCCCCTGCCTGGGGAACTACTGTCATTCTCCCGATACGTATTCGTGCCAGGCTTTCATTATGGTTGCCCAGATGTATGCGTGCCAGGCCTTGATAAACTCCTGACGTCCGGGCGTTAACCGCCAAGCCTTGAAGTCAGCGTCCGGGCGTAGCCCTACTTTATAAAACCCGCGAGCCCGGCGAGCAAGGTGCTCGGAGGAGCCTGCGACGACGACCAGCCTTGTCGCCGGTCCACAAAACCACTGGCACCGTGCCGCCGACCTCCGGTCTGTACTTCCGAACGTACACGTGCCAGGCCTGAGACATTCGGAAATGTCCAGGCGCTGGACACCGTCGCGCCGCCCTCCCGGGCGTCGCTGTCGCTTACGCGATGCAATCTACCGTGTGTTTACTAGATATCCGAACCGATGATCTCGCGCACTACGCCGGACAATTCGCGCTGGGTCTCGCTCACCCCCACACCGAACTGTGCGATAACATCCCGTCCGCCGAAGGGGTACTTACGGAATACCTTGACCAGGTCTTCCCTTATCTCGATCACGTTGTAGCATGGCTTGGTGTGTCCGCGCAGGCGCAGCGACGATATGGTCCCGGCGTTCACTACGTACATGTCCTCGAGCTTCCAGACATAGGGCACATGCTTGTGGCCGGTCAGGACCAGATCCACGCCGGAATAGATCAGGAGCTCCAGGACGTCGCCGGCGTCGAAGACTATGTTCCTCTCCCTCCCCGTGCCTGGAACGGGGAGGAGGTGGTGGTGCAGCGCAAAGATCTTGAAGCCCTCAACGGAATGGAAATTGTTTACTATCCTTCCATATTTCTCTCTGCCTATCTGTCCGGAGTCGAGGTCGGGTTCGCTCGAATCGACGCCCATCAGGAAAACCCCCTCCCACTCCATGTTCTGGAACAGGGGGCCGAAGAGCTCCTGGAAATGCAGGTATCCCACGTTGCGGGAATCGTGGTTTCCTGGTATCACCAGGACCCGTTCGCATTCCAGGCCGTCCAGGTAGGATGCGGCGGCAAGGTACTCCTGGCGAAACCCCTCATTGGTCAGGTCGCCCGTTATCACCACGATATCCGGCCGCAGCTCGTTGAGCTCGAGTACGGTGCGGTTCATCAGGTTGGCCACGAAATGGTAGGAGCCGATGTGGAAATCGGATATATGCGCGACGACTATGGGAGACTTGCTTATCGGGTAGATCCTCGGCGGCATGGCCAACACGCTCCACAGGGCTTGTTTCTCGCGGCACTCGAACGGGGTTCGATTCCAGTTGTCGTGCGATCTCCGAACCCTACATATTTAATATATCACACCACGCGGCTTCCAAGTGGACTAAGTACTCCGTTCCATAAATACGGTCATGCACCGAGAGCGTCGATGCGCCGCGCCCGTAAGGCGCTTGACCCTGCGTACTCACTGAGTACGTCGCAGGGAGCGGAACTAGGCTTTTCGCACAGCGAAAAGCCGTATTGCGAGGAGCTCGGCGACGAAGCAAGCTCGATGGAGTATCAAGTCGCGGCAGAAAATAGACATGTCGCACAGCGAAAAGCCGTATTGCGAGGAGCTCGGCGACGAAGCAAGCTCGATGGAGTATCACGTTTCGATAGGACACGAAACAGGTCGATGCAGCGGCGTTCGAATGCAAGCGTATCTATGGAGCGGGGTACTAAGGTCTCTGGGCACGTTCGATCAGAAGATCCAACAGCTGCCAGGCGGGAAATCCCGAGTAACTGCCATAGGTGACTCCCTTCTCGCTGAAGGAAGTGCCCCCGTCGGGTACCGCATGCGGATAGTATATGGCGAAGGGAACGGGATCGGCCACGTGGGTGCGCACCTCTATGGGAGTCAGGTGGTCGGGCATGAGGAGGAAGCCGAAATCCTCGTTGATGCGGATGGTCTCGTCCAGAAATGCGCCCACGATCTTCGCATCGAAGTTCTCGAGCGCCTGCACCTTTGCCTCCCAATTGCCCTCATGTCCCGCTTCGTCCGGCGCCTCGACATGGACGTAGGCCAGGTCCACGCTGCGCAGGCTCTCTAGGGCGTACCGCGCCTTGGCCGCATAGTCTGTATCGTAATAACCCGTTGCACCCGGGACCTCAACTACTTCCATGCCGGCCTGCAGCCCTAGCCCTTTGATGAGATCGACGGCAGTGATGATCGAGCCTGTAAGCCCGTATCTCTCTGGTATGGTAGGCAGGTCGGGGGTCCTTCCCTGCCCCCAGGGCCAGATCATGTTCGCGGGCTGCAACCCTCGCTCTATCCTCGATGCGTTCACCGCATGATCCGCGAGCAGGCGCCGCGAGACGCGCATCAGCGCCGTCAATCTCTGCGCGTTGGGGCCCTGGGGCTGTACATCCTCGATCCTCCGCCCCACTACATCGTGGGGAGGGACGCAGTGGTCAGCGAGGAATTTCAGGCCTTTCAATACCAGGAGATGGCGGTAGCCGACGCCGGGGTAGAAGGCGGTATATTCGTCCTCCAGCTTGTCCTGCAGCACCGCGATGAGTTCCCTCGCCTCCCCCGTGGTTATATGCCCGGCGCTGTAGTCGAGGAGAAGGCCGTCACCTTCCGTGACCAGGTTGCAGCGGAAGGCCACCTCCTCCGGGCCCAGGCCCACACCCATGCTCACGGCCTCGAGAGGCCCTCGCCCCGTGTAGTACTGGCGCGGGTCATAACCCAGGATGGAATAATTGGCCACGTCGCTTCCGGCCGTCATCCCCTTCGGGATAGTGATGGCGGTCCCGCTTATCCCCTCTTTGGCCAGGAAATCCATGTTGGGGGTGCGCGCGGTCTCCAGGGGGGTCGAGCCCCCGTACCTCTCGACCGGAAGGTCGGCGGCCCCGTCCGGTACCAGGATCACATATTTCATCCCCACCTCTTTTCGCCATGAAGAGGAGCCAGGTCTCTGAAGGGAAGTCAAAGACCGAGCTTCTCCAGTATCGTCTCCATGCGCGGCGGCACCGCCTGCGGTTCCTCCACGCACTTCACCGCCAAGTCGGGATCCTTGAGCCCATGGCCGGTGAGAACGCACACCACGAGCGCTCCCTGCGGCAACTCCCCGCGCCGGAAGGTCTTGTACAAACCGGCTACGGAGGCCGCCGACGCCGGCTCCACGAAAACACCCTCCCGGTCCGCCAGCAGGCGGTAGGCGTCGAGTATCTCGTCGTCGGATACCATATCGATGCTACCCTGCGACTCATCGGCCGCTGCGACAGCCCGTTCCCAGCTGGCGGGATTACCGATACGGATGGCGGTGGCCAGGGTCTCAGGGCTCTCGATCACATGTCCCCTCACGATGGGCGCCGCTCCCTCCGCCTGCCAACCCATCATGCGGGGGAGGGAATCGACCTTGCCCGCCTCATAGTATTCACAGTATCCCTTCCAATAGGCGGTGATATTGCCGGCGTTGCCAACTGGTATGAAATGGTAATCGGGGGCCCGGCCCAGTGCGTCGCAGATCTCGAAGGCCCCGGTCTTCTGCCCCTCGATGCGATAGGGATTCAGGGAGTTCACCAGTACTACGGGGTGATCCTCGCTGATCTTGCGCACCAGTTGCAGCGCCTGGTCGAAGTTGCCGTCCACGGCTATCACCTTCGCGCCGTGGATCAACGCCTGTGCCAGCTTGCCCAGGGCGATGGCTTTGCTCGGTATGAGTACGGCGCAGTCGAGTCCTGCCCTGGCCGCGTAGGCGGCAGCCGAGGCACTGGTGTTGCCGGTGGAGGCGCAGATCACCGTTCTCGCGCCTTCCTCCACTGCCTTAGAGAGCGCCATGGTCATACCGCGGTCCTTGAAGGAACCGGTGGGGTTGAGGCCCTCGTATTTGAGCAACACCCTGGCCTCCAGCTGTTTGCTTATATACCCGGCCTCCACCAGGGGGGTGTTGCCCTCCAGGAGAGTCACCACGGGCGTACTCTCTCCCACCGGCAGGAATCCACGGTAGGCTTCGATGACGCCTCTCCATGTCGGACCCAATGTCTTCCTCTCTCGTAGGCTGCGGTTCCCGGGGGCCCATGGCCGATCCCGGTACCGCCTTTTCCATTAATGCCGGCCGCGGGGCTGGCAGTTGCGAAAACGACCTTGGCAGCGGCTTTCCCGGCGCCTTTACCTTTCATCCACGTCGGCGTCTTCCACCCTGATCACGCTGACGATGCGGTTGACCGCCTCCAGCTCTTCCAGCCCCCTCACCGTGGCGCGGAGGCTCGCCTCCCGTACGGCGTGGGTGATGAGGACGATACGCGCCTCCTTCCCCATGCCGTGTTGTATCACCGACTTGATGCTCACCCCGTTGTCCCCGAACACGCCGGCGATCCTTGCCAGCACTCCCGGGCGGTCGGGCACGTTGAAGATCATGAAGTAGCGGCAGACCACGTCCGCCATGTCCTTGATGGGCTTGTCGTAGAAGCAGGTACATCCCACCATGCGCCCGCCCGAGAGCATATTGCGGGATATGGAGATGACGTCGCCGACCACGGCGCTCGCAGCCGGCAGCGAGCCCGCGCCCTTGCCATAGAACATGAGCTCGCCGACAGCGTCGCCGGACACGAAGATGGCGTTGTTCTCGTCCCGCACCGCCGCCAGGGGGTGGTCGGCCGGGATCATGGTGGGGTGCACCCGCACGCTGATGCCGTCCGTCTCGTCCTTGGCCACGGCCAGCAGCTTGATGACGTAACCAAGGTCCCGCCCGAAGGCGATGTCGTCGGAGGTGATGCCGGTGATACCCTCGGCATAGACGTCATCCAGGGTCACGCGCGAGTTGAAGGCCATGGAGGCCAGGATGGCGAGCTTCGCGGCCGCGTCCCTCCCCTCGACATCGGCGCTGGGATCGGCCTCGGCGTACCCCAGGGACTGGGCCTTGGCGATGGCCTGGGAAAAGGACAAGCCCTCCTCGGTCATGCGGGTCAGGACGTAGTTGGTGGTGCCGTTGACTATCCCCAGCATCTGATATACGGCGTTTCCGGCCAGGCTCTGCTTGAGCGGGAGCAGAATAGGTATGCCGCCCCCCACGCTGGCCTCGTAGGCTATATCCACCCCCGCCTCCTCGGCCGCCCGCAGGATCTCTCCGCCGTGGGTGCTCATGAGTTCCTTGTTGGCGGACACGACATGCTTACCCGCGGCAAAGGCCGCGAGGATGAAGCCGCGCGTGGGTTCGATCCCACCCATGACCTCGACGACGATGTCCACTTCCGGGTCTTGGATCATCGTCGTTGCGTCGGTGGTGAGCATGCTTTCCGGCACTTCCACGTAGCGTGGGTCCGCGAGGTCTGCGACCGCGATGCTCTTGACCCGGATCTCGCAGCCGGTACGCCTGGAGATGGCCTCAGCGTTGTCCCGGAGGATGCGGATGACCCCGGAACCCACCGTGCCGCAGCCTAGCTGCCCCACGCGGATGATCCTCTTTTCTTCCGCCATCTGTCCCTCCAACTCCCGGCATCGTTTCGAATAAGGTTATTCTAACAGGACCTAACGTCCGGAGGTATGCGTGCCAGGCATTCTATCGCGTGTGCATGCAAAATCCGGATGAGTGTCACCCCTACGTGGTTGCGCGGATGTATGGGCTTATCGATCGGGCGTTGGTGGTCATACGTGTGGAGGATGAAGTGGGTAGCGACGATGCGAGGTCGATTGCGGCGATCGCGCAAAGTAACCGAATCGTGCGTATACAGCGACAAGGGAGATAAAGAACTCATCTCGTGCGTAGCCCTACTAAATAAAACCCGCGAGCCCGGCGAGCAAGGTGCTCGGAGGAGCTTGCGACGACGACCAGCCTTGTCGCCAGGCCGGAAGAACACGCACCGTCGCGCCGAAGACGGCGCTGGCGCTTTCGCGCTGCAGGCTGTCGTGCGTGGTTGCTCAGATGTAATAAGGGTGCGTGATATAATCCAGCTATGAAACCGAAGGAACCCGTATTACAGGTAGCCCTTGACTTCGTGGACCTCGAAAGGGCCATCCAGGTCGCCGCGGAGGCGGTTGCCGGCGGTGTGGACTGGATCGAGGCGGGGACCCCGTTGATCAAGAGCGAAGGGCTCAATGCGGTACGAGCCCTGCGCCAGCGCTTCCCCGACCACGTCATCATCGCCGACATGAAGACCATGGATGCGGGCAGGGCGGAGGTGGAGGCCGCCGCCAAGGCCGGCGCAAACATCATAGACGTCCTGGGAGCCGCTTCCGACGCTACGGTACGGGAATGCGTGGAGGCGGCCGACAACTACGGCGCCGAGATCATCGTGGACCTCATCGAAGTCGGTGACCCCGTGGACCGCGCGCGCGCCGCCGAGGCGGCGGGCGCCGATTATATCGCCGTGCACACCGCCATAGACATGCAGATGCGCGGCGGGGACCCCTTCGAGAGGTTAAAGGTGGTGGCCAACACCGTGGACATTCCCATAGCCGTGGCAGGGGGCATCAATTCCGAGACGGCGGCGAAGGCGGTGGAGAGCGGCGCGGACATAGTCATCGTCGGCGGCGCGATCATCAAGAGCAAGGACGCCCGCAGGGCGACGGAGGAGATCAAACGGGCCATGCTCACGGGCGAGGCGGTGAAAACAGACCTCTATAGGAGAGTCGACCTGGAGAACGTCAGGGACATATTCGAGCGCGTATCCACCCCCAACATATCCGATGCCATGCACCGCTCCGGAGAGCTGGAGGGTATCATGCCCATCAGCCCCGGGATGAAACTAGTGGGACCCGCGCTGACCGTTCGCTCCTACCCGGGCGACTGGGCCAAACCCGTCGAAGCCATCGACCTGGCGGAAGAGGGCGACGTCATAGTGATCGACGCCGGCGGTTTGGGGCCGGCGCTCTGGGGCGAGTTGGCCACCCACAGTTGTATCCAGAAGAAAGCGGCGGGGGTGGTGATCGACGGGGCCATCCGCGACACCGTGGAGATCCGCGTCCTTGGTTTCCCCGCTTTCTCCCGTCTCATAACCCCCACCGCCGGGGAGCCCAAGGGCTTCGGCGAGATCAATGTGCCCATCAAGGTAGGAGGGAAGCGCGTCTTCCCAGGTGATTGGATGGTGGGCGATGACGACGGGGTGGTGGTGATCCCCCGGGACAAAGTGGTGGAGATCGCCAACCGTGCCATGGACGTGCTGGAGAAAGAGAACCGCCTGCGCGGGGAGATAGAGGCCGGCTCCACCCTGTCCCAGGTAGCTTACCTCGAGAAATGGGAAAAGAAAAAGTAGCTGGGGTCAGCCCCGGACATGGGACATTTCTCCCAACAAATCGCTGAGATGGGGTCAGCTGCTCAAACGACACATATTCATTGATGTTAACAGCAATCAGGTAAAGGTTCCTTAATATGTGTCGTTTGAACGGCTGACCCCATCTCTTGAGACGTTTTCTCAAGATGTCCCATGTCCGGGGCTGACCCCGTTATTCCTTACGACGGCGCCACTTGCTCAACCACTGCTTCTTGGCGAGATCGGCGGGGGCCTCCTCGTCCGAGGCGTCCCATACATCTTCCTCTCCGGCTTGCGGCTCTTTCGCGGCAGGCGTCTCCTCGGTCAGCAGGGCCGCCCCCTGGTAGTTGGGTACCTCCCATATCAGGGCGGTCAAGGGGCTTTCGGCGCCCTTGCGTTCGGCGATAGCCGACAGGAACAAAGAGGCCTTGGCTGGATCGGAGGCCCGGCGCAGGATCAGGGTCAAGTCGCGCGGCCCTATCACCTTCGCCACGACGGGATCGCACAGCACCGCGATATCCCCGGGTTGCAGCTGCACTTCCTCCACCTCGATGGCCTCGCCGGAGCTCGAACCGAGCAGCGCCTTATCGTCGCCTTCCGCCTGGAAAACGGAACGCGCCTCTCCCTCGTGAAACAGGAACAACCCTCCCCTGCCGCTGCGGGCTGCATAGGCGTTCGTGGTGCCGGCGATCACTACTGCAAGATCCAACTCGAAGCCCTGGTCGGACCACCTCTCCAATATGTACTGGTGGATGTGATGGAAGATGCGCTTGAGCATGCGGCTGTAGTCGGGGACCTTGAGGTCGCGTCCTTTTTGTTTGAAGAATTCGTGCAGGAGCGCTATAGCATAGCGTCTCATCTCGAGCTCTTCCAGGCCTGAGCCCTCGGAGCACAACCCCGCCGCGAAGACCAGCCCGGATGGACTACCGCCCTCCCTCATCTTCAAGACGAAAAAGGGGGCATCCGGCGGGGAACTCCTCTCCCCGGTATGGGAAATGCCGATGTTGGGGCCTCCCTCTTGGATGCTGTTTCACCTCCCGATTCCTGCGGCCGCCACTCTACGGCACCGCGCTATCAAACGGGTTCAATCCCAGGCTCGCTCCCCGCGCACCAGGTCCTCGTAGGACTCCCTCTCTCTCACTACGCCGAAGCGGTCACCTTCCACCATGACCTCGGCGACGCGGCGGCGGGAATTGTAGTTCGAGGACATGGAGAAACCATAGGCGCCGGCGCTCATGACAGCGAGCAACTCCCCCGGCTCGGAGCGCGGTAGCGCCCGCTCCTTGGCCAGAAAGTCGCCGGATTCGCAGACCGGTCCCACCACGTCCACGGTCTCATCCTCCCGTCCCGTTTTCCTCACGGGGATTATCTCGTGGAAGGACCCGTAGAGACTGGGGCGGATGAGGTCGTTCATCGCCGCGTCCACCACCAGGAAATCCTTTTCCCCCGTGCGTTTACGGTATAGGACCTGGGTGACGAGTATGCCCGCGTTGCCCACGATCATGCGCCCGATCTCCAGGATCACCGTGCAGCCCGACTCCCTGAGTATGGGCTCCAGGGCCTGTGCGTAATCCCGTGGGTAGGGCACATCCTCCTGCCGGTAGGGTATCCCGAAGCCGCCCCCGATATTTATATAACGGATGGTGTGGCCGCTCGACTGCAACCGCTTCAACAGTTCCCCGATGATCGAGAGGCTGGCGCGGAAGGGATCCACCTGCGTTATCTGGGAACCGATATGCTGGTGCACCCCCACGACCTCCACATTGGGCAACGAGGCGGCGTGCTCGTAAACCGCCAGCGCCTCCTCGATGCCGATGCCGAATTTGGCCTCCTTCAACCCGGTGGCTATGTAGGGATGGGTTCCCGCATCCACATCGGGATTGACCCGCAGCGCGATAGACGCTTTCACGCCCTGCTCGCCGGCCACCCGATCCAGGGTGGACAGCTCGGTGGTCGATTCCACGTTGAACATCAATATCTGAGACCGCAGTGCGAAGGCCATCTCCTCTGCGGTCTTGCCTATACCCGCATAGACGATCTTCTCCGCCGGGATCCCCACCTTGAGGGCCCGGAACAGCTCGCCCCCCGAGACGATATCGGCGCCCGCTCCAACCGCTGCCAGCGTCGACAGCACCGCGAGGTTGGAGTTGGCCTTGGTGGAATAGCAGATGAGATGGGGCAGGCCGGAGAAGGCCTCATCCAGGCGGCGGTAATGGTCACGCAGGGTACGGCGGCTGTAGACGTAGACCGGCGTCCCCACCTCCCCGGCGATGCGTTGGAGCGGCACGTCCTCGCAGTATAGTTCCCCGTCTCGAAACCTGAAATCGTGCATGTCTTTCGTACACCAACCCCTATTCCCCTATGAAGGTGACCACGAGGGCGCGAGACCTGGGTACCTCGTCGAAGTCGATAAAGACCACTTGCTGCCATCTCCCCAGCTGGGGCACCCCCTCATCGAAGGGCACGGTCAGGGAGGGACCCAGCAAGCCCGCCCGCACATGGGAATGGCCGTTGGAATCGACACCCCGCTGGTTGTGATGGTAATCGCGGTCAACGGGAGCGATGAAGTCGAAGAGCTCACGGAAATCGATGCAGACGCCGGGCTCGTGCTCCAGGGTGGTGACCGCCCCGGTGGCGCCGGGAACGAAGACATTGAGTATCCCGCTCGCAAGACCGGTATCTCCCAGCATGGCCCTGATCTCCTCGGTGATCTCCACGATGTGGGCGTCACCTTCCGTTTCGAACTCTATCCGCTTGTGTATCACCGCCATCGCTCCGCTCCTCTCAACATTCATTATAGTCATTAGGGCACCATCCCATAAATACGCTGGCATTCGAACGCCGCTGCGCCGCTCTCGGTGCGTAACCGTATTTATGGGACAGCGCACCAGGGGGAGCCAGGTCTTATATTGTCGTCATCAAGACTACCGTTTAAACATCGGGTACAACAAGGCGGTCGGCCATGCGGTCGAAACCTTCAGGGTTTGCCGGCGAAGTACCCCGTTCCGTAAATACGGTCATGCACCGAGAACGCCGATACGCCACGCCCGCAAGGCGCTTGACCCTGCGTACTCGCTGAGTACGTCGCAGGGAGCGAAGCTAGGCTTCTCGCGAAGCGAGAAGCCGTATTGCGAGGAACCGAGCGACGAAGCAATCTCGATTTAGTATCACGTCGCGGCAGAAAATAGCCAGGTTGCTCCGCGAGAAGCCGTATTGCGAGGAACCGAGCGACGAAGCAATCTCGATTTAGTATCACGTCGCGGCAGAAAATAGCCAGGTTGCTCCGCGAGAAGCCGTATTGCGAGGAACCGAGCGACGAAGCAATCT
>Ga0315277_10004536_pt1 | contig 18534 bp, 10 predicted proteins | sample YL17G05_15_MG_FD_203695 | JGI IMG/M metagenome (GOLD analysis project Ga0315277, IMG submission 203695) | Sediment microbial communities from Yellowstone Lake, YNP, Wyoming, USA - YL17G05_15 | ecosystem: Environmental > Aquatic > Freshwater > Lake > Sediment | place: USA: Wyoming | collected...
GAGATATTCTTCGCCCACTCGGAGACGTCAGCAACTATCTTCTCGTCAGGCACTCCGTTGTATCTCCAGACGTAGATGAGATCAAGAATAGTCTTCTCGGGATCGGAAAAACGTATGCCGTTCCCTTTCTTTATGCCGAATCCGAGCAACGAAGACGAGAGCTTCAGGAACTTGAATTTGTAGCCGGCTATTGTTATGGGGTTCGCTCTGAAAATTATGTCGCTGATGACTTCCTCTATGGCAAAATGCTCGTGGGTCATGTTGTTCAGCTTGAGCGCACTGTGCAGGCCAAAGTACCAGTTGCTTACCTTCTTCAGTTCCAAGCCCTTTGCAACAAGCTCCAGATGATTGTACTTGCTCTTCCCGAGCTCGAACTCCTCAACAGACTTTACGTAGAATATGCCCCGGAAAATCCGCACGATGTAGCCGCGAGCAGCAAAATATCTCACGATCGTGTCATAGTCCAGCTTCATGGACTTGCAGTATGCTTTGAGCTCCTTGGATGTGACAAACTCCCTTCTGTCCATGCGGAGCTTCCTGAGCAGAACATTCATTTTCACACATATCACAACCTCACACAAAGTGTGATATTATGATATATATCATTACGTAACATAAAGCTTCAACGCAGCCACTCCAATTCCAGTAATCATACAATGGAAGTCCAGCAACTTATTGAGCTCGAGACCAGACGCCACAGATGGCCCCCTATGGTTATTCCGTAATGGAGAATTCTTGGTCTCCACTTTTTCATTATGGTCCGCGAAAAATCATGTTGAATGGGATGGCAAAGGCTCCAATGTATGATCCTACTGATTGCAGTAGCAGTAAACGTAACCGTCGCAGCAAGACTCTACCCAAGAGTCGCCGTCTAAAGCGGATCAACTTTCAATTAACCCGTGTTAATGTGATGGTTGGGTCCATAGCTCAGTCTGGATAGCGCTTTTCGGAAATCGGCTTTCATATCCTCAATGTGGCCATGTCTCTGTGTGGGCCAGTAAGTTGGATAGATCTCAAAGGCTAGTTTGCGCAGTTGTGCAATGATCGGCGACTTTTCGCGTGCAAGCTCGACTGATTCTCTGTGGAGCCCTGAAAGGATCCTGGAGCAGCCCATCAGAGTGACACCGCCGAGGAGAATTATGAGTTGCGGCTTCATGAATTCTATTTCGCGCGCAAGATGACGCTCAACGCACAGCCTGATTACCGAAGATCGCGGATTTTTATTGTTCATTGAGCGGCCATCGGGTTTTGGTTTTCCTGATGGGCACTTCACTGTTGGTACCAAGAAGAATCCATGATCCAAGAAGTCCTGAATCGTCTCAACCTTAACCCCGATCTCGTTGAGCCGAAGAAACAGTTTGTCTCGTAGTCCGTCTGGACGTGTTTCGTCATAGAAGTAAGCCCCTGATGCTGGTGGAGCTTCTGAAATGAAAAGGATCTTCACGTTTGATGGTTCGACGGGATGTTTCTTCGCGCGTTTGCACAGTACCTCGTCGAACTTTTGCCTGTCACATTCCAGGCAGGCCTCAATGCCATATTGGATGTGGTTCCATGCGTTCTCCAATTATGTGCACCGGTCTTCGCTCATGTAATCATGGACAAACTCCCAATGCCAAGAGGGCTATTTTCCTTTGCCGCACTCTTGAAAGGCCAGGTCAAAGTCTCGGAGGATGGTCAAGGCTTCATCTTGACGAACAGGTCTGTCGATCGTGGAGATCTTAGGCCTTGGAAGACGTTTCACTTTGAAAGGGAATGGGTCTTTGTCCAGTTCGAATTGTGCGATTTGAACTCTGATACTGGGTCTCTTGAAGGCGTATGCGTATATTAGGGCTTGGCGTACTGCTCTGTCTTTAATGGCTTCGACTCTTCGTCCAGTTTGCGTGGTCGATTTGAACTCGTAGACGTATGAGTCTGCTATGCCGTCAGGTACGCCACCGATAAGGTACTCTTTGAAATGAATCCACAAGCGGACTTTCGGCAGTTTCTCGGCGTAGATGATCTCTGCTATGTGCCCGAGTTCAAACGGGTCTTGAACGACTATGTTAGCATCAGCATCTTCAGACTCCAATAGATACCTGTTCAGCTTGAGGAGTAGATCCTTCGAAAGAGGCTTGCAAGGCAATTGCTCTACTCGTTTCATCAAAGATGCTTCTGTTCCCGACAGCGTCCTTCGTGGTCCGCCGGAACAGTGTTCCTTCCAAAGCTTGAGCATGACCGGCCTGGTTATCCTCAGCATGAGAAGCTTCTTGTTCGCGCGGTCCAGTGTTAGCTCTTCGCCATATTGCTTCAGATCCTCGTTGTAGGCTTGCTCGTATTTCCTGCGGTACTCAGGTCTCCTGAGGCTCGCGACTTTTCCGTGAGTAATGTCGTGAGTTCCCGCAAAGATGGGTTCCAAAGCTTAGAGCGCTACTTCTTTTTATGGTTCTTCTTTGAGAGGCGCGGCTCCTGGGTGCTCGACCGTCTTGAAATCCACATTCTTCTTCTCTATGGCTTCACGGATGGATCGCTCAACGGGGGTTAGTTTGGATCTACCGCTTTTGACCTCGATGAATGTTACCCTCTCGACCTCGCGATTCAAGGCGAGGCCATGGAAGCACACGTAATCGACAGGGTCCCAGATGCTACGCAAATCACCCGGCACATAGTCAAAGCCTGGGAGAAACGGTCTCACCTGCTCGAAGAGATCGCCCATCAATTTGCTCCTACTTCTCTTGATTGCATCCTTCCTGATCTCGAGCTTCTGGTCGTCAAGTTCGCGCTCTTTCTTCCGAAGTTCGGTGAGGAAGTCCTCTATCCGGTCGGGTATGTAGAATATCTCCATCTCGCTCAGTCGAATTAATCCGTGGCAGAGGGGACAGAAACCCGCGATTTGATCCTCGACTCTGAGGAAGTCACGAAAGTTGACTGAGAGCTGCTTAAGGGACATTTTAGATTCCACGCGCCACAGTGCAAAATATGGTAATTGCCTCCGATGAGGACTATGTGACTGAGGCGTGAGACCTGAAGTGACAGGTCCCGAGTCAGCTGACGCTCAATTCTGAACGGTGTCGATTGCGGCTCTTGGAATGCGCTTTAGGTTATCGTAGCTCAGTCTGGGCAGCGCCATCGATGTGCGTAGGCGTTTAGCGTCTAGGGCACAAGCCCTCTAAAGACCTTCGTTCCCATTGAATGTGGGACACGCCTGGGTTGCTGGGTTCAAATCTCCGCGGACCGCCTATCTCGAAGAGTGGAAGTGCCCGGTTCTCGGTCGCCACCCAAAGCAATTCGATGTTTTCATCTTTCAAGAGTTGGGAGTGAACAGCAGTGACTAATGATGTTGCTATGAAGCCTAGGGTGGTTTCCGTTCCAGATTAGGGGGCAGCGATAGCATCATGGAGGAAGTTTCAAGTCTCGAAATTGGCGTAATGAAATCATCGTCATACCGACGACATACATGTTCTTTTTGGTATCTATCATAAAATTCGGAATCGGCCTACCTCTCTGCTCCCAGGTCCAATCTCGATAGGACGCGCGCCTGATCAACTCTCTCATAGCTCGGGCGGGAATCCAGTAGTAAGCGTCCCAATTCTGAATTCTGGGATTCCAACATATCCACAGGTAGGAGTCTGCTCTTCTTTGAATATTGAACCAATATCGTCCGGAAGGGCGCGGGCTGGTCAATTTTATGTTGATTCTTCTGCCTCGCACCATGTAAAGAGAATTCGCGATTCTTGCGGATGGAAGCTTAAGTCTCTTGAATAGTTTCTGTTTAATTCGGTTCGCTTCATTTAAGTCGATTCTGTTGGCAAATCCTCTGCGAAACGCTTTGCTCAAATTCCTTCTACAACCTAACCGAATTCAACGCTTGTGATCTGGTTGACATCCTGTTCGAGTTCACATATGTGACCTACTGGTAATGCTCTGTTGAAATACCTTGCGAGGCCGGTTTTGAGAACTTGTATTATTCCAGTTCGTCTGAACTGGATAGATCTCCATAGTGGGAAGGACTAATATTGCTTCGTGCGGGAAGAGTTGTCTTCTATGCGCGTTCTTCTCGTCGAGCCTGACTATTACACAAGATACCCACCCCTTGGTCTGTTGAAAATCGGCGCATATCATAGAATGAAGGGCGACGTCGTTGAATTGGTAAGAGGGATCGCGAAACCCGCTAGCTCGCCCGACCTTGTTTATGTGACCAGTCTGTTCACTTACGCTTGGAAACCTGTTCACGAGGCTGTTGCCTGTTACAAACGGATGTTTCCTGATGCGAGTTTTCACTTGGGCGGCATATATGCGTCTCTCCTTCCCGAGCATGCGAAGCTGTCTGGCGCGGACGTAGTCCACGCAGGGTTATTCTATGAAGCTGAAAGTCTCATGCCCGCTTACGACCTGGTCCCCAAATGGCGTGCAAGCATTTTGTTCGCCTCACGAGGATGTATCCGACGTTGCGGGTTTTGCTCCGTTCCGAAACTGGAGGGCAGACCCAACAGCCTCCGATACGGAATCCGCGACTTGATCTACCCAACCCACAATCGCGTGATTTTGTGGGATAACAACATCTTGGGCAACATGAACTGGCGAGAGGTTCTTGACGAACTAATTGAAATCGGTTTGGAAGTCGATTTTAACCAAGGACTTGACGCTAGACTGGTAACCGACGGAGTGGCGGAGAGAATTGGGCGGATCAAGATGTCAGTTATTCGGTTGGCGTACGACTACTATGGCATCGGTCCCGCGGTGAAAAAAGCAATCGAACGTCTTGAAGCGGCAGGAAAACGAAGGAGAGACATAGTCGTCTACACATTGTTCAACTATACCGATGATCCTGGGGACTTCTTCGATCGAGTGAAGGACCTACTTACGTGGGGAGCGGTCTGTTACCCCATGCGATATGAACCATTGACCTCGCTTGCCAAGAACCGCTACGTGTCTCCTCGATGGGATCCTCAACGACTTGAAATGGTGGCCGACGCAAGGAGAGTAATGGGGTGCGCTGGAGCATTCCCCCCGTACAAAGCCCTAGTCAAGAAAGTCGTGAAGGCTGAAAGTTTCGATGAGGCGTTCAAACTCCGCCCATTAGCAAGGGCGAAGCCTCGTGCAATCAGCCCCGCATTAAGAGAGCAAGGAGAAGACCACATGCAAATCGTGGCCGTGCAACAATCCAGGAGGAGCCTTGGTTGAATCACGAAGCCTGGCAGGTGGGCTCAAAGTCCCCACCGACAGTTTGCCTGTGTTGTGGAATGAAATTCGATGAGTCCAAACGTAGGATGAGGGGTCCGTACCTCACAAGCCCCTATCTGTACGTCTGCCAAGTATGTTGGGAGAATCATTACCTCTTCTTTCCTGACAAAGACCCGCAAACGACAATTATTGAAAAGTCTAAAAGGGTACTCGGCCATTCGGAGAGGTGACGTTGTCATCTGATCTTCAGGAGCTCCGGAGCCAATTTCGCCTAGTTCGAGAGACATTTCAGAAGCATGGCTCCTATATTCCAGCGACTCTGGATGATCCGCCGGAGGAACCCCAACCACCAGATATGGACCGGCTCGATGATGACTCGAATTTTGATCGCAGGAATCTATGCGTGAACGTCGAGGAATCGACCTCCGGCGGCGCCCTTCATGTTGACCCTGGTCCGATTCTGCCCCGCACTGAACGAAATTTCTTCAAGTATTTCCTCGACGGCTCGATAAGGACTTACTACCTTGGCGAGCAACTCGAGAATGGGCGGTCGTATCCTCTAATCGCAACCGAAGTTGCGTCCGCCGCTATATTGCGGTCGGAAGATGGTAGACAATCGGTCGCCGGATTCAAGAGGAAAATCGCACTGTTGATTCCACCTGCGCCCCCTATGCTTCCAGAAACAGTTCACGAATTGATGGAAGTCAGGGAACAGATGATGTCGACGACTTCTCGCTTCAAGCTGGAGGTGGTGAAGTTGGACGCGCACGAGCGTCAAGAGGGCGTTGATTTGCGGACTTCCCTGTTGGGGAAGGCGAGAGCAGAAATGCACACCGTGGAGCATGATCTTGCGCATCAGATTAAACGCAGCGAAGAGGAGTGGCTAGTCCTCGATGGCGCGATTCGCAAGCACGAATTCCTTGGGCTCAAGGAAACAATTGGCCTTGCAAAATCCTTTAGCCGAAACCCGATCTTCCGGACACAAGATAGGGGGATCATTGACGTGGTTGCGCTGGTTTCGGAACTCAGAGAGGGCCAGCGAACGGCTGTGTTCAAGCATGAGTCTGTAGCAGACTCGGAATCTCGCGAAGGCGACAGGGCGAGGAAAGAGGTGGCCTTCTGGTACACTCGTTTGCGTTCGGGAAAGGGGCTGGAAGGTCCTCTTCAGGGGGTTGTGAAGATCGATTATCATCTGGAGAAGGATCGATTGGATTCGACTGATCTTGAGCTCGTTAATAGAATAACCCGAGCTCTCGCGGCCGAAAGATATGTTTCGCCATATCCGACGCCGCGATGGCACGCTCACATATATCCCATTTTCACCGCGGAGAACTATATCAAGGCGAGTCTGTTGTCTCCGCTCGTTTTTCGTGGTTACTTTGGAGCAAGATGAAATGAGTAAGGGATTGGAAGAGAAGACCAAGACGCAACAGGTCATCGGCAAAACCACGGCCACAGAAAACCAACCGAACACTGTGGACACATTCTCATTTTGGCTCAGCCCCGAAACCTTGGTCAACCCCTTCGACTTCGTAACCGTCGATCACCTCATGAGCACCAGGACAATCGGCGTTGTTCGAGACATGAAGACGATCACAGACGCTCCATCACATCTTTCAAATTACGTGAGCAGCGAGTTCGGAAACGTAATGATCGCCCCGAACACTAATCGAATTACTACAACGATCGCTGAGGCTGCAGTTCTGGCAAACTTTGGGGAGGACTCTGACCTTGAGATCAACATGCCTGTAGAGAATGATAGGCCTGTGCGATTTGCGACTGCTTCCGAGATCGGCCTTGCCTTGGGTGCCGAAGACCTGCGCATACCCGTCTCAATGGGTCTGATCGAGATGTCCAACGGCGCGAAGATTCCGATCAAGGTCGATGGGCGTTACCTCCTCGGTCCTGAAGCGGCCCACCTTAACGTGTCCGGAATATCCGGTCTGGCTACGAAGACCTCGTACCTAATGTTCCTAGTCCAGTCGATACTGAAAGCCTACGGATCCGATAAGATAGGCGTCGTTATCTTCAATGTCAAACAGCAAGACTTGCTCCACATCGACCACGAAGCACCGGACCTGCAGACGGAAGACCTCGAGATCTACAAGGCTCTTGATATTGAACCCAAGCCTTTCCAGAACGTGACCTACTTCCTACCAAGGGGCGAGGACGGAGAAGCCGATTCTGAACATGAACCTCGAAACAGCAAGATCTACTGTTACAGCTTACGTGACTGCGTTACCGAGGGGCGGAACAACCTGGATTTGCTGTTCTCTCAAGTGCGCGATCCCGATTACACCATTGCCAGTATCTTGGAACACCTCCGCGAGCAAAATTGGCCGGTCCACTTTGGCCGCGACATCACTCGCAACGACGAAGTTCTTCGGAGAGCCGATCAGGAAGTTGAAACGTGGGAAGATCTGAGGCTGTATGATTACTACCCTAACAACATCAGATCTGGGTCAAGAGGAAAATTCAGAAGGCATCTCCAACGCCTTACATCATCTAACCTTTTCGTTCCCACACGTAAACACGAGGTCTACCTGGGTGAAGAAATCAAGAAACTTCGAGGCGGCCAGGTCTATGTCATAGACATATTCAAAGTGAGCCCGTCCGAGGAGAGAGCGGCATTCGTCGTCGGAGACGTCCTGCGAAGCATCGAGGAGATGTACTCGGAAGGGTCGGATTCATGGCCTGAAAAGGTAATCCTCCTCGTAGATGAGCTAAACAAATATGCCCCTCGAGGTACTCAACCAGCACCAGTGGCTCAACAGGTTATCGAAATCGCCAGAACCGGAAGATCCAGGGGAGCAGTACTTTTCGGGGCGGAACAATTCAAGAGCGAGGTTCACGAGCAGGTATACGAGAACGCAGCTACTCACATTATCGGCAGGACGGGCTCGTCTGAACTTTCTTCCCACCCATACTCATTCCTCGACAAGGAGACAAAAAGCAATGTAACTCGGCTTGAAAAGGGCGAGCTGGTTCTAGTTCACGCGGCCTTCCGGCAACCGGTTAAGGTCGTGTTCCCACGGCCATCGTACATGCGGCAAGAGGCTGTGGTCGAGGAACCCAGCGGTCCCGAGAGTCTTCGCCCAAATGGCGCCTTCTCAGCGTCCTAGCGGAGGACCGCAATTTGGTTCTCAAAGTTCTAGCGACAGCCGACAACCACCTTGATTTCTCCGCTGTTCAATTTGGGCCAAAACGCTACGAACGTAAAATGGACTTTCAGCGCTGTTTCATGGCTGTCATGGATTATGCGCTCAAGAACGAACCCGACGTGGTCCTCCTCGGAGGCGACCTGTTTGATAGTATCAACCCGCGAAATCCCCCTCGCTCCTTCTTGATGAGAATTTTTCGCGAATTGCATGACAAAGGAATTCGCGTGATCGCGGTCAGCGGCGAACACGACACACCAAAGAGCCAAGAAGAAGGATCCTCGCCGCTTACAGTGTATGGCGAATCAGGCTGCATTACATTCTGTCAAAGCTACCAACAGCCTACACCCATCATCTTCAACAGCCGCGACGGCGACAAGGTTGTTGTGACTGGGCTGAGTCGCAGTCCTTTCGCGGTTCCTGGGACGGACCCTTTGGAGCAATTTGCCCCCAAAGAGCACGGCGACATTAATGTCCTGCTTACCCATTACCCCATTGGTGGCTTTCAAGGATACTTCGCTAGCGATCCTGTAATACAACTCTCGTCTGTGCCAAGAGACTTCCAACTTGTAGTGTCCGGACATCTCCACACTCACCAGCAGATTGAGTCACGTGAGACCGTCCTCATCTATCCTGGAAGCACAGAGAGAGCCTCAATCACCGAAGCGCCGAATGAGAAAGGGTTCGTTTGGCTTGAAATAGCCAAGAAAGGACTTGTATCAAAACCTCAATTCATCCCAACCCCAGCAAGGCCTGTCAAGCTTCTTGAATATGCAATCCCTCAGAAGGGGGACCTCACGACGCTGCTTAAGGCCGAAATGGAGCGTTTGAAGGATCCGCAGCTAGCGCTCTGGCTTCGCATGACAGGGAAGACCACCCCTCAACAGCTCGCTACCTACAGACGACCAGTTCTACAGGCATTTGGAGCCGAGATCTTCTTCCACGTATCAATGGAAGATGCCTGGGAGCTTGAAAAAGACAAACCCTTAGACACCATGCCACGCACCACGCCTCTTCAAGAGCTCGAGAGATATTTCGAAGGTGAAATCGTCAAAGCCTCAACCGAGAGGAAACAGGAGCTCAGAGACGCGTTTGAAACAGCGCGGGACATCCTCAAGGAGTTTGGAGCATGGTAACACTTCTGAGCCTAGAGGCATCGAATTTTAAACGGCTCAGTCTGCAGCACCCGCTCGAATTCGGCAAAGGCACCACATTGATCGCAGGCCATAACGAGAGCGGCAAGTCCACCATACTGGACGCCATCCTCTTCGCCTTGTTCACTCGAACCATAAGGCCCAGCGCTAGACCGCAAGACGAAGACCTTCTCCAATACGGAACAAACAAACTCACCCTCCGCCTTCTGTTCGCAGTCGAAGATCGCACATTCCTAGTGGAGCGGAGGATTTACAGGAACAAACCCAACGAAGCCATCCTCAGCGAAAGACTTCCCAACGGAACTCTGAAGGCTGTTGCAACCAAAGTCAACCCCGTAAATGATGAGATTGCAAAGCTCCTGGGGGGCCTCTCCTTCGATGAGATCATTGCAAGCAACGTTGTCGCACAAAAGGAACTGAATAAGATAGTAACGCTGAGGCTAGGAGACCGGATTGCCGTAATCAATGCTTTCCTCAATTTGGATTCATTCAACGAAGCTGCTCAGAAACTAGCCGACGAGAAACGAGGAATAGAGGGGACGCCGTCAAGTCCTGGGACGTTTCCTGTTGCAAAACAGAGACTCGAAGACCTTCAAAGGGAACTTGAGGACTGGAAGGCAAAGAGGAAAGAGCTTGAAGACACTCAAGTAAACCTGACGGACCTTCAGAAGAAAGCGGATGAAAGCCAAAAGGAATATGAGAAAACGCACGAGTTGTTCACAAAGCTCGAAACATATCAGAAACAGCTGACAAAGAAGAACCAGATTGCCACGGACATCAAAAACAAGAATGAGACGCTTGACGGAATCAAGAAACAAATAGGCGACTTGGAAACCAAGCAGAAGGACTTATCTTCTCTCAATAAAGAATCGAAGAAGTACGAAGGAACCAGTGCCCTAGCAGCGGTCATCGACCAACTCAACAGGAAGGCGGATGATCTACAGAATAAGCAACTCCAACTTCAGACCAAGGAGAAATCCGTTCCCGTTAGCCCAGAAGTATTGCAGGCGGCATACGAGGAAATTCAGGGGCACCCCGGCCGGATCGGAATCCAGCAAGCCCAAAGGATCCGGCAGAACGCCAAGACAACAATGATCATCAGCGCCGGGCTGGCGCTTGTTGCAGTAGCGCTTGGCGTACTGGTTAACTGGCTTCTTCTCTTTCTGGTTGCGCCTGGGGTTATTGGTTTTGCATACGCCACGATCCAGACCGGAAAGGCGTCAGCACTCACAGCGCAACACTCTGACTATATAGCAAAGACTCGCTCCCATGAAGACCGTAGGAAAATCTACGCAGAGTATGAGAACTCGCTGACCTCGCTACGAAACCAAGTCGGTGAGGTGAGAAATGAACTATCACATGATATTGCCTCAATCACCAGATATCGTGACATGATCACGGGAGTCTCGCAGGATCCGCTGCAAATCGCCCGTAATATCAAGACCAAATTCGATCAAGAGAAATCAGAATTCGCGGTTCTTTCGACCAAAATAAGTCAACTTGAGAGAGACCTGAAGAATCGACCCCAACTTGAACTACAACAGAACAACCTCGCTAGCCAGATCAATGCTCTGGAAACACAATATGACGCTTTGGTCCTTCCCGAGCTCCCTGAAGGAATCACATACTCTGACGAGCTGCTAGCCAAGTTCAAAACCGAAGATCAGAACATGCACGATTCGATCGTAAAGAATCTGGAGAACATCAAGAACATGAAGGAATCAATAGGCAAGCTGACCAAATTCGTCGAGGAAAAGAAGGGACTTCCACACCAGACCGAGGAGCAGGAAAAGATCGTTCGAGGGTTGGAGAGAAGGATCAGAGTTGTGAACAATGCCAGGACTGGTCTTGACAAGACATCCGAGGCGCTTCGGACGCGCGTAAAACCAAGCGTCGAATATTATATGAGCACATTTCTCCCATCAGTCACAATGAACCGGTACAAAGCCGTCAGGCTAGATGATGATTACAGGCTATCCGTATGGGATGCCGAGGCCGGCGAGTATCGTCCAAGGGAGGTCTTCTCAGGTGGAACCGAAGATCAGCTGCTCCTTGTCATGCGCCTTGCATTTGCGTTGGCTCTGACCCCTGAGGCCAGAGGGACTCGACCAGAGTTCCTCTTCCTTGACGAACCTCTCGGAAGCAGCGACGAGATCCGTCGAGGTGAAATCATGCAACTACTGAAAGTCGAGCTCGCACAATACTTCAAGCAGATTATACTTGTCAGCCATGTCCAAGGGTTGGAGCAGGACGTGGACCACATAGTGAGACTCGAAGCCGGCAGGATAGCAGAACAATTGTAAGGAGACCGGACAATGGTGATTTGCAGGGTCTGCGGGCACGAGTTACCGGAGGATGACGAATATTGCATATACTGTGGGAGTTCCACTCACATTTCGACGGCGGAACCGAAGCCCGTCCAATCCACCCAAGTCACGATCAGCACAACTGCGCCATCATCGATACAGACCACCAACCTAGTTGAGGCAACACAGCCAGAGAAGATCGGTCTCAGAGAGAGGTTCTTCGCCCAAATCGAGGAATGGACAAGAAAATTAGTTGACCTGTCCCGCCGAAATAGGCTTCTTTTTTTCAAGCCCAGTCGATCTTCGACACTCCAGGTCATTGATCCTCCGATGGCAGAAGTCTTCAATCGCCTCATATTGGATGAGAAGCCTTGGGACTTCTACGAGCAGGGAGACACCCCTAATCCGCGAGCAAGAGCGCCAACTGAACTCAACTGTACCGCGGAGACAAAGGTGAAGGATGTACTCAAGAATCTTTATCGCCGTGCACATACCGAATATGAAGAACGAGGGGCTCGAATACTTCACATCGCATTTGGAATGCTGACCTGGCACGAAAAGGAGCAAAGCGAAACTATCCGGTCACCGCTTATACTTGTCCCCGCTGATTTGAGACGTGAATCTGCAGCCGAACCTTTTCAGCTTTATCAGACCGAGGAGGACCCTGTTCTCAATCCAGCGCTCAAGATTCGATTTTGGAATGACTTTCACATCGAATTGCCAGAACCCAATGATTGGGACAACGAAACACTCCAAGATTATCTGGGCAACGTCGCAAAGGAAGTGGAATCTCAGGGATACACTATTTCGAGCGAATGCTGGATCGGTCTTTTCTCATTTCACAAACTTCCTATCTACAACGACCTAAAGGAACACAAGGAACTCCTTTTCGAGCGGCCACTGGTATGTGCGTTGGGAGGAATCGCAGCTGTCGCTGGCGGAGAGCTGGTTGATCCCAAGGTTTTGGACAATAATGCTCGAACCACTCAAAGCCATCAAGTGCTCGATGCTGATAGCAGCCAGCTTGCTTGCATAGAATCTGTTAAGAAAGGGGCCCACTTGATAATTCAAGGTCCGCCAGGTACAGGAAAGAGCCAGACTATCGTCAACCTTATTGCAGAATTTGTATCCCGCGGAAAAACAATCTTGTTTGTCAGCCAGAAAATGGCAGCACTCGACGTTGTCTTCAAGCGACTGAAAGACAGAGGCCTAGGCCATCTTTGCCTAGAACTTCATAGCAACAAAGCCAACAAGAGAGTAGTCGTAGAAGAACTGTACAAATGCTATCGGGAGAACATTCGAGCACGCAAATTCATGTCCGAAAGTGAACTAGAGAAACTTCAAAACAGACGATCACAACTCAACAAATATGTTGCCACAATACACGAAGTACAGCAACCACTGGGTTCGGCAGCATACGAAGTCCTGGGTGAATTAGCTAGACTCAGACTGTATCAAGCAATACCGGTGGCCAAGAACTCGGCGACATTGACGCATAGTCAGATTGAGGAAGCCATTGATCTATCAAAGAGACTTGGCTCAGTGTGGATGATCCCTTCAGAAGGACAATCCTTTCCTTGGCGCGGATTCAAACTAACTGAATACACCACGGATCTCCGCGCGAAAACCACTAAGCTGCTGAACACATATCTCCAGTCAATTCGGGAACTACAAGACAAGAGTTCGCAGGTGGCAACAAAGTTCGGGTTACCTATTCCTCAAACCCCGATTGACTTATGGTTTGTAGAAATCGGGAAAATCCTACACACTTGCCCTGGGATCCCCAGAGAGCTATTGATCGGAAAAGGGGATTTCTACTCTAGATTACGAACAGTGCGGTCAGAAGATCAGCGCTGGAGTTACGTCAGTATTACCCGGGGCTACGACAAAGGCATCGTTGAACTAGACCTCGAACAAATGACCAGAACATTTTCTTCACCGCTCCGATGGATCAACCCTCAGTTCTACATCAGAAGAGGAAAACTTCGGAAGCTGAGAACGGATAAGACTCTTCCACGAGATGTCCTCATGGATCTAAGGCTCGCCATCCAACTTAAGAAAGCGATTGAATGGGCCAGTTTGTTCCATTCTAAAATGCGCGTCGCAGATGTGCCCACCCAGCTCCTAGACCTGGCCGAAAAAGGTTCAGAGGCAGCTCCAGACCTGACCCCATTGCTACGGGCCCTCGAGGACCACGACACGCTACTGACCTCACTCGAATCTTGGTTTGAATCTGGCTATCCTCAGGTGGATGGCGCTCCTTTGAGGGCTGTCTCTTTCACGTCGATGCAGAATCATCTCAATCTCCTCCTACAAAGAATTGACTCACTACGCGACTGGCTGGACTATAAGAAGGTCGAACAGGAATTTGCGAAGGTGGGCCTGAAAGACCTTTTTGAGGGATTGATTGGCCTCCAAATCAATCCTGAAGAACTGGCTTTGGTCGTCCACAAATCCCTTCTACAGAATTGGATGGATTGGCTATTTTCGAAGGAACCCGTTCTGGGCCAATTCCGCAGTATTCAACACGAGCAAATAGCCGAGGAGTTTCGCGAACTCGACAGAATGCAATGGAAACTTGGACCGTGTCAGGTGTTAAGCGAGGCTCTCAAGTTTAGGCCGACTACGAATACATATCCCGAGAGTGAGGCGTGGTATTTGCAGCGCGAAGCGCTGAAGAAGAGACGGCATCTTCCAATTAGGAAGCTTTTCCCGCTGATTTCTAATCTCTTACTGAGATTGAAGCCATGTCTTATGATGAGTCCCCTTTCCGTGAGTCAGTTTCTCGATCCGACATTGTTTACCTTCGACTTGGTGATTTTCGATGAGGCATCGCAGGTCCGTACAGAGGAATCTATCGGAGCCATCTGTCGTGGTCGTCAGGTGGTCGTTTGTGGCGATGAAAAGCAATTGCCTCCAACGACATTCTTTGAGGAAATGTCGGGATCAGATGAATTCTACGATACTGAACCTGAGGAAGCCTTCGATGAGTACGAGAGCGTTCTCCACGCTTGCTCCGTCGCAGGTCTGAAACAGGAGATGCTTCGCTGGCATTATCGTAGTCGACATGAATCTCTGATCGCTTTCTCTAACCACCAATTCTATGGAGACAAGCTTGTCACGTTTCCCTCTGTTGTACAAGACAGCCCAGATCTCGGAGTCAAATTCATCCATGTTCCAGATGGTGTGTACGATAGAGGCGGAAAACGCGACAACAAGCGGGAAGCTGAAATTGTAAGAGATCTCGTTCTGAAACATTTCCGGGAGTCTCCAGGAAAATCCCTCGGAATAGTAGCATTCAGCATAAGCCAAGCCAATACCATCGAGGATTATGTTGAGCAGTTGAGAAGAGACAACCCTGATCTTGAGCCTTTCTTTGTTGAGAACCGATTGGACCGCTGTTTCGTAAAGAATCTAGAGACCGTCCAAGGGGATGAACGCGATGTCATGATCTTTAGCGTGGGATATGGTCGAGACTCCCAGGGGCGCTTGACTATGAATTTTGGCCCGCTGAACAGGGATGGCGGAGAGCGACGTCTCAATGTTGCAATCACGCGGGCAAGAGAAAAAGTGTACTTAGTTAGCTCGATTCGACCCGACGATTTTGATTTGACTCAGATGAGAGCACCTGGAGTTCTTCAGCTCCAAAAATACCTTCAATACGCCGAATTCGGACCGAGCATTTTGGAAACTAGTGGTTCGATTGGCGGGGATTTCGAATCGCCTCTAGAGGCTGAGGTGGCAAAGGAGATCCGAAACCTGGGATATGATGTCATTCCTCAAGTCGGATGCAGCGGATACCGGATCGACCTGGGAGTAGTGGACCCTGAGAAACCAGGTAGATTCATCATCGGTGTCGAGTGTGACGGCGCAACCTATCACTCCGCATATACTGCGAGAGATCGAGATCGAATTCGACAACAGGTGCTTGAAAATCTTGGATGGCGGATTCATCGAATCTGGGCCCCTGACTTTGTAACTCGTCGTGATGTTGAGGTACGCAGGCTGAGGGAGGCGATTGAGCAAGCGAGGAATTCGCAGGGTACGGTAGGTCGGTCCGCGAGTGAAGAGAAGCCGGATTTGATTGTGAGTGATATAGCGGAGACTCACCGAAGCTCGAATTGGGTCACGACGTACAAGGTGTACGTCCCCCACTTTCGACCTATATGGAATCTAGAGTTCAATGACCCTACTTCGAGGGGGACCCTCTCGGACCTCCTCAAACAAATCGTTCAGAATGAAGGTCCACTACACGTCGACGTTGCAACCCACAGGCTCGCAGAAGCTTGGGGACTCCAAAGAGTTGGACCCCGAATGCGGGAGACCGTCGATAATATTCTCAGATATTCAGTTCGTTCTGCTATCGATGTGAAACAAGACGGCTTCCTATGGCCTAAAAGAGATGGGTTTGAATTACGTGTTCGAATACCTGAACCTGACGACCCGAGAACTATGAGAAGCATCCCGCAAATCCCTGCTGAAGAGATTGAATTGGCATTCAAGAAAATCTTGGAAGAAGCGCTGAGTATGCCGAGGGAATTTCTGGTGATTCAGGTCGCAAGAGTGTTCGGCGCTGAGAGACTGGCATCTGAGTCGCAAAGGCAGCTAGAACAGATCCTAGACAAGCTGATCTCCGAAGGCGAAATCACCGACAGAAATGGAAGACTGATGAGGGGCGCCGGTCAACTTCATCTGACGCGTTGATAACAGCACAACTCATCGTAAGAAAGCAAATAGACCAAACAGGCGCACTTGCCCCTGAAAGCTGCATACCCACCTCAATTTTCGTGAAAGAACTAGACGAGAGAAAAATCAAAATGACTACCAAGGAGAAGCAACTCTAACCGTTCGAACAACCCTGAGGATCAGATGAATAGCTATCGAATCTACGACAGAAACTTCTGCTCCAAGTAGGTCACGAGATACTGCGGGTTGTAAGCTTCATTGAACAGCTTTCTCTGCAGGTCCTTGGGCGAGTATGTTCCACCGTATTTGTGTATGTGATCTTTCAACCATGCTTTGATTGGGGCAAGATCTGCCCGTTTAATGACATCACTAAGATTGATGTCTTTCTGGATGCGATTGAAGATCATTCCGCCAATGACGTTGCCGAGGGAGTATGTTGGGAAGTAGCCGATTCCTCCTCCACTCCAATGAATATCCTGCAACACACCTTCAGCATCATCCTTCGGCCTAACGCCAACAAACTCCTCCATCTTCTCATTCCAGTATGCTGGAACCTCGGACACGGGCAAGTCTCCGCCGATCAGTTTCTTCTCCACTTCGTATCGTAGGACTATGTGGAAGTTGTAGGTCAGCTCGTCCGCGTCGACCCGGATTAGGCTGGGTTTGACCATGTTGAAGTACCTGTACACATCCTCCTCCGAATAGCCCCCCACAAACGGAAGATGCTTCTTCAGGATCGGGTAGACGAGTGTCGTGAACTCTCTACTCCTCCCAATCACGTTCTCCCAAAACCTTGACTGCGACTCATGAACCCCCAACGAAGTCGCCCTCGACAGAGGCGTATACTCCAACGCCGGATCAGTCTGCAGCTCATACAACGCATGACCGCACTCGTGTATGACGGAGTACATTGTGTCCTTGAAGTTCACACCCTCATACCGCGTCGTAATCCTAACATCCTCAACCGCAATCCCACTCGTAAACGGATGCGTAGACACATCCATCCGGAACGTCTTCTCAGGCATGCCCAAAATGCGAAGAACTTCCGCGTTAACCCGCTTCATCGCTTCCTCCTCGTACTTGATCGATGCAAGCGGATGCGTAGAGGGAAACTTTCCCTCAGCCAGAACCTTGCCAAGAATCCGCTTCAGGCTTGGAACCAGTTCCGAAAAGACCTTGTCCACATCAGTGACCGTGAGCTCCTCTTCATAGCGATCGAGCAAAGCATTGTACGGGTGCCCCTTGTATCCAAGCTTCTCAGCCTCCTGCTTCTTCAGGTCCACGATCTTCTCCAACCAGGGTTTGAACATTGGAAAATCGGACTTGCGCCTCGCCTCCCTCCAAACCACCGTCCCCTCAATGCTAGTCCTATTCAGATCCTCCAGCAACTTCGGCGGCACTTTCGTGTAGTAATCAACCTCCCTCTTCGCAACCCGCAGAATACCCCTATCCTGATCGCTCAGACCATCAAGGTTCTGAGCCTTCGAAACCAACCCAGCCGCGTCCTTAATCCGCTCCTGCTTCATCAAAGCCAACTGCGCAAACGCAAAACCCCTAGGCTTCGATGCGTCTTCCGGCATGTAGGTTTCAAGATCCCACTCAAGAAGCCCCGTCGCATGGTCAAGCGCCCAAATCGGCTTGTACTTCTCAAGAACCTGCTGAACCAACGAATTCTGAGACATGAAAACGACCGCAGCCCTCCGGCAATATATAACCGTTGATTCTGCCAACCTGTCCGCAGATCTAGTCAGCTGCATATGGGCGCCAAGAATAGAGAATTCAAGATTGAGTCTCCTTTCGTACCGCTGTTTGATAGTTAGTGCTGCATCTTGGGGAGAGTGGATCCGGAGGGATTTGAACCGGGTTAGGGGGGTCCGGCCAGGCTATCAGCGAGCTAGTCAAAGAAGTTGTTCAAGACGTATGTCAGGTTTATCCGGTAATTCTCCTCACGACCGACATATTCAACATCCTTCGCCCTTCTGGCTATCTCTCTCTTTGTTAAGTGGAACCTCCTGATGCAACTCTCAATGTCCTCCTTGTCTTTGGGCTCCAGGCGTCCAATCTTGGTTA
>Ga0315277_10004539_pt1 | contig 18523 bp, 12 predicted proteins | sample YL17G05_15_MG_FD_203695 | JGI IMG/M metagenome (GOLD analysis project Ga0315277, IMG submission 203695) | Sediment microbial communities from Yellowstone Lake, YNP, Wyoming, USA - YL17G05_15 | ecosystem: Environmental > Aquatic > Freshwater > Lake > Sediment | place: USA: Wyoming | collected...
CGGATCTGCCCGCCGTCGGGACTGTATTTGATCGCGTTGCTGATCAGGTTGTTGGCGACAATCTGCATCAGGTCGGAATCGGCCTGCACGGTCAGCTCTGGACCGACCTCGTTGGAGATACTCAGGTCCTTTTTGCCGGCCATCGCCGCCAGCGAGTTGATCGAGCTATCGAAGACATCCTTTTTGAGATTCAGCGAGGTTTTGTTCACGGTGAGCTCGCCGCGCTCGACCCGACCGAGGCTCAGGAATTTCTTGACGGTCGCATCGAGGTAGTCAAGGTTCCTCGTGACCGAATCCATCGCCTTTCTCTGCTTGAAATTGACCAGTCCGAGGTACCCGTCGCGGACGGCGTAGGCGTTCATCACCGCCGAGGCGAGAATCCCCTTCAGCTCGTGCGCGACGAAGCCGATCAGGTCGATGTAACTCTTGTTCGAGGCGGCCAGCTTCTCGTTGGAGATTCGCAGGCACTCCTGGCGATCCTTGAGACCCAGGGCCATGGCGTTGAACGCCTCGGCCATGCTGTTGATGTCCTTGATAGAGGTATTCGTGTTGATCCGATATCCCCAGTCGCCGGCGGCCAGGCACTCGCTGGCGTGGACAACCTGGGTCAGCGGCCGCGAGATCGCCCCGGCCAGGATGAACGCCAGGAGCACCGCGACGATCGCGACGCCGACCACCGCCAGCAAGAAGAGCATGAGAATCTGGCGAGCCATGTCGTTGAAGGGCTGCTCCAGAGTCCCGACGTACAGGATTCCGATGATGTCCCCGCCAGTGCTCCGGATGGGTTCGTAGGCGGTCTTGTACCAGTCGGTGACCACGAAGGCCCTCTCGTGCCAGGTTCGCCCCTGCTCGATGACCGCCTCGTAGACTTCCTCGGAGACCCGCGTTCCGATAGCGCGCCGGCCGTCCTCATCCTGGACATTCGTGGAGATTCGCACGTCGCCCTGAAAGATGGTCACCGTTCCGATGGGCTTGGATTTGTAGTCGCCCTCGCCGAAGACCATTTCGCGAACGCGATCCACGAGCTCATAGTCGCGGTTGATGACTCGGCCGCCGTAGAGGACCGCCTCGATTTGTCCCTGGCCGTCAAGGATCGGTACGGCGTATTCCTTGACCATGCCCGAGCTGAGCATCTGCCTGTCCGTCGGCCGGGCCTTCGGCGTCAGCTTGATCTCGATGGGACGCTTGCCCGGCACATCCTCGTCCATACTCTGCAATTCCAGCGGCGTGACAATTCGCGTCCCGCCCACGGGCTCGCGCTTCTCCAGGGCCGCTTTGGCAATTTCACTGGTCAGCGCATCGAAGTCCCGCCGCGCGACGTACCGCAGATAGTGCAGATTCAGCCTGTCCCTCAATGCGCGGATATCCCCGTCGGGCGACGCCAATCTCAAGGCCTGGCCGATACGTTCAATCTCGCCGGTGTAGACCATTTCCGCGACCTTCAGGTCGTTCAAGACCTTGCGCTCGGCGCTCTCGATGACGTCCTTCTGAATCACACGGTAGCCCAGTGCCGCGATGGCGACCGAGAGCACAAGGATCACCATAAGGAAGGAGAACAGGATTCTCGTCTTTATGGAGACTGCAGGAAGTATTGGATCAGGCGTCGCCATTCAGCGTATTGACGAAGTAGATGAGGTTCTCGAGCTCGGTCTCGAGATTGATGTTGTTGACCACGCATCCGCCGGGGGCCTTCAGACAGATCGGCGCGAAATTCAGCACGCCCTTGATGCCCGCCGACACCATGATTTCGAGGACCTGCTGAGCGGCGTAGTCGGGCACGGTGATCACGCCGAGCCTGACGCCGCGAGCTTTGACGAACTCGACGAGGTTCTCCAGCGGCAGCACGGGCGGTTTCTCGTCGCGGCTGTACTTGGCGGGATCGATGTCGAACCCCGCCGCGATCCGGATGCCGCTCTTTTCCATGCCCCGATAGTGCAGCAGCGCCCGGCCGATGTTGCCAACTCCGACGATCACAAACTCCTGGAGCTGGTCCTTGCCCAGAATCCGATGCAGTTGTTCGCTAAGCTCATCGACCTTGTAGCCGCCGCGGCGGTTGCCCGTGATGCCGAACAGCGAGAAATCCTTGCGCACCTGGGCCGCGGTAACCCCGGCGGCGTCGGCCAGATTGTCCGAGAAGACTCGCACAAAATTCAGGGTCCTCAGCCGATTCAGGGCGTTCTTGTACCGCGACAATCGTATGATGCAGCTTCGATTTGCCATAATCCGTGCACCTCATCTATTGTGACCTATGGGACAAAACCCAGGAAAAGCGTATGACACAAACGAATACACTGTGCTTTAATGCATATTATCTGTAAGATTGCAGAGTGAGTCAACATAACTATTGTACTTTTCTTCACATTTTTATGCACTGTCTTGCTGAAATATGTCAGTTTTCAGGTTGTGTGGAGACAGGCCGCGGCGTGCAAACGATCAGGGGGCGATGTCGCGTTTCTTCGGTTTGGTGCGGCGAAGACGAGGTCTTTGAGAGCTACTGCGAGGTTTCTGAATCTCAGTGACGATGCGGCCCTTGTGGAAGATTGTCACCGATCCGGTGGACTCGCTGACCGTCACGGAGATGGAATCGGTGACGGCAGTAATCGCCGCAGCGGCATGATGTCGCGCCCCAAGGCCCCGTGGTAGCTCGAATTCCTCCTGGCTGGCCGTACGAATGTACGCGCCGCAGGTCTCCATCACCCCGTCGCCCCGAATGATGAACGCGCCGTCCAGCGTTGCCAGCTCCTTGACCGTCTCCTCCAGCGAGTAATCCAGGATATTCCGCTCGCCGGGCGGGTAGCCTCTGAAGGGATTGAGCAGGAGCTGGCGGGTCAGGGGGATGACCCGATCCGTGTCCCCCACCACGAACATGGCGCCCACCGGCCTGCCTTCCCGGCCCTCGCTGCCCAGTTCCGAGGCGATGTCCACGACCTTCTCAATGACCTCCGGGAGCACCCGCGGGGACGTCGCCAGGTCCACGCCGGAGGCAAAAATCTCGTACTCCCGGCCCACCTCGGTCACGATAATCGTGTCCAGCGTGCGGGAAGCCGCCAGGCCTGTGAGAAAAACGATGCGGTCGCCCTGGCGGATCAGGCCCTTGGAAAGAGCCAGGAAAACGGCGATTTTCACCTGTCCCATCCGGGTCAGCGGCACATCCGGCACGTGCAGGTAGTGGATGTCGCCCCCTGATGGCTCTTTCTCCGGGGCAGGTTCCTTCGTCACGCAGAAGACGGTTGCCCGCATGGAGGAGAAATCCGGCACGATCTGCTCGTCCATGGCATCGACGTACACGAAGATGGCCGTCGCCTGGCAGGATTCCACGAGGTCCGGGATGTGTTTGAGCAGGCTGTAGGTAATCGCCCGCGCGGAGGCTCTTTCCCTCTCCAAACCCTCCCGATTGCCCTCCGTTTGGCCTTGATTCGGCGTCTCTTGTGCCATGTTCTCCCCTTCATCGCGCTGAATCCCGACCCTACATCACTATCGCCGTGGATTGGTGAATATGGCACGGCACGGATTATCGGACAGCCAGCCCGAGGCCCCGCCACCTGACATGGGCGACGACGCTCGGGACTGTTTCGTCACCAAAAGCAAAGCCCCTGCGGTGCGGAGGGAGAGGAAGCGAGACTACGCAGGGGCTTGTGGTGTTCAACGTTTTCCGGGCACTTCACTTGTGCCCGCCAAGGTACTTACGTCCTTACCCGTCGTAGGTTCACAGAGGCCGTAACTTATTTTCACGGCACTTCCGGAGCCCACCCATCGATCAAACCTCTCTAAGAATACACTCGGCGTCACGCATGTCAACAGTTTTTTTCCCGCTCTGACGATTTTTTTTCAACATCGGCCCTGCGAGGGAGGCCACAGGCCTGCCTGGGACACAGGCCGCCTGCTCCAGACGTGCCGGCCGTCACCGGTTCAGACGCCAGAGCGACGCATTCAGGACCGTGGCGAACGAGACCCACAGCAGGTACGGGACCAGCAGCAGCCCCGCCGGCCGGAGAATCCGGAAAAAGCGGTGTGTCGTCGCGACGATAGCCGCCCACAGCAACACGATCACGACCAGCGCCAGGCCGATCCGGTGCAGCCCGAAGAATACCGGCGTCCACACGGCATTCAGGCCGAGCTGCACGAGAAACCACGCGAGGGCGGTTTTCACCCCGGCAGAGGCGAGGCCCTTTCGCCAGACGAGAAAAGCGGCAATGCCCATGAGAAGGTAGAGCACTGTCCAGACCGGGCCAAATGCCCAGTTCGGCGGTGTGAAAGAGGGTTTGGCAAGCGCCGCATACCATGATCGGGAGCCGCCGCCGATCATGACGAGCGAGCCGACCAGTCCGGCACCCAGGCTCACACCACACGCCACAAGAAGACGGATAACGTTTTTCGCAACCATACGCACACCTCCACTACGAGCGGTTTCAACTCATGTCCATTGTAAGGCCGGACGCTGCGGCCCGAAATACCCATTTTTGCAGAACAAAGCCGCCGACGGGCAGTACAAACACGCGTGCGGACACTGAGCGGTTTGGCGCACAACCTGTCATCCCGAGCGTAGCGCCACGGATCGAAGGGCCGGGCGGCGGATCGGCAAATGCTTGTCTGGGACCGAAAGGGCAATGTATGGATATCTTTCAATTCGCGTTGGAGAAGGAAAAGTACAGCGAGCAATATTACCGGGATCTGGCCAGGAGCACAAATCACGCCGGGCTCAGGAATATCCTGACCATGCTGGCCGACGAGGAGGTCAAGCACTACCACGTCGTCGAGCGGATGAAGGCAGAGGCGCCTGAGAGGATTTCCGATACCCCCATCGTGGCACACGCCAGGGAGATCTTTGAGAAGATACGGGGTTCGAGCCGGAAATTCAGCTTCAACATCACGGAAGTGGACCTGTACCGCAAGGCCCGCGATATCGAGCAGGCCAGCAAGGATTTCTATCTCGAGCAGGCCCAGAAGGCGGATGACCCCAGGCAGAAGGAGGTCTTCAGCAAGCTGGCCGCCGAGGAGGACAAACACCTCTTCATCATGGAGAACCTCGTCAGCTTCGTCTCCCGGCCGGAAACCTTCCTGGAGAACGCCGAGATGTTCCATCACGACGACTACGTCGGCGGCGTCTTCTGATCGGGCCTGACCTCCGTTTTGCAGAGCTCCAGTTATCTATTCGACAGGCTCGCCTGCCAGGTTCCGCCGTGGGCGCCCATGTTGACCCGGTCACCGTGAGGCTCAGGCTCCTGCTGCCAGAAGGATTCCGGGGCTCCCGCATCGATACATGGGCTGCTCACTGCATCGAGAACCCAGGCCCCGACCTTGGGGTCCAATCGGCCCTGCCGGCTCTGCAGATGATAATCACCCTCGACCCACGTATCGTCGCTCAGGTCAGGCGTGCCGTTGTCCTGCCAGTATCCGGGCTCTGCAAAGAGCGGGTCCAAATCCAGGATGCCAAGGCCGGATTCGCCCCCTTCAATATCACAGTAGAGGACCTGGGGCGGCGGTCCGGACTCCATAGCCAGCACGGAGCCATCGTTGTCCCAGATGATCGAATTGAGCACGACGGCCTTCGACTCTGCAAAGGATAGCACAGCCCCTCCGGCGCCGGCTCGATTGCCGGTGATCGTGCAGTTGATGAACCTGGGGTTGCTGTCCCTGCAAACGACGACCGCGCCATTCGCCGCAGTTGCCATATTGCCGCTGATCAGGCAGTGAGAGATCACGGGATTGGCGTGCTCACAAAGAATGGCTGCTGCGGTTGGGCTCTTGCCTCCAACAATCGTCAGCCCCTCGATCCGGCAATTGGCGCCCTCCAGGCCGGTGAAGCTCGCCGCCGGGCCAGTGCCATCCGCATCGAGTATGGAGGCCGCAAGGATGCTCGGGTCCGCCAGCCACTCTGCGGCAACCGTGATATTCTTGGCTGGAACCTGAATCGTTTCGAGATAGCGGCCGGCGTGAACGATGACCGTCCCTTGTTGCGTCACCGCGTCGATACCTTCCTGGATGGAATCGAATGGATGCTCCGGCGTGCCATCCTCCTGCGGATCGCTGACCGTGATATCGTTCGGACCCGGGTTCAGCGGCGCATTGTCATCTACATGAACCACATCTGCCACCTGCTCGGTGCACGTGTCGATAATCAGCGTATCTACAACGATCCGGCCGCGGAGTATAAACGAGGTCGCCTCCGGACTCGGCGAGACCGTCCACATGTACGTGCTATGACGCCAGCCATGCTCAAGGGCAGTCTCCTGCACGAGCGACGGTGGACTCAAATCCTCCAGGATCAGAGGGCCCTGGCCATCAGGCGAACCCGGCTCATTGCCGTCATACGCATGCCAGACGCACTGCACTCGGATGGTTGTCGTGGTGCCCACCGACGGCCACACATAGAGCAAACCGCGCAGGGCAGGCAGAGCCAGCAGGCCCTTGCGATCGGAGCCCCACAGCGTATCCGTCGCGCACCACTGATTATCCTCCGCCAGAGCGGAGGCGAGCGCCTTGAGCTGCGTGCCGGGCAGAGGCACACGGCCATTGCGCGGGACGCTGTCGATCTCATAAAGGTCCTGCGGCGTTGCAGTGGCGCCGTCGCCTAAGTTCCACTGCTGTGACGTGCTCCGCTCCGATCCCCGGCACGGCGCCGGGTCCAGATCGTCGCGCGTGTCCGTAATCGGAAGGAAGGCTGCCATGAGCGTATCATCGCCGTTTACAAAGACCGTCGTGTTCGGGTCCCCCACAGCCGCGACCTCATTACTATCTGCGGCGGTGCCCTTCCAGCACCAGAAGTAGTAATTCGGGTCCGCCTCGGCGAGCACAGGCACATCCCCGGGAACGAGCAATTCCACCACGGACTCTTCAGGCTCGACGACGCGTCCCCCCTCGTTCGGCAGGATGACCAGGCGAACAGCGGTCTTGAAGACCGCCGCGTCGCCGGTGGCGGAGCCCGCCGAGTTGCGGGCCTCGGCCACATAGTGGTAAGTCGTCGCCGGAGTGAGTGTGTCGACGGAGATGCTGAAGGTGGTCCCGGTACTCGCCCCCGACTGCCATTGGGTATACCGCCCCGCCTGCCCTTCCTGCCAATATCGGAACCGGTACTCACAAGCCTCCCCGCCATCGCCGTCAAGTTGGCCGTTCAGCGAGGCACGGGTGGCTCCGACATCCGTCGCAGAGTCGGTGGAAACGATCGGGAGCGAAACGCCGGCCAAGACCACGCAAAAACCATCGGGCAGGGTCCCGCTGTAGTCCCCTGTGGTCACCGCCACGTCTCGGCATCCTTCTGCCGCACCCGGAGCAATCGTGATCTGTGCGTCCAGCCGGGTGTCGCCTTGGATCATGAAACTATCAACGGTGATCCCGGCCCCAAAGCTCACGCCCGTCACATACGTGAAATTCTGCCCGTAGACCACCACCGTAAGACTGGTCCCCGGAGCAATCGTGATCTGTGCGTCTAACCGGGTGTCGCCTTGGATCATGAAACTATCAACGGTGATCCCGGCCCCAAAACTCACGCCCGTCACATACGTGAAGTTCTGCCCGTAGACCACCACCGTAAGACTGGCCCCCGGAACGCCTGTAGACGGAAAAACGGTGTTGATCACCGGCGGTTCCACGGCCAGAACGGGGACAGTCAGGCAGAGAGAGAGGACGATCCAAGACAGGGTTTGCGTTTTCATTTCCGGCCCTCCGAAGACACCTTGAGGTTTGTTGAATGACGAAACCGTGCCTCTCCGTAAGCCTCAAGAACCAATGACAGGTACTTCTATCACAGGGGCTCAGATCGTGTCAATGAGAATCCGGCGCGATGGGCGTGGGCCGGGAAGAGGTTGCGGACAGGGACAGCCGGGATTTACAGGGCAGGAGCGTAAGTCACCGTCAGCGGGTCCTTAAGAGGACGGCTTGGCCAGGTACTTCCTCAGGTCCTCCTCCAGTCGCGTCAGGATCTCCGTCAGGTCTTTGCTCAACGCATCCATCAGGGCCTCGGCCGTCTTGGCGGAAAGCGGCTGGGCAACCCGGTACGCCTGCGAGAAGACAACCGCCCCTTCGTCGCTTCCGTGTTTGACCAGGAAGAAACGGATCCTCATCACGGCCACAGGGGCCGACTCATTCGTGAAGTCGCCGTACAGGGCAGTAACAATCCCCTGCAGAGTGTACGTGGGGGTGATCTGGCTGCTCGGAGGCAGCACCTGCTTGAACAGCCCGGAGTCGGACACCCAGCGCCGCGTCCTCTCCATGAGCATCTGACCTGGGGTGACGAGGAATTGGCGATAGTAATCCGTTTCATACCGGAACTCGCCCAGGCGGTATACGAGGTTCTTCGAGGCGAAGGCCGTATCCACGTTGAGCAGGCGCACCTCCAGTGTTGCATCGCTGGGGGTCTGGACCACTCCCGAAGGCCGCGACGCCTCGATCATGAAGAACTCTTTCCCCGGCGTGCTCTGGGCGCATCCGGTCACCGCAGCGGCCGACAAGACCAGCATGAAGCACAAGAATGTGTTTCTTCGATAACGGCTCATTTCAGTACCTCCGATCTGCGCGGCGGTCTGCCGAACAACAGGCTGGATGGTTGTTCCTTCAGCGTCGTCACCAGCTCGTTCAGGCTGTCTGCGATCTGCTGAAACTCCGTCAGCATCGCGCTAATCTGCGGCCTGTCGCTGGAGATCATTCTGTTCAGTTGTGATATCGTCTGGTTGAGCCGGGCAATCACTTCCGGCATATTCGGCCGGCTCGTGATCGTCTCGGGCGGCCTGAGCAGGTCCTTGAGGTACTTGTTCGTGCTCCGCAGGTCCGCCATGAGCGTCTGGGCCTCCTGGCTGAGAGCCGGGACGTTGGCATCGGCGACCGCACGGTCCAGGGAAGCCAACAGGTGCTCGATATTCGCGTTGATCTGCTCTACGTCCAGGGCCGAGACCTTCTGATTGGCATTCGTCAATACGTCACGGGCCTGCCGGCTCAATTGCGGGATATTCGCGTCGGCCACCGCCGAATTCAGCGAGGCAAGAAACTCCTGGGCCGCCCCGTTGATCTTGTCCATCTCCAGCGCCTCCAGTTTCCCCCGGCCCTCTTTTAACAGGGCGCGGGCCTCCATGCTGAGCTCCGCCACGTTAGCCTCCCGGATCACCTGATCCAGCGAAGTGAGCACCTGGTCGAGAGACTTGGCCAGTCCGCCGACATCGATGCTCTGCAGCTCGGTGAGGATCCGGTCGATGGAATCCTTGATCGTGGTGAATTCACTCGGCGCCGAGGGGATGACAAAATACTTCGGCGTCCAGGGGACCCGCTCGACGGGATAGCGGTTCGGGTCCAGGTAATTCATTTCGAGGTAGGCCTGCCCGGTGAGAATATTCGATGTGATCTGTACGCGGAGTCCCCGGGCAATCATCTGACTCAAAGCGGTGTCGATCTGTCCGGAAGTGGAGGCGGGCAGCTTCGAGCGGGAGACCGCACTGACGACGCGGACGTAAGACGAGTAGCGGGAGATGGCGCCCTTCTCCCGGGGCAGCTCGTAGACGTTGTCGACGAACCCGATGCTCTCGACTTGTCCGATGCGAACGCCCCGGAACTCCAGCGACGCGCCGACGCTCAGCCCGGTGATGGACTCGGCGAAGTACGACTCGAACCGCATCTCGTTGCGGGCGAACAGACCGGCCCCGAACAGGGTGACGGCGATCACGATCAGAGCGGTAGCGGCGATGACGAATACACCGATCCTGAAATAATGCGGCTTTGTGCTCATCTGCATCCATCCAACAAGAACTGGTGCACGGCGATCTATCTCCTTCAGGGACTCAAGTCGCTTTCGGCTCTATCGCCTGGCGGTTGAAGAATCCCCAGACGGCCGGGTCCTTGCTCTGGCGAAGTTCTTGAGCCGTCCCCGTGGCAATGATCGTTTTCCTTTGCTTCTCGAGCATGATGACGCGATCCGTGACGGCGAAGATGCTCGGCAGCTCATGCGTGACAATGACGAACGTGACATCGAGGCTCTCGGACAGCTCCAGAATGAGCTGGTCGATCTGGGCCGCGGTCACCGGGTCCAGGCCGGCGGCCGGCTCGTCGAGAAACAGGATCTTCGGATCGATCGCCAGGGCCCGCGCGATAGCCGCCCGTTTCTTCATCCCGCCGCTCAGCTCGCCCGGCATCTTGTACGCCGCGTCCTCCAGGCCGACCGCTTTCAGCTTCGTCTGGGCGACCAGCTCGATGGCCTGCCGCTGCAATTCGGTGAACTCCTCCAGGACCAGCGCGACGTTGTCGAGGACGGTCATCGAGCCGAACAAGGCGCCGCTCTGGTAGGACACGCCGATCTTCTTGAGCACGGCGACCCGCTCCTCGCCTTCGGCCGTCACGATGTCGGTCCCGTCGATCAAAACTGTCCCCTTCGACGGGACCTTCAGGCCGATCATGTGCTTGAGCAACGTGCTCTTGCCGCTGCCGGAGCTGCCGAGGATGCCGAAGATTTCGCCGGTGTAGACCACGAAGTTGACGTCCTCCAATACCACCTCATCGCCGTAGCCGGCGGTCAGGTCCTTTACCTCAATGATTGGTTCCCCGTTGTCGGCCATCGCCGGTCAAATCCCCAGGTAGTAATAGACGACGGCGAAAATTCCGTCGGCCACAATGATCGCGACGATTCCGCTGACGACGGCCCGCGTGGCGGAGTCGCCGACGGCACTGGGCCCCGTGCCCGTCTGCAAGCCGCGGAGACAGCCCAGGCCGGCGATCAGGACGCCAAACACAAGGGTCTTGACCAGGCCGCCGAACAGATCGTCCAGGCTCGCCGCCGCGCGGATTCTTTCGATGTAGGTTTCAGGCGGCACGTTCCAGGAGGCCATGACCACGCCGCAGCCGATGAGCCCAAACAGCTCGTTGAACATGGTCAGGAGCGGCATGATGCATACGGCCGCAATCAGCCGGGGCAGGACCAGGTACTGCACCGGGTCCAAGGCCATCGTGGTCAGGGCGTCGATCTCCTCGTTCACCTTCATCGTGCCGATCTCGGCGGCAAAGGCCGAGCCGCTGCGGCTGGCCAGAACGAACGCCGTAATCAGCGGGCCCAGCTCGCGAAGAAGACCCAATACCACCAGGTCCGCGACGAAGACCTGCGCTCCGAATGTCGCCAGAGACGCCGCAGACTGAAAAGCGATGATCAGGCCGATCAGAAAGCCCAACAATCCCGCTATGCCAACTGCGTTTGCCCCTGCCTTTTCCACAATCAGCAGCGTGTCCCTCCAGCGCAACGAGCCTGGATGCAGCGCTGTCCTGACCAGCTTCGTGAAGACCTCCCCCGTGAAATTCACCTGGTCGCTGAAATCGCGGGCCAGGTGCACGACCATCTCGCCGAGTGAGCGCACGGGGCCAACCACCGGTCCCGGCTCAGGAGGCGGGGACAGGACTTGGTCCGTTTCGAACACGGTCGCCAACCGCAGGCATTGCGGCCGCAGACCTTCGATATCGATCCGTCCTTCGTTTTGCCGCTGAATCCGTTTGTACTCGACGAGCAGCGCGACACCAACCCCATCGCAGTACTCCACGTCGCCGGCCTCGACGATCAGAGAAGAGGGCCTGAGCAGGCGCAAGGCCGGAATGCTCCGGCGCCAGATGGAAGCAGTGGTATCGCGGTCGAGCCGGCCCCGCAAGATCAAGCGAGCCTGACCGCCCTCTCCCGGCCGCAAATCGAATGTAGCTTGGTTCGTATCTTCCATGACGCCCACGATCACCAGTTTCCCATTATGTTATTCTACCCCTGCCGTCGCCGTTGTGCAAAGCCTTGTTGTCACAGGATTGGCGCAATCGGCGCTTTCCCGGTACAATGGCGGCAACGCGGCCGATGCAGCCAAGGCCAACACAGTCGCCGCAAGAGAACCAGTGAACCTGAAGGAGGCTCGTCTATGTCGGATATCTCCATTCATCCTATGTATCGGCGTGAGTTCCTTGGAAGGCTTAGCGGCATTTCCCTCGGGGCGGCGGCAGTCGGCGGCCTAGGCCTGCAGGCAAGTGCTGCCCAGCGGCGGCCGCAGAAAGCGTGGGAGCCCGTTTCCGACCGGAAGGTGCGCATGGGAGTCGTTGGCTACGGCGTGTGCCAGTTCGGGGCGGCGTTCGGCTTCCAGGACCACCCCAACGTCGAGATCGTCGCCGTCAGCGATTTGATCCCCCAGCGGTGCAAGGGCCTGATGGAGGCCTGCCGCTGCGCCAAATCCTACGAGTCGCTGGAGGAATTGGTGAAAGACCCGAAGATCGAGGCGGTGTTCGTGGCGACCGATGCAGCCAGCCACGCCAGGCACTGCATCGACGTGCTCAACCACGGCAAACACGTGATGAGCGCGGTGCCGGCCGTGCTCGGGTCTATCGAAGACGCCGAGAGGCTCCTGGAGGCTGTGAAAAAGACCGGCCTGAAGTACATGATGGCCGAGACGAGCTTCTACCGCGAGGACTGCTGCGCGATGCGGCAGATCTATCACGCCGGAGGGTTCGGCCGGCTCGTCTACTCCGAGGGCGAATACTACCACTTCAGTCCGACGCCGATCGACTCCTATAAGGGCTGGCGGATCGGCCTGCCGCCCATGTGGTATCCGACGCACTCCACGGCCTACTATGTCGGCGTGACCGGTAAGCGGCTCACCTCCGTCTCCGCGCTCGGCTTCAACGCCGGATACCCCGAGTGCCGGCCCGAAGCCAACAAGTACGGCAATCCCTTCACCGATGAGGTTGCCCTGTTCCAGACCAGTGAGGGCGGCTCGTCACGCATGCTCATGTGTAAGGGTGTCCAGGGGTACATCATCGAGACCGGCCGGGTCTTCGGCGAGAAAGGCTGGATGAACGAGATGAATTACCAGGGCGCGATGAAGGACCTGCCCGACCTGAGCCGCCCGGCGATTCCACCCGCCGTGCCCGCCGGCGGACATGGCGGCTCCCACGGACCTCTGGCCAACGAATTTATCACGGCCATCCTCCAGGACCGCCAGCCGGCGGTGAGCGTCTACGAGGCCTTGGCGATGACCGTCCCCGGCATCGTCGCCCACCAGTCCGCCCTCAAAAACGGCGAGCGCCTCAAGGTCCCGCAGTTCGACCCACCGAAAGGGTAGACGAAGAGCCGCTATTCCTTCGCCCCGTGCTTGCGGAGCAGCTCCACGATTTCGGTGTAACCTCGTTGCTTGGCTAGGTCCAAGGCCGTGCGGCCTTGCTCATCTTTGGCGGTTACATCGGCGCCCTTGGCAATCAGGAATTCCACGGTGTCCTTGTGCCCAGCAAGGGCTGCCCTGTGCAGCGGCGTCCAGTCATTCGTGGTCCTTGCGTTGACATCCGCGCCTTTCGCGATCAGCAGTCCCACAACCTCGCGGCGTCCAGCCGAGGCTGCATTGTGTAGTGGCGTGTTACCACGCTTATCCTTCGCATTCGCATCCGCCCCTTTGAAGATGAGAAGCTCCACCAGCTTGGCTTGGCCAGCTTGAGCCGCTTGATGCAATGCGGTGTCTTCGTCGGTTGTCCTCGCCCGAACATCCGCACCTTTCGCGATGAGAAACTCCGCAACGTCCGTCTGACCGGTTGAGGCGGCCCAGTACAGAGGTGCCCAGCCGAGTTCATCCTTTGCATCAACATCGGCTCCCTGTTCCACAAGACTCTTCACATGGGCCAGATTGCCGGCGCAGGCCGCCATAGGGAGGCTGGACACGTCGGCCCCCTTGGCGATGAACAGGTTCACCAGGTCCCGGTTCGCGGCCGAAGCGGCATAACGAAACGCTGTCCAGCCATCTCGATCTTTGACATCGAATCTGGCCCCATGGTCAACAAGGACTCTCGCCATATCGGGATTCTCAACCCAGACGGCATAGTGCAGAGGTGGGTAGTCTTTCTCCGGCGTGAAGTTGACATCGGCACCCTTGCTGACGAGCACCCTTACCATATTTGCGTCGTTGGTCCAAATGGCGGAGTACAAGGGCGTATAGCCCTTCCCGTCCTTGGCATTGAGGTCTGCTCCCTTGGCCAGGAGCAGTTCTGCAATGTCCTTGTGGCCTCCGGCAACAGCCTGGTGGAGGGGTGTGAGACCATCCTTATCCTTCGCGTTGACGTCGGCGCCCTTTTCCAGGCAACTTCGCACCCTATCCGCATCTCCGAGGCTGACGGCTGTATGGAGAGAAACGCCCGCCCCTTTGCCAATGAGTAATTCAACGACATCTTTACGGTTCTGGCTCAGGGCGATGTCAAGCGGCGTTTGACCACTGTTGTTCTTGGCATTGACATCCGCGCCCTTGGCGATGAGTAGTTCAACGATATCTTTATGACCACCTCTGGCAGCGGAATGCAGCGGCGTGTCACCTGGATAGCCCCCTCGCCTTCTTGCATTGACGTTGGCGCCTCGACCTGCCAGGAGCTCGACTACTTCTTTGTGTCCCGTCTCCGCAGCGTAATCCAGCGGTGTTCCGCCAGGCCAGTCCTCCTGAGCGTCTATTCGCGCGCCTTTGGCCAAGAGCAGGTGCACCACTCTCCCGTGTCCTCTGAGGGCGGCGTATTGGAGGGCTGTCTTTCCAAAAGAGTCGCCTATGCTGTCGACATCTGTTCCCTTGTCAAGCAGAGATGCGACCAGGTTAACGTCGCCCATAGCGGCTGCATCGTGGAGGGAAAGAGGGGGCGCAGTTGACTCGGTCAAAGTATAGATGATCAAACGATCCCTACCCTCTTGTCTATAACGATAAGGAGCGGCAAAGACCGGGACACTTGGCCACACTGTCGGAACAGACCCCGACGGCGGCTTCATTGCCGCCGCAAGATGCAGCAGAACCAGCGGCTCAAAACAATCGAATCTCGCATAGATGTGCCTCTCGCTCGGCACGAAGAAACCCTTATGGAATTGCCGCGCCAGGATGTTGTCGCCAATACGTTGCGAGACCTCAAGAAACGTCGGTTTCCGGGTCTTCTCGTAGAGTCGCAGGAAGGCGAGAAGGCCGTACACGTCGGAGCAGTCTGTTTCCGTTTGAAGTTCCGCCGTGCCTGCCGGTCCCTGTCCGATATCGCCGAATCCATTGCCCAGCGCGATGTTTCGAGCCATTTCCCACATGTATGCATCACCAGTTGCACTATAGGCGACGCAGTAGGCCCAGAAGTATGATGGAACGGCGCGAGAGGGTCTCGCCACATTTCGTCCGCTCGGGAGTTCCTTCCATGTGTGCCCTTCCAGGCTGGTCCCGTCTGTCAACATAGGCGTGAAGGAGTTGTCGTCTTTACGGTAGGAGACTTTGCCCCACGCGGTCAATTCCTCCAAGGCCCAGCGAGTGAACGCCTCACGCTTGGCACCGAACATCTCTCCTGTCAAGAGCACGCCTAACCAGGGGTGAGCCTGCCTGTCCTCCGGGTAATCCAAGGCGTCATACGGATGGAGTGGAAAGACTCTCAGTTTTGGGTCGGATCTGTTGTATTCGTAGGCAGCGATACCTGTCTTCGGGTCTCTGGTGTCAACGTAGCGTTGGATCAATCGTTTGCTCCAGATAAGCGGCTCCTCGCGGCCTGAAAGCCGCGCAAGGACCGTGCCGGCCTGGACGAGACTTGTCCCCGTCGTGAAAAACGCATGACCGTCCTTCTTGCTGTCAAAGAAAGCAGGGCCCCCCTCGTACTTATGCTTCCATGGCTCTTCCAGAGGCTTTACAAGGCTGCCATTCCGGTTCATGTCAAGGTTTGACCAGTCCAAGATATGCGCAGACCAAAATGCTTCGATCAAGGTCTTTGTCGCGTCTGGGTCCACGTCCCACATGAGCTCATAGTAGGGATAATGGAGTTTGAGCACATGAAGGTCGTACTTGACGGCGTAGAGCTTGTCGGCCTGGGCATCATAGGCAGCCTCATGACCCCAATAGAGCAGTCCGTTCGGACTTCGCAGATTCGCAAATGCATAGCGAACCGCGTCCGTTGCCGCTTGTCTATACTTGGGGTCGCCGGTTATCCCCGTTAATCCATCCAGGGTCCGCAACAACGTCTGCTGAGAGGCAAAATTGGAGAGAATCCACTGCTCAGTATCAGTCGCTGTAGAATAATCACCTTTCGGAGTTATCCACATGACCGGCTCGTGGGTATGGATGTTCAGGCCGTCTACGAACAGCGGCGTGTGCTTGGGGCCGTAGGTATCCCGGCCGTACTTGAGCACGTTGTCCGCGAACTCGCGGACGGCGTTAAGGTATCGGTTGGGGTCGGCTGGGTCCGGCTTGGCGGCGACAGGAGCCGCATCCGGCTTCTGGCCAGATAGGGCGGCCGAGGCAAACATGATGAGACTAGCCAGGAGCCCCACCCAGCGTGACCAAGCACTTCGTGTGTCTCTCATAAGAGCCTCCGTATTCTCTGGCGTTGCCGAGGTGGATTATGCGCCGCGGCCGCCGACGGTGTCAACGGTGGGAACTGCGATGAAGAATGTGCTGCCTCTGCCGGGGGCACTCTTGTTCTTCATCCGGCCGCCGAGCAGCTCGGCTCGCTCACGGATGGTCAACAGCCCGAGACCGGCTGTCTGGGCAAGCGACGCCGGATCGAAGCCCCGGCCCTTATCGGAAATGGTCAGCCATAACTCGTCGCGCACTCGCTGCAATCGCAGCCTCACCTCCCGGGCTTGAGCATGCTTGACGGCGTTGAACAGGATCTCTCTCGCTGCCCGGTACAGGAAGCTCCTCACCGCTTCGGAATCCGAGTCGGCGCCGTCGCGGATTTCCACGCGGACCGTCAGCCCGTGCTTGCTTTCCATCTGGCCGGCCAGCCACTCGAAGATGGCATCCAGTCGGCCGCTGTACAGCACGGGTGGACCCAGCTCATGCGACAGGCATCGCGTTTTCTCAATCGCCTCCTTGAGCATGTGTTTGATCTGCCCCAGGGTTTCCATGGCCTCCTTGTCGCTTGTAACACGGCCGGTGACAATGCCCAGGTGGAATTTTGCCGCCGCGAGAGTCTGTTGCAGGTCGTCGTGCAGAAACTCGGCCAGCCGGTTTCGCTCGCGGTCTTCCGCCTGCGAGAGCTCCAGTGTCAGTTTCTGAAGCTGGTCAGCGCGGTGCGTCAGCTCCTCCATCGCCGCTTGCAGCCGGTCAATCGTGTCGTTCAACTCCGTGGTTCGTGCCTGTACTTCCTCCTCCAAGCTTTCATTCGCCTGTTGCAGCATGGCCTCCATTTGCTTGCGCTGCGTGATGTCGATGCCGATCCCCCCGACGTATCTCCTGCCGGAGGCATCCCGGAACGGGAACTTGAAGTTCCACCAGTAGCATCGGCCGCCGCCGGGGGCAGGGCTTTCTTCCACGACCTCAAGGGGCCGGCCGGTGCGAAGCACTTCCAGATCGTTCTTGCGGAACTCCTCCGCAACCTCTCGCGGCCAAAGCTCAAAATCGGTCTTTCCTCGACAATCTTCAAACCTCACCCCGAAACGCCTCTCGTAGGCTTCGCTGAGGTATACGTGCCGGCCCTGCTCATCCTTCATCCACGCGATGGCCGGCGAATTGTTCATGAACGCTCGGAATCGCTCTTCGCTCTCGTGCAACGCCTCTGCGGCCCGCTTGCGCTCGGTCACGTCGCGAACGATCGCAAGTGCCAAGCGCCGCTCGCCAAGTTGCACAACATTGGAATTCACTTCGACCGGTATCCGCCGCCCATCTTTCGCGACGAGGGTGGTCTCAAACAACATCCTGCCCGCCTGCCGGACCCGCGCTGCAAGCTCCGGGATCGCCTTCTGTTCCTCTTCCGCCACGATATCCGGGAGAGACAGCGCCAGGATTTCCTCACGGGTGTACCCGAGTACGCGGCACAGGCAATCATTGGCATCGATGAGACGCCCCTTTAGCGGTGAGCTGAGCATCTCGTGCAACACGAGGCCGTCGAGGGCGGATTCCCAGAGGCTCCTGTACCGTTGCTCGCTTTCCCGCATCGCTTTTTCGCTGTAGAGCCGGCCGAACAACGATTCGATCTCGTTCACCAAGACCCAGAGAGCCTGAATGTCCGCTCGTTCAGGCGGCTCGACCCGGACGGAGCCAACATTGAGAAAGCCAAAGAGAATGCCGTGCGCCCGCAGGGGAAAGGAGAACGCATGGCGTATCCCGTGCTTGTGGAGGAGTTTCCGCATCACCGAAGAGATCTCGCCCACCTCAACGGGTTCCTGTTGGTGGAGCACAGTCTGGACCAGTGGCGGCGTCAGCGACATGCGCGTCACCTCGCGGATGAACGCCTCCGGCAGACCCCGGTGATGGCGGAGCACGGCAACATCGCCCTCCACCCAGTAGACCCCGCCTCCATCCATCTTGGTAACATCCAGTGCGGCGTCAAGCAGCGGCTCGAGCGCTTCATCGAGCGTCGCGCACCGGCTGATTGAGAGGATGGCGTTCAGCAGCCGCTCGTTCAGAGCACCCGGTTCCAACTGTGCAACTGCCCGATGGGCATCATCGGTCCTGTCCGGCCTCGATTCCCTGGCCATGGCACACCCCCGTGGATGGAACTCACGTATGAGCCGGCGATCCCGAAGTGGCACACGCGATCACCGACTCACGTTGATAGATATAGTAGGGACAGCCTGAGTTGTATATAAGTATATATAGAGACT
>Ga0315277_10004542_pt1 | contig 18516 bp, 15 predicted proteins | sample YL17G05_15_MG_FD_203695 | JGI IMG/M metagenome (GOLD analysis project Ga0315277, IMG submission 203695) | Sediment microbial communities from Yellowstone Lake, YNP, Wyoming, USA - YL17G05_15 | ecosystem: Environmental > Aquatic > Freshwater > Lake > Sediment | place: USA: Wyoming | collected...
TAAATCAAAACAGTAATTCACCATAAATTCATGCGATCCGCTCGTGCTTTTTCTAATATCCGACATTGGAAAATCATAAGCATAACCTATACGTATTCCATTATATAACTCTACTCCAATCATTCCGGTAATCGCATCACCGGCTCTGTATGAAACGCCGCCCCAGACTTTTTTATTGTATCTGACCAGCGTATTTATTGCAAGCTGTGTTACCTTTCCATCACTGAATGCAAAGACTGAGGGCAATAATTCAAAGGCCGGGCTGGGAAGCTGAAGAGTATATCCGGCAGTGAAATAATAGTGTCTGCTCACATATGGTGTTCCCTTGGTAAATTTTATTTTTGGCTGGTTGATATGTGTTATGGAGAGTCCGGCATAATATTTATCCGTTTTGTAATACGCTCCGATTCCAGCGTCAAATGCCACATAGCTCTCCTTATTTTCGGGGATAAACGGATCGCCTGAGGCTGGGGTGTGTGCATCACCCGAAGGTATCTGCCAGCTCGGTGCCAGAGCTTTATTAAGCATCCCGAGAGTCAATCCAAGACCAAGTTTACCCTGTCCTAAATGAATTAGATAGGAATAGGAACCTGAAAGACTGATATCCTTATCGAAACCGGTATTATCACTTTCAACCATCAGTCCCACTCCGCTCTTTGCACGAAACAGAGTAATTGGTGCACTTATGCTGAATATTGTTGTTGAAGGGGCTCCTTTAAATCCAACCCATTGCTGCCTGTTTAAAGCAGTTGCACAGATCATTCCTGAAATTCCGGAAACTCCCGGATTAAAAGATAATGTATTAAACATGTAATGGCTCGACAGAGGATCCTGCTGACTAAACCCTGGGTTTACCAGGATAATTAAAAAAAGAAATGTAATTTTTAGTTTTTTCATTTCTTCAGTAAGCTGCGAACTGCGCGTAAGTTGAACCAGTAATAAGTTGAACCAGTAAAATAAATAAAAATAAAATAAGCAAACAAATTTAAAGTTATTTATTTAAATAATATGAACAGCCCTTTTGATGAGCATATTCATATAACGTGATTAACTTGAAAATGTTGGTGATTAATGAGAAAAAATGATAATAAGTCTCAGGGTTTCAGTCTTCCGACTGCCATTACCCATCTTTCAGGTACTTCATTCCTGTTTGCCTTCAGATAATCTTCGTGTGAACAGGCAAGGTACATATTTTCATCCTTCCCCGTACTAATTTCAATCCACCACCTGTCGGTAAGATTACTCTTTACAAATATCAGATCATCCTCAAGATCAGTGATTCTGACATGATACCTTATAAACCTGCCAGAGTTAGTATCACTGATAGCAGGAGTTTCATACTGCTTCTGTGAAAAACCTTCAAGAAAGAACCATAATATCTGTGCAGCAAGGCCGGTTGTCTGAAACCTGATATCGAATTCGGGGTTAACCTCAAAAATACCAAATACCTTAAGCTTGTCCGATATTCCTGCATACCTTGAAAGAAGACAGATTTCCTCACCATAGAATCCATTGGGCGACGGACTTATTGTGCCGGGAGCATCAGACTGCCTGACGACGGAAATATCCAAAACTGCAACATCAGAGTCTCTCAGTAATGGTTCTGTAAGATATATTGCCTGTCTTACGTCTCCAATCCTCAACAGCTCCGATCTTCGTTTTAAGAACCTGTTAATTGTCTGCTGATCATTAAGATAGGTCTGGTATCCGATATTGATGAAATGATTGATAGAACTCTTATGATTATATATAATATTGTTAAGGTAGTTAAATGAATCGGGATCTTTTCTTTCGGTCTGGAAATCAATTCTTGAATCGATAGTTGTGAGTGTATACGGAGCTTTCGTTTGAGAAAGAGATCTGTCAATAGCCGGAACCAGAGCACTGCTTCCGCCTATTATCAAAGGGAAAACATTCTCTTGTAATAAAAAGGTTAAAACATCAGTAAGTCCGGCTAAAGTATCATTGAAAGTTATCCCTTTTTTCATGTTACCGAGGTCAATGATCTTTGACTTTCCGGGTATTCTTGCGAGCCCGTATAAACTGTCTCTGATAAGATCCGGCCCTTTGCCTGATCCTGTATTTGGTGAATTTCTCCCGTCGGGGACACCGATTATTGCGATCCTGTACTTTCTTATATCTTTTACAGGATTATTTTCAGTATGTATTGTAATGTTATGAGAGAAGCCGGCCGGACCAGTCAGATGCTCATAATCAGGCTTTTCGATACTTACAGGGTTGAAATAATCATTAAGATCTAACATAACCTGGTTCAATCTTTTGATTTACTATTATTTTCGATAATTCTTAAACACTCTTCTTTAGTGAGATTCTCTGCCTTTGAACCTTTTGGGATCCGGTAATTCTTCTTATCATTTTTGATATAAGGTCCATACTTTCCATTGAGAATCTGTATGTCACCGAAATCTTTCAGAACTTTTTGTTTATCGCTTTCAGTTTTTTCAAGCATAATTTCAAGGGCTCTCTCCTTTGTTATTGAATAAGGATCATCAACTCCTTTCTTCAGAGAATAAAACTTATTCTTATGTCTGATGTAAGGACCAAATTTTCCGATTCCGACAACCATGTCATCTCCTTCATGCACACCAAGAGAACGGGGAAGCCGTAAAAGATTCAATGCTTCATCAAGTGTGATTGTTTCAATAAGCTGATTTTTCAGAAGGCTGGCAAACCTGGGTTTATCGTCATTTGCTGAATCGCCGATCTGAACGACAGGACCAAATCTCCCCATCTTGACAGATACGGGTTCTCCTGTCTCCGGATGGATTCCAAGGGTCCTTGCTCCAGTTTTTTTGTCCTTCTTTTCCAGGCTGTTTTCAACAGTTTTATGGAATGAGGAATAAAATGTTTCAAGCATTCCTGTCCATTTCAGGTTTCCCACGGCAATTTCATCAAATTGCTCTTCAACCTCAGCAGTAAAATGATAATCCACAATTTCTGAAAAATTTTCAAGAAGGAAATCATTCACGATCATTCCGATATCTTTCGGGAAAAGCTTTGATTTTTCTTTTCCGGTTATTTCTGTTTTTGAGGATGAAGATATTTTCCCCTGAGATAACAAAACTGATCTTACTTTACGTTTTTCCCCGGGCCGGTCTTCCCTGGCAACATATCCGCGGTTCTGAATTGTGGAAATAGTCGGTGCGTAAGTTGATGGTCTGCCTATCCCAAGCTCTTCAAGCTTTTTTACAAGACTGGCCTCGGTATATCTCGGAGGAGCCGTTGTGAATTTTTCATTTGCGGTTATTTTATCATAGAATAAAGGCATACCATTTTTAACCGGTGGAATGACATATCTTTCCTCGTCGTTATTTTCTGTATCAGCCGATTCGGTATACACCCTCAGAAAACCATCAAAGATAATCACCTCTCCGGCAGCTGAAAAGCCAACGGGTGAGTTACTCATTTCTATTGAAATATTTGTTCTTTCCACCTGGGCATCAGCCATTTGCGAAGCTATTGTTCTTTTCCATATAAGCTCGTAGAGCAACTTTTCAGTATGGCTGCCTGAGACCGAAGACTTGTCAGGATAAGCAGGTCTGATAGCTTCATGCGCCTCCTGTGCTCCTTTCGACCTGGTTTTGAATTGCCTGGTTTTGGAATACTTTTCACCAAACTCAGTTATGATGACTTCACGCGATTTTGCAAGCGCCAGCTTTGACAGACTGGTTGAATCGGTCCGCATATAAGTTATCTTACCGGCCTCATAAAGTTTTTGTGCCACTGACATTGTTTGTGCCACAGAAAAGCCAAGCTTCCGGTAAGCTTCCTGCTGAAGGGTTGATGTTGTAAAAGGAGGAGCCGGAGATCTTGTCCCGGGTTTAACTGAGATAGCTGTTACTTTATACTCTGCCTCGCTGCAAAGCTCAAGGAATTTATAAGCCTCTTCCTCTGTCGTGAATTTTTTTCCTGCCTCTGCTTTCAGGATTGCATTTTCCCCGTTCCCTTTATCGGTAAGAAATATTGCGTTTACCCTGAATGCAGTCTCAGACTTAAATGCGATAATCTCTCTTTCTCTTTCAACAATAAGCCTTACGGCTACCGACTGAACTCTTCCCGCAGAAAGGGCAGGCTGAACCTTTTTCCACAGTACCGGTGATATCTCAAATCCGACAAGACGGTCGAGTATTCTCCTGGCCTGCTGGGAATTAACCAGGTTCATATCCACCAGCCTGGGTGCTCTTATAGCTTCTGATATAGCATCTTTTGTTATCTCATGAAAAACAATTCTTTTGGTATTCAATGGGTCCAGGTTAAGCACACTTATCAGGTGCCATGCAATTGCTTCCCCCTCACGGTCTTCATCAGAAGCAATCCAGATATTTTTAGATTCTTTGGCACTTTTCCTTAATTCACTTACCACCTTTGCTTTTTCTTTCGGGACCTCATAATCAGGAGCAAAACCATTCTCTATATCAATTCCAAGATTCTTCTTTGAAAGGTCCCTAATGTGTCCGAAACTGGATATTACCCTGAAATCTTTACCCAGGAACTTCTCAATAGTTTTAGCCTTTGCAGGTGACTCAACAATTACCAGATTTTCGATCATATCAGCGACAATTATTCTTTTAAAAAACTTGACAAAGTAAATCAATTAGGTACCAAACTTCAAAATAAACCGTTAAGATTCTTTATAATTTATTATTTTTGGCTCAAACTCCCGGGTTGAAATGAAAGGCAGTACCATACACACAAAATACCTTATCTGGTTCTGGACATTGTTTGCTCTTCCCATTATTCTGGTCACTGTATTATTCATCCTTATATCAGAAGAAAAACTGGGTCCGATGCCCTCATTTCAGGAGCTTGAAAATCCAACAAATAATCTGGCAGCTGAGGTCTATTCCGAAGATGGCGTGCTTCTCGGAAAATATTATATTCAAAACAGGACCTGGACTAACTATAATGAAATTTCGCCTTATGTTATTGATGCTCTGATCGCTACGGAAGACATACGATTTTACAGACATTCCGGGATCGATATCCGCGGGATAGCCCGTGCGATGATCAGAACCATTATTATGGGTCAGAATACCGGCGGGGGAAGTACAATTTCGCAGCAGCTTGCCAAAAACCTTTTTAAGACAAGAGAAGGCGACAGTATACATTATTCCAGAATTGTAAGGAAAATTAACCTGGGGGTATCAAAGTTCAAGGAGTGGTATACAGCTGTTAAGCTTGAAAAGAATTATACCAAGGAAGAAATAATAACAATGTATCTCAATGTTTTCGACTTTGTCAATAATGCTGTGGGTATCAGATCGGCGGCACAGATATATTTCAATACATCTCCCGACTCTCTTAATCTCCAGCAATCAGCTATGCTTGTGGGGATGCTGAAGAACTCTTCTTACTTCAACCCGTTAAAACGTCCGGAAGTAACACAACAACGAAGGAATGTAGTTCTTTCTCAGATGGTAAAATATGGTTATCTGAGTCCTGCTGTCGCAGATTCAGTAAAAAAGATTCCTGTTGAGCTCGATTATAAAGAGGAAGATCACAACACAGGGCTGGCCACATATCTGAGAGAATATATCCGGAACACAATGATCAAATTTGAACCCCAAAGAGAGATGTTCACATTCGATGAGCAGTATGAGGATGCTGTGTGGGAATGGGCAAACAACCCTCTCTATGGCTGGTGTAGAAAGAATAAAAAACCTGATGGTTCGAACTACAATCTTTATAAAGATGGTCTTAAGATATATACGACTATAAATTCAAAAATGCAAAAATATGCTGAAGAGGCAATGACAAAACATCTTTCGGAAGATGTTCAGCCCTCTTTCTATAAAGTTGCAAAAAATTTCAAAAACCCGCCATATTCAGACGACCTTAACAAAAAACAGATTGAAGATATTCTGTTGTCAACCATCAAAAGAACAGACAGGTATAAAAATCTCAGCAGGAAGAAGATGCCTGAAGATTCAATAATGTTCTCTTTTAACACACCTGTGAAGATGAAAGTCTTTTCATGGAAAGGAGAAAGGGATACAATCTTAACTCCTCTCGATTCCATTAAATACTATAAATATATTATGCGTTCCTCATTCATGGTTGAGGACCCTCATAATGGTTATGTTAAAGCTTATGTTGGCGGACCTGATTTCAGGTATTTCAAATATGATGCTGTAACAGAACAGAAGAGGCAGGTTGGCAGCACCATTAAACCCTTCCTTTATACACTTGCAATCCAGGATGGCTATTCTCCATGTTATGAGGTGGAAGACATTCCCCGTACTTTTCAGATTGGCGACTCTGTGTACATACCTAAAAGTTCAGGGCCAAAAGGTTACCATGGTAAATGGGTAACGCTGAAATGGGGTCTGGCTAAATCGGAGAACTATATTTCAGCATGGCTGATGACGCAGTTCACCCCGACTGCAGTTACCGAACTTATGCACAGAATGGGAATAAGGAGCTTTATCGACCCTGTTATTTCTATATTTCTCGGTACCTCCGACATAACTCTTGAAGAAATGGTCGGCGCATATGGCACCTTTGCAAATAAAGGAGTTTACACAAGACCGATGTATGTAACGCGTATAGAAGATAAGAACGGAAATACAATATCCAGGTTTACACCCAAAATCGAAGAAGTAATAAGTGAAGAACAGGCATATATGATGCTCGACCTGCTTCAGGGTGTTGTGAATATAGGCTCCGGTATTGGATTAAGGGCAAATTTTGAGCTGACAAATCAGATAGGTGGCAAAACCGGAACAACACAAAACCATGGAAACGGATGGTTCATGGGTGTCACACCTAACCTGGTTGCAGGAGTCTGGAGCGGATGGGAGGATCAGAGCATCCATTTTGAAACACTTGGGGAAGGGCAGGGGGCACATATTGCCTTGCCAATTTTTGGTCTTTTCCTGAAGAAGATTTATGCTGACCAGCAGTTTGGTATTATGGAAGCAGATGTATTTGAACGTCCTGCAGGTTTTGCTATGGAACTTAACTGTGACAAAGTGAAGAAGACAAATTCCCGCAGAGGCAACTATATCGAGAGATATTGACAGGTTACCCGAATAAAAGCTTTACAAGCGTTTCAATCTTACCTGCCGGTATTATATGAATACCGGCATCTTTTATATTGATATTCCTGTGATATTTTGAGATATATATTTTTGAGAAGCCCATTTTAGATGCCTCTCTGATACGTTGCTCTATTCTTGAAACGGGTCTGATCTCTCCTGAAAGTCCTGCTTCCCCTGCAAAACAAGTATTCCTTTCAATGGGAATGTCAAGATTTGATGAAAGGACAGAACTTAATATTGCCATATCGATAGCAGGGTCACTTACTTTAATTCCGCCTGCAATATTCAGAAAGACATCTTTAACCCCCAATCTGAATCCTGCTCTTTTTTCGAGGACTGCCAGGAGCATATTCAAACGCCTGATATCAAATCCTGTCGAGCTTCTCTGAGGAGTACCATAAACTGCACTGCTGACAAGAGCCTGAGTCTCAATAAGAAAAGGTCTTAACCCGTCAACTGTTGCTGCAATCGATATCCCGCTGAGCGGTTCATCGTGCTGATTGATAAACATTTCCGAAGGATTAGCAACCTCACGCAAACCAGTCTCAAGCATCTCGAAGATCCCAATCTCTGAGGTTGAACCGAATCTGTTCTTTGCGGATCTTAATATTCTGTAGACATAGTTATTGTCTCCTTCGAAGTAGAGGACAACATCTACGATATGCTCAAGCACCTTGGGTCCGGCCAGAGTGCCATCTTTTGTTATATGACCAATCAGGAAGACCGGAATACCTGTTATTTTTGAATATTTAAGAAGCTGAGCTGCACATTCTCTTACCTGGGATACTGAACCTGCAGATGATTCAAGCATCCCGGTTCTGACTGTCTGGACCGAGTCAATAATAATAAGACCGGGTTTGATATTTTCGGAATGAGTAAGAATATTTTCCAGATCGGTCTCGCTGAGGATATAGCATTCAGGATTTGATTTTCTGAGCCTTTTAGCCCTGAGGCTTATCTGTTCCTCGCTTTCCTCACCGGAAACATAGAGGATTTTTTTGTTTTCCAATGCAAGAGCAAGCTGTAGCGCAAGGGTGGATTTTCCTATCCCCGGTTCCCCTCCGAGAAGTATGAGAGATCCACCCACCATTCCTCCTCCAAGTATCCTGTCAACTTCCGAAAGACCTGTTTTTTGCCTGGCCTTTTCATCGGATTTTATATTATCCAGAAGCTCGGGTCTCTTTTTTTCCTGGTCAATAATGAATGAAAAATCGCGTGTAGCAGCGGGTGCTATAATCTCCTCATGGTAAGTATTCCATTCCCCGCATGAGGGACATCTGCCGATCCATTTTGCAGATTCAGCACCACAGTTCTGACAGACATATACAGTTTTTGTCTTGGCCATTATTATTCAAATTTTAATAAGTTTTTAACCTCCCTTACGCCTGAAGGGACAACCCCCCAAGCCCTCCCGCTATCGCGGGGCAGGCTCTGAAGAGGAGTTTTTTCTTACAAGTGCATAAAACGAATAAATTCCAACCACAGCTCCGAAAATAAGCTGTGATTCATGAGCAAGAATGGCATAAACAAGACCATCTTCAAGGCTTATTCCGTAAACCACAAAAAGCCCTCTTGATATTATAAAATGAAAGGCACCCAGCCCGCTTTGCACCGGTGCTGACATTGCAAGTCCACCGATAACAAGCAGAAAGATGCCGTCAGATAAGTCCAAATGAGAGGTACTTCTAACAGCAAATACCACAACCCAGGTCATAAGGGTATAATTCACCCAAATAAATACTGTGTGAAATAAAAACTCCCATTTATGCTCTATTATTGTTATTGTTTTCAAACCATGGATTATGCCTTTGACAGTATCAAAAATCTTGACAAAAAACCTGATCTTACGGAGTCCTTCTCTAAGGAGATATAACATAAATAGTACTGCTGCCCCGGTCAGAAGAAGTAAAACCCAGAAAATCCATACGGATCCAAAAAAGGATGAGAGCTTATCCTGAATAGGAGAATAAATATTATCGACAAGAAATGGTCCGAGAATGCTTCCGTCGACGAAAAGCATAATAACCATTATTACAAGCAAAGAAAAGAAGTCGATAGTACGTTCGATCACAACTGTACCGATCAACTGATCGACCGGTATATTTTCCTTTTTCCCGAGTGCAATACATTTTGATATTTCTCCTATACGGGGTAAAGCCATATTAGCCAGGTACCCGGTCATCATTGAATAAAATGAGTTTTTAAGTGATGGCTTGTAACCAAGCGGATGAATCAGCAGATTCCAGCGCCTGGCCCGGCTGATATATGCAAAAATTGCAAAGAGTATTGAAAGTATAAGCCAGAAATAATTAGCCTCTCTTAGTCCTTTACCAAGATTTGTGAAATTAATATCCCGGAATGCCAGCCAGAGCAGAAGCAATCCGACGACCAGAAAAACCAGAAACTTAAGGATTTGAATAATGCCTTTTTTCAAGCTCAGATTAGTTTATTTGTATTGGTGTCGGGGAAAATAATGCTCGGTTTAAAAGATCTGGCTTCGCTGAGCTCCATTGCAGCATACGAAATGACGATAACTACATCACCTACAGCAACTTTACGGGCTGCTGCCCCGTTAAGACAAATATCTCCTGATCCTCTTTTCCCTTTTATTACATAGGTTTCGAGACGCTCACCATTATTTATATTAACTACCTGGACCTTTTCGTTCTCCATGATATTGGCAGCATCCATCAGTTCCTCATCAATTGTAATACTGCCTATATAGTTCAGATTTGCTTCAGTAACGGAAACATTATGGATTTTCGATTTTACAACCTCAATTAGCATACCTCAACATTTTTCGATATTCATCCGGGTGCAAAGTTAGTTAACCTTTTGATTCAGTGAAATGATATTTCTATATTATCTATCAGTCTGATCTTTCCGGCCTTCACTGCTATACACCCAAAATATTTCATTCCTTTTCTGACATCACTTTTACTTACAAGGGGAATAAGCTCAACATCATCGACTATCTCAAAATACTCAATGGTAAATCCATCAACTCTGTTAATACTGTTTTTTACAAATTCATTTATAATTGTAATTTCATTATTTGCCGTCATTGCAGCTGCTTCAGATATAGTCCGGAATATAATACCTGCTTTTTTCCTTATGTCTGGTTCAAGCAGCTGATTTCTGCTGCTCATTGCCAAACCGTCGCTCTCCCTTATGATAGGACAACCTATTATTTTTACCACGTTACCTGTCTGTCTTACAAGCTCTTTAATTATAGTCAGCTGCTGAAAATCTTTCTGGCCGAAAAAAGCCATATCCGGTTTTACAATATCAAACAATCTGCTTACAACCTGTGCCACACCATTAAAATGATTGGGACGGTGCAGTCCTTCCATTACCTTATCCAGATTCCCGAATCTGAAAATTCTATTGTCCTCTTTGGGGTATATTTCGTGAACACCAGGAATGAAAATTATATCATTCTCCCTCATTACTTTACCAAGCAGATCCAGGTCTTTATCAATGGTTCTTGGATAATTTTTAAAATCTTCCTTATTGTTGAATTGTGCAGGATTTACGAAAATGCTTACAACAACTATCGGGCATGATGACACGGCAGTATTTACCAATGAAATATGCCCGTCATGCAATGCACCCATTGTCGGAATAAATCCAGTGGGTGAAAGATGCATCTTTGCGAAGTGATCGTATAATTCCGCTATTGTTGAAGCTCTCTTCATGGTAAATTATTTATACAAACCTAACTGATTTTTGTTCAACAGAGAAACGACAAATGAAAAAACCAATAATGAGTTCTTTAACGGACATCAAAAAATCCTTGTTTAAACTGTATGATAATCCTATACTATCTTTATGTTATAATTTTTTACTACCTTTGCAACCAAAATGAAATGGTATATCCAGGCAGGTTAAATGGAAAGCAAGAAGGTATTATTCATTTCTCAGGAAATCACTCCATATTTAGTTGAAACCAGCTTATCGAAAATAGGGAGATATCTTCCGCAGGGTATCCAGGAAAGGGGAAAAGAGATCCGGACGTTCATGCCGCGCTACGGCTGTATCAATGAAAGAAGGAACCAGCTTCACGAGGTGATCCGTCTCTCAGGGATGAACCTTATTATTGACGATACCGACCACCCGCTCATCATAAAAGTTGCTTCAATACAGTCTGCCAGGATGCAGGTCTATTTCATTGATAATGACGATTATTTCCAGAGAAAATATGTAGTTAATGATGCCTCAGGGCGTGAGTTTGAGGATAATGATGAGAGAGCTTTGTTTTTTGCCAGAGGTGTTATTGAAACGGTTAAGAAGCTGAGATGGGCTCCGGATATAGTCCATTGTCATGGCTGGATGTCTGCCCTGGTGCCGGTTTATCTCAGGAATATTTACAATGATGATCCTTTATTCCACAACTATAAAATTATCTATTCCGTTTACAATAATGATTTCAAAACACCGTTTAGATCAACGTTCGCCGATAAGCTCCGGTTTGACGGAATAGATGGAGAGAATCTCAGACTGGTTAAAAAGCCGGATTTTGTTAATGTTTCAAAACTGGCTATCAAATATTCAGACGGGATTATTATAGGGAGCGAGGAAATAAATAAGGAATTAGTAAAATACATAGATTCGATTGACAAGCCTGTGCTTCAGTACCAGGATGAATCGAAATACGTGGATGCCTATAATGATTTTTATGACAAGATACTTTAATAATCCAAAACAGTGCAGAACATTTTCTGTTCTTTCCAGCATTTCAAAAATCATACTCCCAGCCTTATTCCTTATAACAGCAATTTTTGTCAGCTCATGTGAAGAGAATCCGACATCTATCGGTTCCGATCTTCTTCCGGGAGAGGATTTTGTAAATATTAAATCGAATGATACAATCGGTATTGGAATTTATAATCAATATGTTGACAGTGTTAAAACAAATAGCAACACATATTCATATCTCGGCAATCTTTACGATCCATATTTCGGGACAACTACTTCAGATTTTGTAGGACAATTAAGGCTGACAAGAAAATGGCCCGGAGGTGGTCCTTTTACTATTGATTCCATAAAACTTTTCTTTACCATTACCGGGGTAAAAGGCACCCTTGACTCAACGATTCATCGGATAAAAATCTCTGAAATCGGGGAGATGCTCAGTTCTTCCGCTACATATTATTCAAACAGAGATCCCAATGCCATAACAGATCTGGGTACTTTTGACTTACCGGTAATTGCCAAAGATACTGTTCAGAATATAGAAATATCGATTCCGCCGTCATTCGGGGAATATCTTATGAGGGATACCATAAAGCTGACCCAGGAGGATGAAGCTAATGACTTCAGATCTTTTTTCAGAGGTATATATGTAACTTTTGTTGATGCTGATCCCATAAAGCCTTTTATACTGGGTCTTACTTTTTCTTCAGGGGCATTCTACATCAGGGTTTATTACCATAATAATAATACCAGTGACCTGACTTATGATTTTGTTATCAACTTAAACAGTGTAAGATACAACAGGTATTCTCATAATTTTGCAACTGCGAAACCGGAAACCAGAATAAAGCATATTAATGATGGTGTTGAAGATACACTATCCTTTTTGCAGAGTTTTAACGGGGTATTTCCGAAAATAAAAATTCCAGGACTGAATTCATATAAGAGCATGCAAAGAATTTCTGTTAACAAGGCAAAGTTGACAATTTCAGCATATCTTGATAATGATATTTATACTGCAACGACTGTTCCCTCACAGATTTATATGGGCTATATTGCAACTGACAGTATCAGATATATATTACCTGATTATCAAATAAGCTCGAGTTTTTTCGATGGTACATTTAATTCTACAAAAAATATATACACATTCAATATAGCCTCATTTGTTCAGTTGTTTCTTGAAGGAAAGATACCTAAGCCTGAGATTGAAATGTTTTTTCCTGACGGAGAATATAAAAATGTCATCTTAAAGTCAAATAACAGCTCTGCACCTGTTGAATTTGAGTTTACCTATACTGAGTTCTAGATTTTGTGAACCAAATTCACTTCATTCGTTTCTTTAGTTTAATACAATGTCATTATGTGTGGAATTATTGGTTATATAGGAACAAAACCTGCAAGGGAAATTGTACTGAACGGTCTTAAGCGTCTTGAGTACCGCGGATATGATTCAGCAGGAATGGCACTTTTTAACGGAGAACCAAAAATCTTTAAGTGCAAGGGCAGAGTTAAGGACCTTGAAGATATGGTCAATAAAACGGATTTCAACGCTAATATAGGCATTGGCCACACCCGGTGGGCAACACATGGCGAACCAAACGAAATAAATGCACATCCTCAGGTATCCCATAAGGGTAATTTTATTGTTGTTCATAATGGGATAATTGAAAACTACTCCAGGCTTAAAAAGCATCTGGAAAGCAGGGGGGTAGTATTTAGCAGTCAGACAGATACAGAGGTCATTGCCAACCTGATGGAACATCTTTACCTTGAAGGTAGTCTTTCTGCCGAACAGGCTATAACAACTGCACTTAACAGCATTGAAGGAGCATACGGACTTGTTATAATCTGCAGACAGGAGCAGGATAAGCTTTTTGCGGCTAAAAAGGGCAGTCCCTTAGTAATCGGAGTAGGAGATGGAGAGAACTTTATTGCATCAGATGCTTCACCTATTATTGAATATACCCAGAGAGTAATCTATCTTAAAGATGATGATATTGCAATAATTAAAAGGGATGAGCTCAGCCTGAAAACATTAAGGAACCAGGTTGTTAAACCGGAAGTTCAGGAGCTTGACCTTAAGATCGGAGAGTTAGATAAGGAAGGATTTGCGCATTTCATGCTGAAGGAGATATTTGAACAGCCGCGTGCTATCCATGATACTTTCAGAGGCCGTGTCCTTCCCGACTATTCCGGAGTGATGCTTGGCGGTCTCCATAATGTAATGGAGTCAATGACAAAAGCTCAAAAGATTATTATCATAGCGTGCGGGACATCCTGGCATGCCGGATTGCTTGGAGAATATATTTTCGAGGAATATACAAGGATACCGGTTGAAGTCGAATATGCTTCAGAATTCAGGTACAGGAATCCGATAATAAATAAAGGAGACATAGTAATTGCAATCAGCCAGAGCGGTGAAACTGCAGATACTCTCGCTGCAGTGAAGCTTGCCAGGGAAAAAGGGGCAGTGGTTCTGGGAATCTGCAACGTTGTAGGTTCAAGCATTCCGCGTGAAACTGATGCAGGTGTTTATACACATGCCGGTCCTGAAATAGGTGTGGCTTCCACAAAAGCATTTACTTCACAGGTTACAGTACTTGCAATGATGGCATTTGAGATAGGTCACAGATTAGGAGTTGTTTCTGACGATAATTATAAAGAGCTTATTACCGAGCTTGTTTCCATTCCAAGGAAAATTGAAAAGGCCCTGGAGATGAACGAACAGGCACTTACCCTCGCGAAATTAGTTCAGAACTCACGCAATGCCCTCTACCTTGGAAGAGGATATCTTTTCCCGGTTGCTCTCGAAGGAGCGCTGAAACTCAAAGAGATATCATATATTCATGCGGAAGGTTATCCGGCTGCTGAAATGAAGCATGGTCCTATTGCCCTTATTGATGAGAATATGCCCGTTGTGGTTGTTGCAACAAAAGACAACACCTACGAAAAGATTACCAGTAATATACTGGAAATCAAAGCCAGAAAGGGAAAAGTCATCGCAATAGTTACGGAAGGAGATGATATAATTAGTAAAATTGCCGATCATGTCCTTGAAGTACCCGACACGCTGCCTGCCTTTTCAGGACTTCTTGCTGTAATTCCCTTACAGCTTTTATCATATCATATTGCTGTTTTAAGAGGTTGCGATGTTGATCAGCCAAGAAACCTGGCAAAATCCGTTACAGTAGAATAATATCTGAAGGATCGGTGCACCGAAAGAATTTACACTCTCTTCTATGACCGGCTTTGGAATTGATGGAGAAGATGAAGAGAAACGGCTTGATTTTGAGCAGGTGAAAGGAGCTTTTAAATCAAATGCAGTCGTTAATGCGATCCGCGATCATATGAAGCAGAAATCCGCTCCTGGCGATCAATTGATTGAACGTATGAAAAGGATAAGGTAATATCAGACTTTTATCTTCTGGTATACTGCTGATCATAATACTTCTCATAATCTCCTGAAATAACCCTGTCGAGCCATTTCTGGTTGGCAAAATACCAGTCAACGGTTTTTTCAAGACCATGCTCAAAATCGAGAGATGGAGCCCAGCCCAGATTATTCGAAATTTTTGATGCATCAATTGCATATCTCAGGTCATGACCCGGCCTGTCTTTTACATAGGTGATCAGTTTTTCGGATGTCCCTGCTTTTCTCCCCAGTTTTCTGTCCATTATTTTGCAGAGGAGCCTAATAAGATCAATATTCTTCCACTCATTATTTCCTCCAATGTTGTAAGTTTCACCTGCAGTACCTTTATGGAATATCAGATCGATTGCTGCCGTATGATCCTCAACGTAAAGCCAGTCCCTTATATTTTCTCCCTTTCCATAAACAGGAATCGGCTGGTTGTTCTTTATGTTGTTGATAGCGAGAGGAATAAGTTTTTCAGGAAACTGATTCGGTCCGTAATTATTGGAGCAGTTTGAGACAACTACAGGTATTTTGAATGTGTTATAATATGCTCTTACCAGATGATCGGAACTAGCTTTTGAAGCGGAATACGGACTTTTCGGATCATAAGGTGTACTCTCCGTGAATGCTCCATTCTGACCCAGAGAGCCGTAAACCTCATCGGTTGAAATATGATAGAAAAGCTTTCCTTCCATATTATTTTGCCAGATGTCAAGAGATGAGTTAAGAAGATTAACCGTGCCTACAATATTTGTGAATACAAACTCATCAGGACCTGCAATAGACCGGTCAACATGCGATTCGGCAGCCAGATGGATAACGCCGTCAAAATTGTATCTTCTGAAAAGATCTATTACCTGTGATTTATTAACAATGTCAACTTTTTCAAAGCGGTAGTTTCTCGTTTTTTCTATATCAGTCAGGTTCTCGAGGTTACCGGCGTATGTAAGCTTATCGGCATTTATAATGAGATAACCGGGATAGTTATTCACAAACCTCCTCACAACGTGAGAACCAATAAAACCGGCACCACCGGTAATAAGTATGATTTTTCTCTTTTTCATTTTTTACTGTTCCAGATATTCTTTTCCCATTCCCACGCCGATTTCATTGCATCATCGAGAGAATAAACTGTTTTCCAGCCAAGCTCTTTATTGGCAAATGACGGATCAGCCCATATTTTTTCAATATCTCCCGGTCTTCTTCGTGTAATCCTGTATTTCAGTTTAATTCCGGAGACCTTTTCAAAAGAGTGTATTGCTTCCAGAACTGAAACTCCTTTCCCGGTTCCAAGGTTGAAAATCTCATAATTTTTCTTATTCATGCCGTTAATGAGCCGTTTAACAGCAACAACATGTGCTTTTGAAAGATCCGAAACATGCAGATAATCCCTTATGCATGATCCGTCGGGGGTATCATAATCATTTCCAAATACTTTAAGTTCATCTCTTAATCCTATCGCTGTCTGTGTAATAAATGGCACAAGATTTTCCGGAACACCACGTGGCAGTTCCCCGATAATTGCAGTGGGATGAGCACCGATAGGGTTGAAATATCTCAACGAGATAGCCCTGATGTCAATTCCGGAAACAGTTGTATCCCTTATTATTTCTTCACCTATCTTCTTGGTATTCCCGTAAGGGGAGATCGCAGGCTGCAAAGGCGCATCTTCTGTCACAGGAAGCTTTTCAGGTTGTCCGTAAACTGTACATGAAGATGAAAAAACCATATTAGGGATGCTGAATTTTTTCATTGCATCCATGAGATTCATTAATGATACCAGATTATTCCTGTAATACTCCAGCGGTTTTATAACAGATTCGCCCACAGCCTTATAAGCAGCAAAGTGGATAATAGCATCTATTCCCCTGTTCTTTTCGAAGAAATTATTAAGTTTATCCTGATCGCACAGATCAAAAACTGTAAGGGCAGGTTTTATACCCGTTATTTTTTCAATTCTCTCAACAACCTCTGCTTCAGAATTGTAAAGATTGTCGATTATAACGACATCGAAGCCCTCCTCAATAAGCTCAACCGAAGTGTGAGAACCGATATATCCTGTTCCGCCGGTTACTAGGATTTTCTTCTTCATCAGTTCTACTCTTCAGGCTTGATATCAAAACCAACCATCTTTATCTTTTTTGCAAACTCGGGAGCTATAGGCAGGCCCACATAACCAAGATCTTTAACTGACAATTTGGTTTCCTTGTTTATAAGCTTTTTGTACATCTTAATTAAATAGTTTTCAGCATCGGATGGTATTCACCCTGCAGACCAACCGGTTTTGCATTACGGATTAGATAGGCTGTTTCAACAGACTGCCGTGCTTCCTCCAAACCAAAACCTTTGCCGGCAAGAATTTCTTTATACGATAATGTGTGAAGATCAGTGAAACCCTCACTGAATTCGATTTCTTCTCCCTCCACTGTGATGGATCTGAATGTTCTTCTCCCGGCATCTCTCTCCGTTATTGGGATATCATTACAATCAAGGCTCAGGAACCATCTTATCCTGGCTCTGTCCAGCTCAAGGAACCCTGCGACCTTGTTATGTTCAGAAAGATGGACAATATTTGTTTTAGCACTGCCAAAGATCCATCCCAGCATATCAAAGAAGTGAACTCCGATGTTTGTTGCCACACCGCCCGATTTTTGAATGTCTCCTTTCCACGAAATATTATACCAGTTTCCCCGGCTGGTGATATAGCTGAGGTCAATATTATAGATCTTTTCTTTGGGGCCATTCTGTATCTTTTCCTTAAGCTCCAGTATTTTAGGATGAAGGCGCAGCTGAAGAATTGTATAGACCCTCCGGCCGGTTTCCTTTTCAATTTCCTGAAGCGCATCAACATTCCAGGGGTTAAGTACAATTGGCTTTTCACAGATAGCATCAGCTTTATGCCGCAGCGCAAATCTAATATGTGAATCGTGAAGATAATTTGGAGAACAGATACTTACATAATCAATTTTGGTGCCTGTTCTTTTCAGCTTGTCAAAGTGCCTGTCGAACCTTTCAAACTCAACAAAGAAATCACTTTCGGGGAAATAACTGTCAATAATTCCCACACTGTCAAATTTATCGAGACTTGCCAGGAGATTATTACCGGTATCCTTAATGGCTTTCAGATGGCGCACAGCAATGTATCCGGCTACTCCTATTATCCCAAAATTTTTTGGATTTGCATCCATTTCTATTCACTTTTAGGGGCATAAAACTAATAAATAATTTTAGAAACACCGCCATTATCAAGCCTGTATCTCTCGCCGCTCTCAGGGCAGACGGCTAATCCCTTGTTATCGAAGATAAGCTTATGACCAAATTCACTCATCCAGCCTGTTTGTT
>Ga0315277_10004543_pt1 | contig 18508 bp, 11 predicted proteins | sample YL17G05_15_MG_FD_203695 | JGI IMG/M metagenome (GOLD analysis project Ga0315277, IMG submission 203695) | Sediment microbial communities from Yellowstone Lake, YNP, Wyoming, USA - YL17G05_15 | ecosystem: Environmental > Aquatic > Freshwater > Lake > Sediment | place: USA: Wyoming | collected...
CTCGGCGGTGAGCACTTGTTCAAGCCGGGCAAGAATCTCCATCGTGGGGACGGCTTTGAAATCGAAGCGCTGGCAGCGGGAGAGGATTGTCGGCGGAACCTTATGGGGAGCCGTGGTGGCGAAAATGAAAATGACATGGGACGGCGGTTCCTCCAGGGTTTTCAACAGGGCATTGAAAGCTTCCTGGGTGAGCATGTGCACTTCGTCGATGATATATATCTTGTAACGGTTGCTGCTCGGCGCGTAGCTCACTCTATCGCGCAGATCGCGGATTTCATCTATACCCCGGTTCGAAGCCCCGTCGATTTCCAGCACATCGAGCGACCGGCCTTCGATTATCTCCCTGCAGCCGGGACATGCATTGCAAGGATCCTGGCCATTCGGACTCTTACAGTTAACTGCCCGGGCGAGAATCCTGGCCGTGCTTGTCTTGCCCACACCTCGCGGGCCGGAAAAAAGGTAAGCATGGCTGATTCTTCCGGAGGCGATAGCATTGACCAGGGTTTGAGTCACATGCTGCTGGGCGACAATATCACCGAAAATCAGAGGGCGGTATTTGCGGGCAAGAACAAGGTAGCTCATATTCCGCTTTTCCAGAATGGATCAATTAAGTCCCCTTTATCCAGAGGAGATTTTCAGGTAAAGATAGTACCCGGAATGAAGCTTGGCAACATTTTAAATCGCCGGTGACAGAAATAATAATAGTCAATAACTCATAGAAATTAAATGAGTTATGATAATATTTCGTAATATGGCAGGGGAAACCCTTGAAGGATTTTACCCCAGGGAAAAGATTAAACAAGCGGCGCATGTTACGGTAGGGGCAAGGCGCGCCGTGTCCCCACGAAAATGTAATCTTAAGGGCATTATAATATCGGTGACAGGGACAAAGCAACTTAGCCGGGATTATTCATAAATTCTCAATGGTTAATTGATTAAACACAACCCCCGCCTGCCTGGGGCAGGCACCCCCTTTCTTAAGGGGGAATTTTTTTGCTTCAACCTTAAAGTAAATCTCAGAACATTCCCCCTTCTTTTAACCAAAAGAAGAATTTTATAACAGCTTGGGAAAACAGCAGTTATTCCCTCTTAGCAAAGGGGGATACAGGGGGTTGTCTGAGCAGGGATAACCCTCAAGCCGAGTAATTTGTGAATAGTTCGGGCTAATTAATGCTTTAAAAATTTATAATTCAGCATTCCCTATTCAGAAAGTCGGAATCAGCGATAGATCAACAGGGAGCCAAGCACCGGCACACCGTCGCCTTCAACCTTCCTGATCTCCAACTGGTGGGTTCCTTCCGCCAGGTCGTAGTTCCAGAAAAGCGGGTCGCGCCGGTCGTGGTAGGCACCCTTGAGCAGTACCTTTTCGATCAGGCGGCCATCAACGAAAACCTCGCACCTGGCCTGGCTGTTATTGTCCGGCATTCTTCCGGAAACTACGAAGCCCCGGCCCTTAAAAGTGGTGGAAAATGATTTCTCGACCTTCACCTGGCGCAAAGCCACTCGCTTTACCGGAATCAGGCCTTCGAAACCCACCTCGAGTTTCTCCGGCGCTCTGGGGGTCTGGAGTTCAATAGTCCAGGCCTTGTCGTTGACCGAGCCGCGGTTTCTTTTTACCATTTCCGCAGCCAGCCGGTAATTGACCTGGTAAACATCGTTCAGGCTGTAATCCGAATAACTGAACTTGAGATTTTCCACTTTGTCCAGGCCTAGTTTCCACTGCGCGGGTATTTTCTCGAATCCGAGAAGGGTGCCCAGTATCCCGCCGGCATTGGAGGGGTTGCAGTCCGAATCCTGGCCGCAGCGGGCGGCGATCTCGAGCGTTCTTCCGAAATCCATCCCGCCGTACAGGAGACCGATGGCGATATAAGCGCCGTTGATCGTGGCATCGATATCGAACGGGTCAAAGACACCGTCGGGGCAGCCCACATCCTCGGCCCACTTCATCTGCACCTGGTACCAGCATTCTTTCCAATCCTGAGGATTCTTGCGCCAGCAGTCGAGAACCTCCCTGATGCACCCGGCGTACTTGCTCTGAAGCGGCAGGCTGGAGAGAGCTTTTTCCACCACCACGGCTATGTCTTTTTCCACAAAAGCGTGGGTGTACATTGCCGAGACAAACACTCCGCCGTAAACCCCGTCGCCGTAATTCATGATATGCCCCACCCTGTCGGCATATTCGAGCGCTGTGGCCGGCATGCCCGGAGAGATAAGGCCGATAAAGTCGCTCTCGATCTGGAAGTCGATGTCATCGGCATGGGGATTGTTCTTGTAATATCCGGAACGAGGGGGCATCACTCCGTTCAGGATGTTCCAGCGGGCGGCCTGGTTGGCGTGCCAGAGACTGAATCCGGCGTTAGCGAATTTCCGGGCCATGGTCTCTACTGATGCGGCAAGACCGTCCCGGTCAAGAACCGCCAGGAAAGAGAGGTCCATATAGAGGTCGTCATATAAGCCGGGGCTGTTCTGGTAATACCAGAGCATTTTCGAGTCATCCCATTCGAGCCTGACATAATCCTGGATCCAGGTGCCCCGCCAGCGGAATTCGGTCGGGCCGCCATAGGTGCAGCCCACTGTCTGGCCGACCCAGCCTCCCTTGATCTTGTCCCGCATCTCCTCTGCGGTTAAGGTCACAGTGGCGGCAAGGGCCGGGCCGGAACTCACAAGCAGGAAGAAGAGAAAGAGGCTTTTTTTTAATGTCCTGATGAGTGCCATTTTCATGGTAAAATCCTCCCTTGGCGATAAAAAGGACAAAAAGTCTTCGATATGCCGATTCATAAATATGATTTTAACCTTACTCTTCTAATTGTAACTGTGAAACTCTCACCCTACCTTGAGGAATATCTTACGCTTGTACAGCCAGTAAACAAAATACCATTGAACAGCGAGGACCAGACAGTACTGAATTATGGTTCCCAGGTCGCTTAGCGGGCCCAGAAAGCCGCGGGTGAAAACCCACAGCCAGCCATTTATCGAGCCGCGCATCATTTGGAAAAAGACATAAATGGCAATGGAGTTCATGCCCACAACAGTGAAAATAAAGCACCAGTTCCGCTTATTGGCGATCTCGATCATTCCGTAAAAGAAGGCCAGAAGAAGGTAGGCCCAGCCTGCGGAGAAAATGGCCCAGGATGGAGTCCAGATTCTTTTCACGATCGGGATGAACGGACTGAGGAGAAGTCCCAGGGTGATAAAAATCAGGCCGGCCAAAACCATATACAATAATTTCTTTTTTTCCGCTATCTCCTTACGGATAAGCTCGCCGGCCATGATGCCGAAAATGACCGTGGCTATGGAGGAGAAGGCGTTGAAACTCGTGTATCCTCCCTGATCGTAACGACCGAGCCAGAGACGGTCAAGCCAGGCGGCGAAATTGACATTCTTGGCCCAGGGGCCTTCCGGGCCCACTCCGGGCCAGAACTGGAAGAGCGCCCAGTACACTGCCAGGACGAGAAGGGCAGCCAGGGCCTGTACTTTCAGTCCGCGGCCCAGGACAAAGAAAGCAAAAAAGTAGGCTATAGCGATCTGCTGCAGCACTGTGGTCAGATCGATCAGCACCTGATCTTTATGGATACAGACAATAGTTATTCCAATCAAGAGAAGGGTGAGGGAGCGCTGGAGGACATGACTGAACATCTGTGCCCTGGTCTGGCCCCGCTCCTGCCGTATGGCGAAGGCGAAAGGCATGGCCGCGCCGACAATGAAAATGAACGACGGCTGGATCAGGTCCCAGAGCACGCACCCTGTCCAGGCCACATGGTCCACCTGGCGCGCAAGCCATTCCCAGCCGGGATTGTCTATGAGCACACCTAAGCCGAACCCGGCAGAGCACATGAGAAACATCGTGAAACCGCGGTAGGCATCGAGAGAAAGAAGGCGGCCTTGCTTGGTAAGTGTAATACTCATGGCATTATGCCTCCGGATACGATGATTGGCGGTAAAGTTATCAGTTTACCGGCCGTCTAAAGTATGGAAAGGTGAGCGAAAAGTGAATCAGGCAAAAATCTATTAATTAGTCATTCTTATCTTTATCTGCCCAATTTGCAAGTTTTTTTTCGGTCTTTACACGAGAAAAGAGGTAACTTATTTTATCCATCACTAAAAAAAGATTACCCGCTTTTCACCATTCGATTACCTCGTGCGGAAAGGAGCTCATTCATGGATCGCCGAAACTTTATCGGAAAAGGCCTTTTGGCAGCTGGAGGATTGTCTCTTGCAGGAAAGAAACCGGAGCTGGCGGCCCAAAAGCCCGCAAAAGAACAGGGGCCGGCGGCTATGAAATGCCGCAAACTGGGGAAAACAGGGCTCGAAGTAAGCGAAGTGAGTTTCGGTACTTTCGGCTGGCAGAACACACCGGTTCTGGAAGCGGCGATAAAAAGCGGGTTGAATCTGGTCTGCACCTGCCAGGATTATCAGAACGGGAATGCCGAAAAGGCTATCGCTCCTCTGCTTGCTAAATATAAAGGCAAGCTTTTCATTTCCACAGGCTGTGACTCTAATGTGATATATGACGAGGCCACGCTGCTCAAGAAGCTTGACCGCAACCTCGCCAACCTGAGTACGGAAAAAGTGGATATTTTTCTTAACCACATGGTAGAGACAGTGGAGCAGGCGGCAAATCCCGCTATCCCCAAAGCCTTCGAAAAAATGCACAAGGCCGGTAAAGCCGACCATCTCGGTATCTCGTCACACGGAGGCGCGCTCGAGGGAGTTCTGGACAAGGCAATAGAACTTGGTTATTTCGAAGTTATCGAGTGCAAGTATAATTTCATGGAGCATCCCACGCAGTTGAAGCTTTTCGAAAAGGCCGCGGCAAAAGGCATAGGAATCATAGTCTTCAAAACCAGCGCCGGCTCGCGGGAAAATGAAGTGAAGGAACTGGAGAAGAAAGGTCTCGAGTACAAGCAGGCGGTAGTGCGCTGGGCACTCTCCAACCCGAATGTGAGCTCGGTCTGCGTGGCCTTTTCCAACTTTACCGATGTCGATAATTACCTGGAAGCGGTGAACAAAAAGCTCTCCCTGAAAGACAGGGAATTACTCGAGCTTTACCGCACGGCCATGGCTGGCGAGTATTGCCGCTACTGCGGTACATGCAGCGGCATCTGCCCTTATGGCGTAGATATTGCCCGGGTGATGCGCTACCAGATGTATTTTAAATATTACGGGTTCCAAAAGGTGGCTATGGAGAATTACCGCGCCCTGCCCGATGAAATCAAGCCCCTGCGCTGTGAGGATTGTGATGCTCCCTGCCAGGGCGCCTGTCCTCACGGCCTGGCCACCCGGAAGAACCTGCTCGAAGCCCGCGAGCTTCTCACCCTGGCCTGATCGTTTTTGATAGAATTTGCGGATCTCTGTTAGAAATCCCCCTGCACGGCAAAGCAGGGGGATTTTGTTTCCCGGGTCTTAAAAATCCTCAGCAAGACCTCTTGAACATTTCCGATATTCACCATAGAATAGAAAAGGGATTATAAGAAGCCAGAAGAAAAATATACAGAGACAAGATCGGACAATAAAGCAGGCTCCCTATTTGTTTTTATTTCGGGAACGGCATTCCTTTTTAAAGCCACTCAACCTGAAAGGGAGGTTAACCCATGTCCGTATCCAGAAAAATAACCGATTTTTTGAAAGAAAAGGGAGTGGATTTCGAGATTGTATCTCATAACGTAACCTATACCGCCCAGGAAACAGCGGCCAGCGTGCATGCTCCGGGCAAAGAACTGGCCAAGACGGTGATCGTTACTGATGGCAGCAAGTATGTCATGGTAATAGTGGATGCCCCCCACCTTGTAGACCTGAAAAAATTCGCCGCAGTATCCGGAATGAAAGGGCCTGTGCTGGCCAGCGAATCGGAAATCAAAAAACTTTTTCCGGACTGCGAGGTCGGAGCCATGCCGCCGTTCGGGAATCTTTACGGGCTGGGAGTTTTCGCGGACCAGCGCCTGGAGAAGGATGAGACGATCATTTTTAACGCCTGCAGCCATTTCGAGGTAATCCGCATGAAGTATTCCGATCTGAAAAGGCTGGTCAATCCGGTGGTGGGGGATATTGCCAAAGTATAGTGCTTTTCCCCTTCGGAAGCTCAATAATCATGATTTTGCGGCTTGCACGGAAAATAAAGGGCGGCCATACGGCCGCCCTTTGCTTTCATAAATCTGTTTGCCGGATTACGCGGCTTTTCACTCAGGCAGCGACTGTCCGGGCGTAAATGATCAGACCCAGACCGACAGCGTAAGCAATGAACATGGCTGCCAGGGGCTTGCCTGTCCCCCGGGGAGCCTGGGCGAACTCTTTCCAGACAAAAACACCCCAGAACGCGGCCACCATGGTGGCCCCCTGGCCCAGGCCGTAGCTGATCGCCGGTCCGGCCATACCGGCTGAGATGATGCTGAAACTCATGCCGATATTCCAGATAATACCGCCGAGTACTCCGGTCAGATGTACGCCGAGAGAGCCCTTGAAATATTCCTTGACCGGAACAGGTTCGCCGGCTAAGGGGAATTTCATCACTAGAGTGTTGAATACGAAATTGCTGAGAAAAAGTCCGATAGAGAAGAAAAAGACAGCAGTGTAAGGAGTAAGTTTGCCCGCCTGTGGGGAAGCGAAGTTGACCAGATCCATGGATGAAGCGACATAACGGTAAAAGAAACCCATCAATGCTCCGGCTGCTACCGAAAGCACTATGCCCTTGACCCCGCCCGTACTCCCTGATCCGAGCCGACGGTAAGCTACTGCATCGAGGATTATCGCCAGGACCACTACCCCGACCCCGCTAAAAAGAATAGCCGGGTTACCCTCCGGTTTCACCAGATAGCTGCTTATCACTCCCAGCACCAGAGCAAGGCCCACGCCCACCGGAAAAGCCACGGCCATTCCGGCAATAGCTATCGCCGCTACGAGCAGAATGTTGGAGATGTTGAAGACTACTCCACCCAGGATTGCGGAAATTATATTACCCCGATCGGCCTGGCAGATGTCGGCCAGAAATGGCCTGCCCTCGCTGCCTGTGCTGCCCAGGGTGAAAGAGAAAATGAGTGATAAAACCAGAACGCCAATGGCATAATCCCAGTAGAAGAGCTCGAAGCGCCAGTGCCGTCCGGCCAGCTTCTGGGTGTTGGCCCAGGAGCCCCAGCAAAACATGGTGATCACACAGAGAACGACTGCTGGCAGATAAGAATGGGGGATGAACATAACCGACTCCGGAAAAAGTTAGCTGAAAGTATTCTTGACTATGGCTTCAGGTTTAGTTTTCTAAGGGATGAAAGACAAGACCGAAGCGCGTTGAAAAAAAGTCCCAGGCACCCCACAGCAACAAATGCTACAAGCGTACCGCTGCTACCTTCCGGTCCTGACGGGATTAGCGAGCTTTTGTTCTGTGGACCTGGGACAGTTGTGAAAATATCGAAATTCATCTTTTATGTCAAGTCGGAGTGCCTGCGCCGAAAACGTAGAGATAAAAAAATCCGCTCTGTTTGGAGAGGATCTGGTATTTGTCAGTCTGTATATTTAGAAAATTTTAAGGGATATAATTATCCAGAATATATCCCAGTGGGTCTTTAGCCTCACCATTGTCCGTGACTTCGTAATGCAGGTTCGGTCCAGTGGTGATGCCGGTCTGGCCGACATAAGCTATTACATTGCCGCGTGAGACTACCTGTCCGACACGAACAGCGCTCTTCGAACAGTGAGCATACCTGGTGGTTATGCCGTAACTGTGATCAATTTCCAGAGTCAGGCCGTAGCCGATCTGATGTTTAACCATCTTCACCCGGCCGTCTGCAGGAGCGATGATCGCGGATCCCTGGCTGCAGGAGATATCGATACCGTTATGCCATTGAGAAAGATGGTAAATCGGGTGGCTGCGCCGGCCGAAATGACTTGAAATATAACCCTCGGTGGGCATGATCGAAGGGTGATGGGTCCACCTATCGGCGTTGGCTTCCATGCTCTGGATCGATTCCTGAAGGCTCTGGCTGACCAGGTCGGCTTTACGCAGGAGTTCATCCACCTGATCTTCCTGCGAGTAGATTTTACGGGCCAGTTTGCTGTCCACTTCCAGCAGTTCGTCATAATTGCCGATAAATGTTCCACCGATACCGACTTTCTTCACTTCTTCATCCAGAATCTCCAACCCGGCGATACGGCGGAATACCTGGTTTTCTTCCATCAGGCTGCTGATCTTCCCGTTGAGAAAAGATATATTCTGTGTAACTTTAGCTAACTTCTGGGTGAGGATGCGGTTTTCACGCTGGAGTGTGATCAATTTCAGATAGTCGCATTCTTTGCTGAAAGAGGAAAGAGTCAGGTAGCCTATTCCGAATATTAAAGCGAAACCGATAAATAATACAACAGAGATAAATCCTCCGGATATTTTTAATCTGTGCACCTGGATTTCATTGTGGGGAACTACGAGGATGGTCCAATCTCTAAGAGACATTCTTTTCTCCGTGCAGGAGGGGGCACACGGTTCAAGAAAACGGAAAGATTTCGTTCTCAATCTTGGAAAGATGCGAAAAACGAATGAATATGGCAAGAAAAAACTGCTGTTCCGGAAAAGAATTGCGTTTGAAAAGTAAGGTATTTGGAAAAATTTTAATCTTCAAATTTAAGATTGTCAAGATTTTTCTTAAAAAATTTTTAAGGGAAGAAATATTTTTTATAGTATTGAGTGTTTCTATTTCTTTTAAAAAATAACAAAAAATTTAAAAAAACAGAGCAAAAATAGACATTTTTAGCAAAAAACGATAAAAATTCAATCTTGACTTACATTTCTAATTTGACAAGATCATGATCAGGAATATTGTTTTTAAGCCGGTATGCCCTTCCCGATAAAATTTTTACTCAGAGAGAATTCCTCGAAACTTTGAATGATCAAATTTAACCTTAATTCTGACTCCTGAATTCTCAATGGATTACAGCAGGCATTGAAATTTATTTATCTCGCTTGCCTGTTAATTTTAAAAATTTGCGAATAATCCAGGTTAAAAACGTTTTGTGTTTATTGATAAGAGATAAAAAGCATATTTCATGCCCCTGGCTGTGCGTCTCCTATCTGTAAGAATATAATGAGATAGCTTAAAACATTTAGTCAAGCTTTTGAGCTTATTAGTGCAAATATCGAGAAAATTTTTAAAATGCAATAAGTTAGAGGGGCGTTGAAAAAAGAAATTTCAACCCCCCCGGATATTAAATTTATCGCTCTTTCGGCTGTCAAGGGCATGTAAATCGGCCTTACGGCCGACCCTTGAGGCGCCTTTTTCCCATAGTTTTCGAATTTTTCAACACGCTTTTAGACTTCTTTTAATTTTATTAACTCTGCCTGCTCCCCGACATTGATATAAATACCGTTTATTTCAGGTTCATGTAATATTTTTCCCTGGCTCTTTGGCTCTCTCGATCATTGCATAGGCATTATGGTTATGTATTGATTCTAAATTCTCAGCTTCCACCTGGTACCAGGTGACCTGATCGATTTTTTCCAGGCTCAGGGCGCATTCACGGACCACATCCTCAACAAACCGGGGATTTCGGTAAGCATACTCGGTGACATATTTTTCATCCTTGCGCTTGAGCAGGGGGAAAAGGGCACAGCTCGCCGCACTTTCGGCCAGTTCTACTAGATCCTCGATCCAGACAAATTCCTTGAAGCGGATGCTGATGGAAACTATGGAGCGTTGATTGTGAGCGCCGTAATCCGATATCTCCCTGGAACAAGGACAAAGGGTGGTTACCGGTACCTTGACTGTGAGGATGAAGTCCGTATCCGCCTCGAGTGCGCCTAGCGACCCGGAAAAGCGGCAGATATATTCCTGAAGCGCCTTGGCCTTGGTTACCGGAGCTTTTTTTTCGATAAAGTAGGGAAATTCCAACTCCATATGCGCCACCTCGGCATTCAGTCGCTCTTTCATCTCTCCCAGAATTTCTTTAAGGTTGTTGGAGGCGATATTGCCCCGGTGACGGTTGAGGATTTCCACAAACCGACTCATATGGGTTCCCCGGAAGCGGTGAGGGAGAAGAACCGACATGGTTACGCTGGCCACTGTCTGCTGGGTGCCGTTGGCCCGATCCTGCACCGTGATAGGGTAGCTCAGCCCCTTGACTCCAACCTTTTGTATTTCCAGGTTCCGGTAGTCTGTTTCGCTCTGCAGGTCGCGAAGCTGAGAGTCGCTCAAAGTTGCCTCCATTTACTTGATTGCCCGGACGCCGTAACGGGCCAGAGCGCTGTGCAGAAGCTTTTCCAGAAGGCCGCTGAGGTCAAATCCCAGAACCCCGGCCGCTTTGGGCAAAAGAGAACTGTCGGTCATCCCCGGCTGGTTATTCGCTTCCAGGCACCAGAGTCCGAATCCCAGGTCAAGGCGGAAATCGATACGTGCGTAATCGGCAAGCCCGAGAACGTTAAAGGCCTCGAGCGCCAGTCGCTGTGCTTCCTGGGCGACCCGGCCCGGGATTTGGGCCGGACAGATATACTTGTTGCTATGGCTGTGGTATTTGGCCTCGAAATCGTAAAAACCTCCGGGAACAACTACTTCCAGCACCGGCATGGGTATGCCGGCCACTACCCCCACAGTGAGTTCCCTGCCCTCGATGAATTTTTCCACTAGTATTTGCTGACTGTATTCGGCCGCTTTCTTTACTGCTTCCATTAATTTTTCCCCAGTGGAAGCTTTGCTCAAGCCTACTGTTGATCCCTGATCCGCAGGCTTGATTACGGCGGGAAAGCCTATTTGTACGGCCGCAGCATCGAGCAGTGCCGGCCAGTCGGCCTCATCCCCGCACTCTAAGACCAGATATGGCGGTGTCGGCACTCCCACAGAGGAAAAGAGCCTTTTCGAGACCACTTTGTTCATGGCCGCGGCACTGGGTCCGGGTCCGCTGCCAACATAAGGGATATCGAGGAGCTCGAGCACTGCGTTCAGCGTCCCATCCTCACCCTGACCGCCGTGAAGAGTGTTGAAGACAATATCGCTGCCCGTAAGCAATTTGGCGCTCCTTTTACCAGGCAGGCCGCAGCTTTTCTGTGAGGTCTTTTCCGGCGCATCGGACGGGTCGATAACTGTCCACCCAGTGCCCGGATCTATAACCGTAACCTTATGGCCGGCCTTTCTCAAGGCGGCGGCTACACAGGAGGCGCTGGTCAGAGAAACCACCCGCTCAGTGCTCGTGCCGCCGGCGAGAACGATAACTTTCATTCCGAAATCCTCCAGATATGCTTGATTTCAGCTCTTATGGATGTTCACTTGCAATTTCTTCAACTCTACGGTATAATTAAACCTTGAAAAATTATAATTTAAACCCGGATAGGCCGCAATCAATAATGTCCTTTAGAATAAACTCCGGACTCTATCTATCCGGCAAGAATCCCGCACTTTTTGGACATACGGGTTTATTACATTATAAGCTGCACGCCTGACTTTGTCACCATAAATTATCCCCTTGCGCCCCGGTAAGGGTAGAAATTGAACAAGGTTCCAGGAAATCTCGTCTTTCCCGATAAAGCATATTATTAAGACTTAAGGATATGAAACGACTAGGAGGAAAAATCAGTGGTTGATTTTTTTCGCCTGCTGAAATTGACAATTTTTGCCTGTATCTTTTTTGCTTCCGCTCTCCTGGCCTCCCGCGAAAACACCCGTCTGCTGGCTGGTGCCGCAAGACAGGCTGCCAGAGGGGATACTGCGACAGCCCTCCAGGTCATAGAACGTGTTCTGGCCCAGCCCGGCCGTGATGAGTCCAAAGGACTGGCCTTATATCTTAAAGGAGTTATCCAGACTGCCCAGGGGGAAAGTGATTCCGCTGAAGAGAGCCTGAGGAAAATGATTGTGGAATACCCGAGGTCGGAGGTGATTGGGGCGGCTCTCACCCAGTTGGGTCTTATTTGCAGCCGCCAGGGCAGAGACAGCGCCGCCGTGAGATGCCTCGAGCCAGTGGTCGCCAGTTTCCCCGACTCCTCTTTTACGGCCCCGGCTCTTCTTACTCTGGCCAGGTCTGCGGAAAGAAGCGGACTCGAACACAAGGCTTTGGAGAGTAATCTCGATTACCTTGCCGGAGTGCCTGATGAGGCCAACCGTCTGAAGACGATGGAGCGCTGCGCCAGCCTGCTTTTCAATGCCGGTAGAGTGAATGAGGCATACGCGCTGATAGAAAGTATCAGATTAGCGAACAAGAAAGAACTCTACGAGCTCGATCTGCCGATTCAAATGATCGCTCTCGGTTGCTTTACCGGACTGGGCAAGGCCGATTCCTCGCTCCGTCTTGCCGAAGAACTCAGACGAAGATCTGGAGATTCCCCTTTCAACTCGCCCCGGCTCTTATTCCTTCTCGGCCATGCCCATCTCGCCCTGGGGCATTTAGCCGCTGCGGACTCCATATTCTCCAGCCTTGCCGGTCGTAAAAACCTTAAAGCTGATGGTATCGGAATCGATTCGCTCTATCACCTGCTGATGGATGTTAACCTGGGCCAGAAGAGTTATGAGGATTATTTCCGCTACGCCAATGAAGCTCTCAGATCGGCAGGCGATCCGCAGAAAGCCATGCTTTTTTTAACTGAAATCAGCCGGATGGGAATAAGGACAGGCATTCTCGATCCGGTAGCGCAGGCTCTGGAGATATTTTTCAATCGTTTCAACACTTACCCGGAAGCGAAGGAAGCCCGTTTGATCCAGGCGCAGGTTGCCTCGCGAGGGGGAGGCAGAGACCAGGCGGTAAAAATCCTGAGCGACCTTCTGGCGGAAGCAGGGACAGATTCGATCCTGAAAGCCCGGATAACCCTTACCCGGGGCGGCCTGTATCTGGAATTAGGCGATACCCTGCGGGCGGAAGCGGAATTGCTGGATTACCTGGATCATTCGCCGGATGTCCTGGATATAAAAGACAGTGTCTTATGGGAAAATTCCGGGATAAAGCGGAGCCAGGATAAAGTCAGGGAGGAAGCAGCTATTCTGGAAAGGCTGACCTCTGGTTATCCGGCCAGCAGGTTTTGGGATCGGGCCAGTGACCGTCTCGAGGAAATCCGCCTGTTCGAGCTGACAGATCCCACCCGTGCGGCCAATGAATTGCTCGATATTCTGGAGCGCGAAAGCAGTCAGATACCTTCCCTGCGGCTGGCCGACCTGGCGGCGAATTACCTGGGCGATTACGAACGTGCGCTGTCCATCCTGCAGAAATCCCCGCCCAAAGAGCCCGAGGCCCGGCTCAAGATTATCAAGTACCGTTACCTGTCCGGCCTCAAACTGAACCGCAAAGGCTCGGTAGCGGCCAGGGAGAGGATTTCACAGGCCTGGAGGGAAATCAGGTATCTTCTGGCCCAGGAAAGCTCTTTCACCGGCCGCGAGGAAGCAGTATCTCTTTTCCTTAAAATTTACAAGTCAATCTATAGCTCGATGAACAGTGCGGATATTCGGGAGGCGGACAATTTACTCCGCAAAGAAATTACCGGCCTGGGGCCTGGTAATGCCCGCTCCTCTGCATTAAGCTGGCTGGCTGAGCGCTATATGGCCAAAACCGCCACGGATTCCGGGATGGCCGCTTTTATATTGGCCGACTCGGCCCGGGCAATGTGGAACCAGGCTATCGGTTCCGGCGGGGATATGAATGTAACCGGCAAGGCGATTTTGAACCTGGCCACTTCGCTGGAAAATGCTCTTTTCGCCGGTGCTCAGGACAGTGCGGCGAACCTTTACGGCCTTCTTATCAACCGTTATCCCGGTTCACGCTGGGCGAGCCTGGCGGGCTTGAGGCTGGGCATAATCCATCTGCGCCAGGATCATTATTCTCTTGCTTATCGGACAATTAATGACTGGGTCCAGCGCAACCTTTATGCGTCGAAAGACCCGCAAGCTGTGGTCGCTTTGGCTGAAGCCTCTTTTCTGACCGGGATATATGCCCGGGCTTATGATCTTCTAAGCGATCTCGACCGAACAGCTCTGGACAGCCGTCAGCAGCGGACCTTCCGCTGTTACCAGATAAGAGCGCTGACCAAAATGGGCCGTTTTGCCGAAGCATCAGGGCTGCTCCTCGGATTTTTGAACGATTACCGCGACAAGTTATCGCAGAATTCAGCTGCGGCCGCAGCTGTCGAGCTTTATTGGGCTTCTGGCAGCCCCCAACTGGCAGAGCACTATCTGGCTGAGGTTCCCCCTTCGAGTGATACCTATCCTGTAGCCAGAATCTTTTCTCTGCGCGGCCAGCTTGTCCACAGAGGAGACACCGAAAAGCTGCGCCGGGAATTCGAAAAGTACAAGAAATCCCCATGGAATGCTTTTTTCCGCATTGATCCGGCCTTTGAAGCTTACCGGGGCATCATGGCCTGTTACATGGCGGAGGGCAAGCTGGATAAAGTGGAGGAGAACAGAAACGAGTTCCGCAAGAGTTATCCTGAAAGGCGTTCAGGGCTGGCCGAGCTGACTCTAGATGAGATAGAATACCTGATCTCCAACAACAATCTGGTTAAAGCCGCTCCGCTTTATGATGACCTGAGTCTTCTTTTCCGGGATGTTTACCCGGAGGACCGCGCTCTTTGGGTCGGTTACCGGCTCGAACAGGCGCGCGGGGATGCAGCCAAGGCCACCAGGAATCTTGAGGATCTGGCTGGAAAGTTCCCTTTAAGCCCCTATGGGGCGCAGGCCAGGTTAAAATTGGCCGGCTTGTATCTAAGCGCCGGCCAGATCGAAAAGGCGAAAGCATTATTGAACAATTTGCCGGCGGAAGCGGGTGTGCTTTATGCCGTGACCGGGCTGAAAGCAGCGATTCTTGGGGCGGGGGGCAAATGGCATGAGGCCCTGGGACAGCGCCGCGAGCAGTGGTCTATGGCCAGGGTCGGTGAGCCTGCTGAGGAATCGCTCCTGGGATGGGCCGAGGCGGCTTTGAAAGCCGGTCAGGCTCGGCAGGCTGTGGAAATACTGACCGCCCTCTGGAGCCCGGACTCCGGGATGACCGCACGGGCGAGGTTCGCGCTGGGGCTCGAGTACCAGGCCGAGGGAAAATTCACTGAGGCGTTGGAAACAATGGAAGTGGTAAGCGAACTTTTCAGCGACAGGTCGGAGATAGCTTTAAAAGCCCTTTTCCAGATGGGATTAATCCAGGAGGCGATGGGAGACATCGAAGACGCGGTAAGAACATACCAGAGCCTGGAGACCAGGGCCGGAGAACGGAGTGACTGGGCCAGAAGCGCCCGCGACCGTCTGCGCACCCTCCCTTCAACAAGCCGGAGTCAAACCGCACCTCCAGCAAAATGATTTCTTTCACTCCAGAATATCGTACGAGCGGTTCAGGAAATTTGCTTTAATCAGATAGTATTCATTCTGGGGATCGATAACCGAGACAGCGGCATCCCGCTTCTTCTTATCCTCGAACAGACCGAAAATGCCGCTCCCGCTGCCGGAGAGCAGGGCCACATTGGCGCCGGCCTCGATCAGGCGATGTTTAATTTCGCGCAGTTCGGGGTGATGGGCGAAGATAACGGGTTCAAAATCATTGATCATAACTTCTGTCGGCCCCATCGCTCCGATTAGTTCTTCCCATTTGAGTGCACCGCCGTTGATATCCATGGTTTCGGTACTTAAACCTTCGGCCTGGGCGTTATCCAATGCCCGATAAGCCCAGGAAGTGGAAATGGACAGGTGGGGAACGACCAGAAGAAGCGGGGTTAGCTTTTTAACCGGCAGCCAGAGCATTCTCTCGCCAATCCCCCAGGCCAGGGCTCTCCCACCGGAGAGTAGAAAGGGCACATCCGCACCCAGTGAGGCCGCCAGAGCATAACGGCTGGTATCCCCGCCCGGAATCTCCCCGAATAGATGTTCACAGGCCACTATCACCCCCGCGGCATCGGCGCTGCCCCCTCCCAATCCCCCGCCCACCGGAATCCTCTTCTCAATGGTTACTTCCACGCCCCTGTCCCGGATATCCAGTATCTGAAGGCAGGCTGCGGCTGCACGATAGGCAATGTTCTCCGGGCCATCCGGCACAGCCGGGTCATCGCAGCGGACATCGATTTTTCCCGGAGTGGTCCGGATAGTCAACTGATCGGCCACGGAAACGTTCTGGAAAATGGTTTCCAGAGAGTGGTATCCCCCCTCGAGTCTGCCTAGAATGCGCAGGGAAAGGTTGATTTTGGCGAATACCCGGATTTTCATATCCGACCTTTTTTCTTGAGGCATTGAAAAGCTCCTTGAGTGTAAAGAACCTGGATTAGGCAGATCTTGATTTGTAAATTCAGGCTTGATCCGGAGCTCCGCCGGGCTGGCTGAGAGATGATTCCTCATCGATATGCTCGGTTCTTTGGCGGAGCTGGCCGAGGGTAAGTCCTTCTTTCCATAATAAGATCAGACCCGCCAAGGTAACCGGAGCCATCATCAAAAGATGCATAATCACCGCAAACCCGATAGCCGTATTTCTATCCACTCCATAGATGTTGTTGAGCGAGTATATGATTGCCGCATGGAGCGGGCCTACAAATGCCGGAGCCGAGGGAAGGGCCACTCCTATCCCTACTAATCCCAGGGTGAGATAAGGGGCGGTCCAGGGCAGCGAACCGACCGAAAAAGCCCGGAAAGCGAGATTGTAGCTGAAAGTCACAAGCCACCAGTGGAAAAGGCTTAATACGGATATTTTCCACATTGCCGATCCATCCCGCAGTATTTTCAGGCCCTCTGTAAAAGTGACCAGGAAGTGTTCGAATCTCTCGAACAAGCTCTTTGAAAAAATCTTCCGCCCCACAGGCAGCGATATTTTCATAGCCAGGTCAGGCTTAAAGCGCAGAATAAAAAGAATAAGCAGTGCTCCGGCAAACACAAGAGCCATCAGCCAACCCACTTTTATTACGAATGGAGGAAAGTTTCTAGAAAAAAGCATTGGAATGATGAAGCATAAGAGAACGCAAAGGGTGTCCAAAAACCGCTCGACAAAAATAGTGGCCAGGATATAACTCAGCCGGGCGTTGACCTTCTTTCTCGCCATCAACCACCGCACCATCTCCCCTATCCGCAATGGCAGGATGTTGTTGGAGGCAAATCCGATTATATTGGAAACGGTCAAGCCCCAGACCGTGGCCTGGTGTTCCTGGCGGAAGAAGTATTTCCAGCGCCAGGCCCGGACCCACATAACTATCAGGCTCAAGGCTGGGAAGGCTATCAACGGAATAAGCCTTATCCGCTCTCTGCTGAATATCTGAAGGGCTTGCCGCAGCTCGACTCCGCGAAAGGCGATATAAAGACAGACTACGGTGATCACAAGCCCGATAACATGTTTCAGATATTTCATATTGATCCTTTTGCGGGGCGAACGGAGATTTTACAGTACAACTATTAATTTATCCACTCAGTAAATTGCTGTCAAAGAATAAATAGTACGGCCATTATGGCATAAAATATGTCATAATGGCTTAAAAGTGGTGGCACAGGAATTGCCTTTCAATAAGTTAGAATAATTATAAGCTTTGAAATAAAGGTAAACTATAAGCAGTTGAGAAGGGAGTATAAAATGAGTAAAGTGATAGGAATCGATCTGGGAACCACCAACTCCTGTGTAGCGGTCATGGAAGGCGGAGACCCGGTGGTAATTCCCAATGCCGAAGGCAACAGGACAACTCCCTCGGTAGTGGCATTTACCAAAGATGGAGAGCGGCTGGTGGGACAGGTGGCTAAAAGGCAGGCGGTGACCAACCCTAAAAACACTGTGTATTCGATAAAACGGTTCATGGGCCGGAAAGTCTCCGAGGTGCAGAGTGAAATCACTAAAGTTCCCTATGAGGTAGCCTCAAGCAGAAACGATATGGCCCAGGTGAAAATCCAGGAAAAGGAATTCTCCCCGCCCGAGATCAGCGCCATGATTCTGCAGAAAATGAAGCAGACCGCAGAGGATTACCTGGGAACCAAGGTGGAAAAAGCGGTGATTACTGTTCCCGCCTATTTCAACGACAGCCAGCGCCAGGCGACCAAGGATGCTGGACGAATTGCCGGACTGGATGTTCTGCGGATAATCAACGAGCCTACTGCGGCGAGCCTGGCTTACGGACTGGATAAGAAGAAAGATGAACGGATCGCGGTTTTCGATCTCGGCGGAGGCACTTTCGATATCTCGATACTCGAAATAGGCGAGGGAGTGTTCGAGGTTAAGTCCACTAACGGCGATACTCACCTGGGCGGCGACGATTTCGACCAGAGGGTTATCGACTGGCTGGTCTCCGAGTTCAAGAAAGAGACCGAAATAGACCTGACCAAGGACCCCATGGCCCTGCAGAGATTGAAAGAGGCCGCGGAAAAAGCCAAATGCGAGCTGTCCACTACCATGCAGACTGATATCAACCTGCCGTTTATCACCGCCGACAGCTCAGGGCCAAAGCACCTCAATATGAGGCTCACCCGGGCCAAGCTCGAACAACTGGTCGACGACCTGATCCAGCGCACGGTACCCCCGGTGAACCAGGCCCTCAATGATGCCAATGTGACAGTGGACAAGATTGACGAGGTGATCCTGGTCGGCGGGGCGACCCGCATGCCCAAAGTCCAGGAAGTGG
>Ga0315277_10004544_pt1 | contig 18508 bp, 11 predicted proteins | sample YL17G05_15_MG_FD_203695 | JGI IMG/M metagenome (GOLD analysis project Ga0315277, IMG submission 203695) | Sediment microbial communities from Yellowstone Lake, YNP, Wyoming, USA - YL17G05_15 | ecosystem: Environmental > Aquatic > Freshwater > Lake > Sediment | place: USA: Wyoming | collected...
TATATCGGCAGGAACTAATGGGTTTTTTGCCGTATGGCAAGATGAAAGGACCGGCACTAAGCATATCTATGGGAAGAGGATTTCAAAGGCTGGGGTAGTGCTGGATACCTGTGGAATATTGATTTCCAGTGAGTCCAGCCCACAATATAACCCGACCATCGCATTCGGCTATTATGGCGGCGGGCTTAAAGATAATTATCTGGCTGCCTGGTGGGATGGACGCACCACACCCGTTAGAATGTATGGGACGAGGATAAGTGGAACTGAGGTCTTGGACACTGCGGGGATTCTTATAGAAACGTTTGAATATGGTGATAGACCTCCATCCATTGCCTATGGATCATCCAACAAATATCTGGTCGTGTGGGATACATGGGATGGCGACATATTCGGCAGGATGGTGGATGTTAATGGCAATGTAGGCGTTCGTTTTGATATCTGTACAGAGGCACACACTCAATATTCTCCCAAAGTCTCATTTAATGGCACAAATTTCTTTGTCGTCTGGCAGGATAACAGAGATGGTTATTGGGAAATCTATGGTGCCAGGGTGACCCCCGCGGGTTCTGTCCTTGACCCAAGTGGAATAAAACTGGTTAACGCCTCAGGTGCCAGAGGAAGGCCCGATGTTGCTTTTTGTGATAGCCTTTGGCTCTGTGTATGGGTAGACTCAAGAAGTGGCAGTGACGAAATATATGCAACGAGAATAACGGGAAACGGAACCGTCCTTGACCCCACATCCATATATATATCAGACAACTTTTATTCGAATGCCTCATATCCTGCGATCTCGTCCAACAGCACAAACTTCATGGTCGTCTGGATTGAGAACAAAACTGTATACGATGCAGTGGTAGACACATCTGGGTCTGTCCTTTCTATTGCCTCGATGACGGTCATCCCTTTGGTTACCTATAGGCAGAATACAGATGTTGCATTTTGTGATACTGCGTTTTTCTCGGTGTGGAATTATGCCCAGCCCGGACTAAGTGGGATTGTGGGAAACGGCATTAGGAGAAATGGCTACTTCTTTAATCTTACCTGGTGGAAGGAGGTGGGGATAACTACCACAATCCAGACCAAGCCCGATTGTGCATTTGGGGGGGATAGTGCCTTGGTTTTCTGGGAAGACAATGCCTGGGGAGATCAGATAGGAATGATAAATTCAAGTGGCAATCTAGTGAAGGACTTCTTCGTTGATATTGGTCTGGACAAACCATCCGTCGCATTCACAGATCCATACTATCTTTGTGCCTGGCATCAGGAGGCTGACTCAACCATTAGGGCAAAAAGAATAACCAGAAATGGTGCAGAAATGTCCTCCATAGGGATAGAAGGAACTATTAGTTATACTCCGTGCCTGGATGTAGATGGTGGAGAAGGAACCTTCTGTGTTGGATGGATAGACCTGCAATACCCCAAGAATGTATATTTTAGTATTTTGGATACAGGTGGAGTAATAGTCTGGCCCACAACAAATATCTCCAATACCCCTGCTTCTGTGACGTTTTTACCTTTCCTTTCAGTCTGTTTCAACGATAACAACCACAATTACCTGATCGCATGGCAGGAAGAGGAGTTGATGGAGATGTATGACAGTATATTCTGCACCATGGTGAGCAAGACCGGTGGTATACTTTATCAAAGAGTGTGTATCGCAGGAGGTATTGGGGAAGGAGAGCACCCCTCCCTTACGTTTGACGGCACAAACTATTTCTGTGTATGGAAGAAGCCAGGCGGAGTCAAAGGCAGATGGATTAGCACAGCAGTGGTGCCGGGTGATACCTGTTTTATACCGTTTAATATCAATAATCCGGAAGTGAATTTCTATGGCACGGGATATTTTCTCACCGGTGAAAGGGAAGGCAAGATATGGGGCGCAAGACTTACCATGAGTGGCGCTATTGTGGATACATTTGAAATTGGAGAAGGCAAGGAGCATTCAGCGGATACAAGGGAGGGTAAATATCTTGTCACCTGGTCATCCTTTACCCCTTGTCCCTATTCTTCCTATCGGGTATATGGTCAATTTAGTTCTCTCACCGGGATAGAGGATGAAGAAGAGAATGCGATAACTCCGAAAGATTTCGAGCTTTACCAGAGTTATCCCAATCCGTTTAATAACCAAACCATCATCAAATACGATCTCCTGAAATCTTCCCAGGTAATTTTGACCATCTACAATATTCTGGGGCAGAAGGTCAAGACATTAGTGAAGGAACGTCAAGCGGCAGGCTCCAAAACTGTAGGTTGGGATGGGAAGGATGAGAAGAACAAGGACTTAGCCAGCGGAATTTATTTCTATCAGCTCAAAGCGGGCGAGGTCACACAGACAAAACGAATGATTCTGCTGAAATAGTTTATTCGGAGTATCAAGCTTTAGGGCTTGTTGAAATAACTTCCCTCCCTCGATGGGAGGGATCAAGGGAGGGTGAAAAGTGATGATTTATCAACATTTTCACCCCCACCTTTATCCTCCCCCGTCAAGGGGGAGGAGTTTTTCAATAGCCCCTTCAACCCCTGCCCCAACATAAACTATTGTACAAAAAACATCTTGATATTCTTTGATGCTAAAGTTACATTACTCCGGCATTTTTTTAGGGTGAAAGGAGTAGCGAGACTTGTCTCGCGTCAAAAACCTCTAATCTTATGTTGGAATTGGATCCTCAACGTTGTGGTCATTGTGGCGGGTGCGTGGCGGTATGCCCTTACGGAGCTTTGGAGCTTTTCGTTTCCGGGCTTTTGATTAAACCAGAGCTGTGCACACTTTGTCAAAACTGCATAATTTTCTGCCCGGTGGGAGCACTAAATATAACATCTCTGGAGTGTCAAGCTTCAGCTTGACCAGAATTCATTCAAACAAAAAGCCTTTATTTGGTTCACCTGAAGGTGAACACTCCAATTTTGATGAATGACAAATACGATTGTATAGTGGTAGGAGCCGGTCCTGCCGGTTCAATGGCTGGAAAGGTTCTGGCTGAAAATGGGGTGAATGTTTTGGTTTTGGAAAAGGATCCGGAGGTTGGTTCTCCATTATCCTGTGCCGAAGCCATCAGCTTTTCAGGATTAACCAGCTTCGTTCCGGTCGACCCGGAATGGATCAGCACCCAAATTCACAAGGCACTTCTGGTCAGCCCATCCAACATAAGAATGAAGCTTCATCACCCCAATGCTGGGTTTGTTTTGAATAGGAAAATTTTTGATAAAAGGTTAGCCGAAAAAGCCGCTTCTTCCGGGGCTTGTGTGAAGGTAAATACTCAGGCGATTGGACTTTTGAAAAACAAAAAGGGAGAGTTTTGTGGAGTTGTGGTGCAGGAAAATGGAAAAGAACAAGAATATGAAACTAAGGTGATAATCGGAGCGGATGGCGTAGAGTCATACGTGTCAAGATGGGCCGGGATGGATTTTTCTTTAGGATTGGACCAAATAGAATCATGTGCCCAATATCTTTTAGAAGAGGTGGAGGTGGAGTCAGATTGTATGGAGTTTCATCTGGGACTAACTTTAGCCCCCGGAGGCTATACCTGGGTTTTCCCTAAAGGTGATAGCCGGGCAAATGTCGGCATAGCAGTAACACCTGACCTCACATCCAAAAGGAAGGCAAAAGAATATTTAGATGGTTTTGTGCAAAAAAGATTCTCTAACTTCAAAATAATAGAATCGATGATGGGGGGAGTTCCTTGTTTTGATCGAAACAAAAATCCAGTTAAGGAGAATATCCTTCTGGTGGGAGATGCCGGAAGGGTAGTGGATTCACTTTCCGGGGCGGGAATCTACAATGCTTTGCTTTCTGGGAAGATCGCCGGAGCGGTGGTGAGCCAGTATGTCAGAGATGGAAAGTTATCCGTTTCATTTCTCAAAAACTATTATGAGGAGCTGATGCGGGCCAAAGGGAGATTGTTGCGGTTTTATTCTCTCTGTCGGGCGATATTTTTGAAGATGACCGATGAGGATTTCGATGCGGTCATTTTATTTCTAAAAAAATACTTTGATGAAAAGGTAGTCACCGGAATAGAGCCTATCCCTTTGGTAAAGACCATCTTGAGATCCAATCCCAAGCTTTTATTCTTGCTGAGACATTTGGTATGGTAAAGGCTTTATGGAGTAGCAGAGCTTGCTCTGCGTCTCTCGATGTTTCCGGGAATAGTCTCAAGATCACGCCAAAGGCGAGGAATTCCCTAAGCTAAGCGACATCCCGCTTCTGGCCAGATGCATCAAGAGACTTTGAAAATAACCTACGGGGTGACGCCCTGCGAAGTCCCTGAGGTCTTTCGATTCACCAATTTAGTCAATCGGGATTTGACCCGTGAGGCCACGTTTTTGTGAATAACCTTTTTTCTAGCGGCTTTGTCCAGAAGGGAGGTTGTCTTTTTCAACTCCTTTTCATCAAAAGAGGTTTCTACCTTTTTGATAGCTGTCTTCATCTGAGACTTAATGGCTCGATTTCTTACGTTCGCCGCTTGGCTTTGTCTCAACCTTTTCTCTGCCGATTTATGCGTAGGCAAATCTAACTCCTTTATTCGAGGTTTTATGTTACATCTCGATTTTTGAATATAAATCCGAAATCAATTTTGTCAAGCTAAAAACAAATTGTATTTAAAAAAAAGCGAATGATTTTCCCGCAGGAAAAGGACAAGCATGGGGTGATAACTTTGGCACAAAAATCAGACGATTCCCCTTGTAGTTGCCCAATTTATTGGGTTTTACATACTGCCCGATAAATCGTGCAACTACATTTCTATGAGCTTTTTCGGAGATTTTATAATGCCAGAAACGGTCTTGTTAAAAGATCAGGACAAGATTGCTAAATCCACCGGGATCGTAAGCTCCGCTACTTTTCTCTCTCGGGTTTTGGGTTTGGCAAGGGAACAGGTTTTTGCCTTTCTTTTTGGGGCAGGCTATGCAACCGACGCTTTTGTCGCCGCCTTTCGTATACCGAATCTATTAAGGGATCTATTCGCCGAAGGAGCTCTCTCCTCCGCCTTCATTCCGGTCTTCACCGATTATGTGACCAACCAGGGAAAAGAGAAAGCCTGGGAATTAGCCAACTTAGTGCTCAATTTGCTTTTAGTTATTTTATGTTTAATAATAATCGTGGGAATCATCTTTTCACCCTACATCGTTGGTGTGATCGCTCCCGGATTTGGCAAAGTGGCAGGCAAACAGGAATTGACCACTCTTTTGTCCCGAATCATGTTTCCCTTTTTGCTTTTGGTCGCTTTGGCCGCTTTAGTAATGGGGATATTGAATACCTTCAGGCATTTTGGCATTCCGGCTGTGGCACCCACCTTGTTCAATTTGGGAATGATCATAGGGGGTCTTTTCCTCTCTCCTTTTTTTGATCCGCCCATCATTGGTATGGCTATTGGTGTCCTTTTAGGAGGGTTCGGACAGTTAGCCATTCAATTGCCTTCATTAAGGAAAATCGGTTTCAGATACCGCTTCACTTTTAATCTCCATCATCCCGGAGTAAAAAGGATTTTGATTTTAATGGTTCCCGCAACTTTAGGTTTGGCTTCCACCCAGATCAATATCTTTGTGAATACTCTAATTGGGTCTTTATTGCCCCAGGGATCTGTCTCTTATCTTAATTATAGTTTCAGGTTGATGCAATTTCCCATCGGAGTCTTCGGCGTGGCAGTGGCGACGGTGACCTTTCCGATAGTTTCCGCCTTTGCGGCAAAAAAGCAAATGGACCGGCTTCTTTCCACTTTCACTTCTTCTTTAAAACTGGTTTTTTTTCTCACTATACCCTCAGCCCTCTTTTTGGCGGTAGCCTCTCAGCCGGTCATCTCGGTCTTATTCCAGCACGGAAGATTCACCTTTTTGGACACCATCGCCACCTCTCAGGCTTTGGTGTTTTACTGCATAGGACTTTTCGCCTATTCCTCTGTTAGATTGACCGCATCCACATTTTATTCCATGGGTGATACAAAAACGCCAGTTAAGACCAGTGCGGTGGCAGTGGGTGTCAATATTGTTTTGAACCTTCTCTTGATGCATCCTTTGGGATTCAGAGGATTGGCATTAGCGGCCTCAATTTCTGCCATGGTGAATCTGTTTTTTCTTCTCACAATTTTAGATAAAAAGATTGGACATTTGGATCGAAAAGATATTTCTGGAACATTTTTTAAAATATTGTCCTCAGCTTTCTTCATGGGGCTAATTCTTTGGATTTACTTGAAGTTTTTCGGATTGGATTTAAGGACAGCTGGATTAGTCCAAAAAATCCTGAGCTTGGCAATCACTATGATTTTAGGATTGACAAGTTATTTTGCCTTCTCCTATATTTTAAAAGTAAAAGAGCTTGACCGCATCCTGGAGCTTTTAAAGATAAGAAAAAAGAAATGAATAGAGATTCAAGACTTAAGATTTAAGAAGCTTATTTTTTCAAATGGCTTTTGTTAAATAATCGTTGACGAAAAAGGATTTTTTGTTATGATTTATTATATGAAAGTGTCTAAAGTTGAACAACACTGCGTAGCGGAGGCTTCATGCCTCCGTGTACCCATTTGGGTGCTACGCTTCTTGAGTCTTCCATAAGGCAGAATGAATTTCCATGAAAGTAAAAGATATAAAGGAAAGAGCTGAACAGGCGTATAGGTTATTGCAAAAGTGCAGGGTTTGTCCTCGAAGATGTGGGGTGGATCGACTAAATGGGGAAAGGGGATTCTGCAGGGTGGGGAAAAATCCAATGATCTCAAGCGGCAATGTGCATTTCGGGGAGGAACCTCCTATATCTGGAACCAGAGGCTCGGGAACCATCTTTTTCACTGGTTGCAATTTGAGATGTATCTATTGCCAGAATTTTCCCATCAGTCAACTGGGTCATGGATTGGAGATGACCACCAAATATCTGGCGGAGAGGATGATTTCCCTTCAATCCCGAAGATGCCATAACATAAATTTTGTGACCCCCACCCATTTTGTTCCCCAAATCTTGGAAGCCTTGTCTTTTGCCCGGGAGATGGGTTTTGACCTCCCCTTGGTTTATAACAGCTCCGGATACGATTCGATTGAAGCTTTGAGACTATTAGACGGGATAATTGACGTATATCTTCCGGATATGCGCTATTCGGATGATCGGGTGGCAAAAAGGCTATCTTCTGTCGAAGATTATGTGGAGGTCAACCAAGAAGCCATAAGAGAGATGTATAGGCAGGTGGGGAATTTGGTCACCGATGAAGAGGGCTTAGCCAAAAAGGGACTTTTGATTCGACACTTGATCCTTCCTTTTGACCTGGCGGGAAGCAAAAAAACTTTTAGATTCATAAAGGAGGAGATTTCTGCTTTAGCTTATGTGAGTTTGATGGGACAATATTTCCCCAGCTTTAAGGCGAAAGAAGACGTATCAATAGAGAGAAAAATCACCCACGAGGAATATGAACAAGCAAAAGAGAGTTTTTTTGAGTCTGGTTTGACTTTAGGCTGGATGCAAGAAGCTTAAAATTCGGGGAGTGAAAGGTTTTGAAAAACAAATTTCAGATCATTTTGATTTTATCCCTGTTTTTCCTTAGCTGTACTTACTACAACACTTTTTATAACGCTAAGAAGAGTTTCAAAGAAGGCGAAAATACGCAGAAGGGTTTGGCTCCGGGGGTAAAGAACACCGCGGCAAATCAAAAATATGAGGACGCCATTAAGAAAGCTTCCAAAGTCCTGATCTTTCATCCCAAAAGCAAGTGGGCCGATGACGCTCTGTTTTTGATCGGGAGGGCTTACTACAATATGGGGGAATACGCCAAAGCCCAAAGGAAATTTGAGGAGCTTTTGACCAGCTTTCCCAAAAGTAAATTTGTGGATGATTGCCATTATTACGTCAGCTTGTGCCAGTACAAATCTGGAAATGAATTGGATGCGATCCAATCTTTGAAATTGCTAGTCCAGTCAAGTAAAGCTGAAAAGAAGAAAAGGGCTGAAGCGGATTTTCTATTGGGAGGGATATATTTTGAGAGGGGGGAATATGATGATGCCGTAAGCTATTACCGACACCTGGTGGAAAATTACGAAAAAGACACCCTGGCTGTTTTTGCCCAAGCTCGTATCGGGGAGAGCTTCTGGTTAAAAAAGGATTACGCACAAGCCAAAGAGGCTTTTGCGCAAGTGGAGAAATACAACCCCAAACCAGATAAGCTTTTTGACTCACAATTTAAAAGTGGAGAATGCTGTTATTTAATGGGGGACTTTGAAGAGGGGATGAAGATCTTCACCGGGCTTTCCAAGGAAACCAAATACGTAGAAAAGCTCCCCTTAGTTAAGCTGAAAATTATAGAGGGGATATTGCTTTCAGACAGTACCCAAGAAGCCATCCAGGAGTACGATAAGATCGTCAAGGATTATCCTAAGACCGCGCATTCCGCCACGGCACTTTATCAGTTAGGAATGATATATCTAGAAAGATTCGGAGATTTGAAAAAAGCCAAGGAGCTGTTTGATAGCTGTAAGGCCGAAAGTCCTCAATCCAAGATAGCTCAAGAGGCTTTAACCAAGAGTGCCAATATTTCTAAGGTGGAGGAGTATCAAAAAGACCTATCTGCCGAGGAGGCAGAAAAATCGTGTAAAGCTTTGTTCCTTTTGGCTGAATTCTACTTAGCCCAGATGAATCAGCCCGATTCGGCTTTAGCGGAATATCTGCTTTTGGCGGCTAAGCATCCGGAGTCCGAATATGCGCCCCAATCCCTTTATGCGGCCGCCTGGATTTTGGAAAACATTAAAAAAGATACCACCGGGGCGAAAGAGATCTACGCAAGGATTCTAAAAGACTATCCAGGTTCAAACTATTTTAAACCAGCCTTAGAATTTCTAAAAGTATGCCCCGACTCTTTTGAGGTTTCCAACCCGGAGAGAAAGTATCTGGAAGCGGAAAAAATGTTATTCGAGTATGAAAAAGTTGATTCAGCCTTAGTTTTGTATAATGGAATAATCCAGGAATTTCCTCAAAGCATTTATGCTGGCAAAGCCGCTTATGCGATTGCCTGGATCACCGAATATTATGCCAACCCGGGAGACAGCACCGTGATTTTGGCTTACCAGAAGGTGATAGATCAATACCCCAACTCAGAGTATGCGGAAGCGGCTCGAATCAAATTAGGGCTTTCTGCCACCATGAGGACTCCCCCTTCTCCCCCACCCCAACAGCAGAAACCTCCGGAACAACTAGCGTCAGATACTGCCAAGATTGATACGACCTCAAGTTCGGAGTCTTCCATTCACATGGCACCGGAACCGCTCAAACGAGGGGAGTTTATCTATCCCGAATCGGAAAAGGAGTCAGGCATTAAAGGGAAGGTGGGACTTAAAATTATGATCGATTTCGAAGGCAAAGTAATCGATGCGGCGCCGGTAAACAAGACGGGTAACTATTGGATAGATGAAGCCGCAAAACAAGCGGCTTTAAAAACCACCTTCGATCCTCAAAAAATCGATGCCAAGCTTTTGGGTGGATGGTTTTTATATGATGTGGAGGTGATACCCCCAACAACCAATCAAGATAGCCACATCGATCAAAGTGGGATTAAGCAGTAGACGGATGATCTTGCAATCTACCAGCTCAATAGTTTCAAAAGAGAAACTCAGCCAAGAGATATTTAGGCTCACTCTTTTATCCCCCTATATCTCCCAGAAGGTAAAACCCGGAAATTTCGTTCACATAAAAGTTAACCCCAATCCTTATCCTCTTCTGAGAAGAGCCTTCAGCGTGCATTACGTGGATAAACAAAAGGGATGCTTCGAGATTCTATTTAAAGTGGTGGGAAGGGGGACCAGGATTTTGTCAGAAAAATCTCCCGGGGATATGCTGGATATTCTTGGCCCTATCGGAAATAATTTTTCATTCCCCCAAAAAAAGGAAACGGTGATGCTGGTAGCTGGAGGGATGGGAATCGCCCCACTCTGGTTTCTTTTTACCAAGCTAATTAAGAAGACAGACCATGAGAAACTTATGTTCTTTTTGGGCGTTAAAACCCAAAAGGAGCTTTTGTATTATGAAAAACTAAAAAATTTAGGAACCAACTTGAAAGTGACCACAGATGATGGAAGCTTTGGGACCAAAGGTTTAGTCACGGAGGTCTTCTTAAAAGAGATTAAAAAGAGAAAAAAAGAAATACCCAAACTTATAGTTTATTCTTGCGGACCTCCGGAGATGTTAAAAAAGATGTCAGAAATTTCAAAAAGATATACTCTTTCTTGTCAAATCTCTTTGGAGGGGCATATGCCTTGCGGGGTAGGGACATGCTGGGGATGTGTGGTAAAACTTGAGAACGGAAGATACAAAAGAGTCTGCATTGATGGACCTGTGTTTGATGCCAGAGAAATTAGTTTGGAGTAGCAAGACTTGTCTTGCGTCTTTAGAACCTTTCCCCTCCCCCTCTCCCCCGCCTCTGGCGGGATTTTCAACATGAAATGGAGAGGGGGAATAGGGGGTGAGGTCAAACAAAAGTTGATCTGACAATGAAGCCTGACCTTTCAGTCAAAATAGCAGGAGTTAAATTCTCAAACCCGGTTCTGGTTGCCTCTGGAACTTTCGGTTATGGGGAGGAATATAAATCTCTGATTGATCTAAATAAATTAGGGGGAATCATTACCAAATCCATAACCTTAGACCCAAGGGAAGGGCACCCGCCTCCCAGAACTTTCGAGACCCCCTCCGGAATGTTAAACGCCATCGGCTTGGCTAATGTGGGAGTGGAGAAATTCATAAAAAAGAAACTCCCTTACTTAAGATCACTTAAGACCAGAATAATCGTGAATGTAGCAGGGAGCACGGTGAGTGAGTATGTGGAGGTGGTGAAGAAGCTGAACCGAAGGAGAGGGATCGACATGCTGGAGATCAATATCTCCTGTCCCAATGTGAAAGAAGGGGGAATTGCTTTTGGATCAAAGACCAAATCAGCTTACGATTGCATAAAAGCAGTAAAGGAGAATACGTCCTATCCTATCATTGCTAAGCTTTCACCCAATGTGACGGATATCGTAGAGATCGCAAATGCAGTCCAGGAAGCGGGTGCAGATGCAATTTCTTTGATCAACACTTTAATAGGTATGGCAATTGACATAGAAAAAATGCGTCCGGTTCTGGCTAACGTCACCGGTGGTCTTTCCGGTCCTGCCATCAAGCCGGTGGCTTTGGCTATGGTATGGAAGGTGGCAAAAGCGGTAAAAATCCCGGTGATTGGTATAGGAGGGATCATGAACGCCGAGGATGCTTTAGAATTTATTTTAGCCGGCGCCTCTATGATTCAGGTGGGAACCGCCAATTTCGTGGACCCGCAAACTTCAATCAAAATTGTCAACGGACTTTCCGAATATTGTAAAAGGAAAAAAATTAAGAAAATCACCGACTTGGTAGGCAAATTAAAAACCAATTAGACAAGAGTCCCCTCTCCCCTTGGGGAGAGGGCCAGGGTGAGGGGGATACTCGGACCATATCAGATCAGGGGATCTGACACCTCTGAAAATGTTTTTAGTAGAGATTGCCCCGACCTTTAGGTCGGGGCAAAAGAGAAGAACCAAACACTCCCTGGGGTTTTAGCCCACTGCATCCCACGAGCTAAAGCTCGTGGCAATTTTCAACAAGCAAAGCAACTATTTCTACTCCGTTTTTTGTTCATCCATCAGCTTCTTTACTCGGGCGATGTTTTGCTCGGTACGAGCAATATCTTGTGGACTGCCGTATTCATGAAATAACTGAAGCGCCTCCTGACATCTGATTAATGCTTCTTGATAATGCCCCTGATCCGCAAATATGAGACCAATTGCATCAAGTGAGAGAGCCACTTTGTCAGGGTAACCAAGTTCGCGAGCAACATTTAATGCTTGCTGATAACAGTCCAATGCTTTTCTGAATTGACCTGCAAACCTCAGAATGCCACCTATCTCATAAAGCGACCCTGCCTGACCTTCTTTATCGCCAATTTGTTCTTTGATAGCAAGGCTTTGGCTGAAATGCTCAAAAGCTTCCTTAGGACGATTTAATCCATTCAAGGTCAAGCCAAGTTGATGGAGGAAATCAGATTCAAGCTCACGATTACCTGACTCCTGTGCCAACTTTAGCCCTTCTTCTGCTTGTTTCAATGCCGCGTCATACTTTTTCATACACTCCAACAATTGCGCGATGCGGTAGTAGTCAATCACAATACCCTCTTTATAGTCTCTCTCTTTATCTAAAGCCAGTGCCTCTTGCTCTAACTCTAACGCCTTCTCGTATTCGCCGTGCTGTCGATAAATCTGTGCCTGCTGGCTGATAGATACTGCCATATTGAATTTATCATCTATGCTTCTAAAGAACTCAAAGCATTTTTCATGGATTTTAAGTGCCTCCTGCCATCTACCTTCATTATTAAGTAAGGTGGCTAAATTGGTCATAGCAACATATTTGTTAGCACTCTTAAGCGAATCAATACTTTTCCTAAGCAGCTCCTTAGACAATTCTTGTCTCCCTTGCATGTCTAAAAATGGTTGAATTGATGTGACAATATTACCTGCCTGTTCGTACTCTTCGGCTTCAAATAGGTGATGGTGAATTTCAAGCAAAGATGAGGTCATCATTTCTGCCTGTTCACGCATCCCTCGTTGAGCTAACATCTTCATCACAGCACAGAGCACCTTTAAAGGTTCAGCTTTCATATCCTCTGGCGCTCTTTTTAGCAATTCATCATACTGATGAATGTAGAACTCGACAGCCTTCTTGTGCAGTCTCTTGCATTCTTCCTTGCCTATCTTGTCAAGCACATATTCACTTACCACCGGAAGGACGACAAAACCTCTGCCTTCTCCTTCAAGCTGAACCAAAGAATATCCCATCGGTTTATTGAGTGCTTCTTTTTTGGGAACAAGCCTTTGAATATCCTCCGCTCTCAAGGGACGGCGGAACACGGCTAATATCCCCAGAGCTTCTTGTTCATCTTCATTCAAATCTTGCCACAGTCCATCCATGAAATATTTGCCTACATCCTCAATTACCTTACCCCGCAGGTCTTTGTCATCAAGCACCTGGGAGACTGAATGTTCCTTAAGATAGGAATCGAGTAATTCAGTATACTTTGGATGTCCTTCAACCAGAGGAAGCAGTTGCAATTGCTTCTTATACTCTAACTTACTTAAAGGACCTCCTAAATTATTCATATGTTGAATGGTCTGGTGTGCGGTCAATCCCGGCAGGTGAATTGTCAGAAGATTCTCTTTTGGCAAGCCGCATTTTAGGAAGTTGCTTTGATCTTTTGTTTCGGAAAAAAGCTTCCACTGATAGCGACAGGTAAAGAGAAATGTTGAGTGCCAATTATAGTCAAATAGAGATGAAAAGAATTTGGTCAAGTCCTCGTCCCTTAACTCGCCAACAGGAGCCTGTTTGACAAATAAAGACTCAAAATTATCAAAGATGAATAGATAACGATAATCTTTAATGGCATTATTAAGCAAGGATACTCGCTCGTCAATTGGGATGCTACTTTCTTTAAGCAACTGCCCTGCTCGTGCATGACCTTCCTTCCCTTGATAGGAAATAAAATTAGCCAATTTCTCTATTATGTTGGCAAAGGTAGGCTCTATCTTGTCGCATCTTATCACGCAGAAGGCTTCGACAGATTTATCTAATTGCACTTTCTCAATAATCTTAGCGGCTAAGGCAGTTTTACCCACACCACCCAAGCCATAGATATAGACTGCTGGTATCTGTGGACTGTTAATCGCCTGGCGAATGTCTCTAATCTCCTTTTTTCTCCCTACAAATCCACGAACAACAGGCAGTCCCCCTATGTCTATCCGTTCCGCTTCAGTGGGCTTACGCAGGGGTGGAATGGTGGGATCAATCAAGCGAATGTCTGGTGTTCGCAGATAAAGAGCGGGAAGACCCCAATCCGCTCTATCTTTTCCTCTCAGCTCATAGAGTCTAAGCCTCACTTCATTTACTGCCTCAAGGAGACTTGAGCCTTTGCTCAGTTCCTCATAAAACTTGCTTGCAAATTCTATCCCGGATTCGTCCAGTATGGAGTATTGCATAGCCAGCACTGCGGGTAAGCTGTCCTGTAAAAGGGCCGTCCCAACACCTTTCAAAGCATCCTGATGTTGAGTTTGTGCAGTCATACAGCCAGAGAGGACTACCAACTGCAAGCTGTCACTATCCTGAGTGATCCGCCTTAAGTCGTCGCCAAAGAGAGGTCTTACCTCACCATCATCATCCTCACAGGCTAAATAGGTCTCATTGGTAAATGGTAGTTTGCCACCATGACCGGTATAATGAAGTATATGTGGTTGAAAGTGCCTGATCTTACTGCGTATATTGCTCAATGTAGCTATCTCTTCGAACTGAATCTCCAAATAGCCTTTTCGTCTTGCAGGATCGAGCACCTCCTGAATTTTCCCTATCTCTTTTTCACTGTTTAACTCTGGTTGTCCATTGGGACTTGATACTACGACTAAGAGGCGTAAGGGTTGTGGGCTTTTGATGGCGGGAATTTCACCCAAACCGATGGGCTTTCGAGTAAGACGTGCCCTGCCTGAGAGTGCCAGAAAATCATCACCATCGTGCAGATATTCCCAGGGAACGTGCCATAATAAATCTGCACCAGGACTTAATCGCTCAATACCGTCTGGATTTGCCTTTAACCGCTCACGTAATGTCTCGGTAAGCTTTCTTAGCAAAGTATCTTCCTTATCATCAGGCGGTTTGATTTGTGGCTTTTCCTTGATAGTTTTGCTGTCCAATGCTAAGGTGAGGCAATAGCCACCTTTCAGCTCTGGATTTAGTCGTAGATAGTTTTTAAAATCATTCTTTCCACCGGTAATAAGGTCGTAGAAGTGTCTGCCCATCCGTTGTATAAATCCAGTCTCAACATGTTTGTCCCTGCGTCCCGCATCTTCTTCGAGATACTTTGTCCCTCGCACAAAATATGAGTCATCTTCTTTGAATTTAAACTCACATCGAAGTATATCCCGCTTTTCCGGGCTAAGGATACGACTTTCATAAGTATCATCATTCTTATGTGTTAGTTCAATAATAATATTAGGTAACACGGAACCCCCTCCCAGTTAATCTCATCCGATATTTTACCATAGAATTCTACCTTTTCCATTCTACTCAAAATCCTTAAATAAGTCAAGCACAAAAAAACTCGTTCTGAAGGGCTGGTTGACCTCACATAAATGCGGGGTCACGCACTCCCGATGAATTGGGGGATGCGTGACCTGCAAGCTGACAATACACAGGGTGGATCTGTCAAGGATTGAAATGCATTAGTCAACGGATGTAACGGATTAAACGGACTTGTGGTGAGCTTGCCGAACCATATTTATCCGCTCCATCCGTTTAATCCGTTGACAGCTTAATCTCAGTTGAGTCAAATGACCGTTGACCGTTTTGTGGCTTTCACCACCCTATCGATTCCGCCTAAATCCTTGATTATTTCTATATTATTATAATTCTCACTTTGGCGTAATAAATCCGTTACTTTTCCGGCTTGACCAAAAGCAACCTCCAAAGCCAGGAGCCCGCTTCTCTTTAAGAAATTAAAAGAATTTTCAATCATCTTTTTATGAAAAAAAAGACCCTCTTTTTCGCTTTCCAAAGCTATTATAGGCTCATAATCTTTGATCTCCCTGGGCAAGGTTTCAAACTCATCTTTGCTCACATACGGAGGGTTTGAAACCACACAATCTATTTGACTCTCAAGATTTTTATTTTTCAAAGGCTCAAACAGATCACCACGGAGAAACTCAATTTGATTCTCCACCTTATTTCTTATGGCATTTCCTTTTGCTACTTCTAAAGCATCCTTAGAAACGTCTGTTGCATAGACAAAAGCCTCTTTCAGATTCGTTGCCAAACTGATGGCAATAGCTCCTGAGCCTGTGCCTAAATCTATTATTTTGGGCTTCTCTTTGTTTGTAAGTTGCTCGATCACCACTTCAACCAAAATCTCCGTCTCCGGACGCGGAATCAATACCCTTTCATCCACTTTAAATTCCAATCCGAAAAATTCAACCGCGCCGATGACATATTGAACTGGTCTATGCGAAATTCTCTCTTTCATGTATTGATTGAATTTCTCAATTTCATCAGAAGTTAAGATTCGATCCTTGTTCAAATAAAGATCGACTTTGTTTTTATTCAGAACCGCCTCCAATAAAAGCTCAGCATTGGTGCGGGGTCTGTCAATTCCAGCCAGTCTTAGTTTTTCGACAGCTTGATTTAGAATTTCAAGACAGGTATTGGTCATGAGGAATTTGGTTTCCCCTCACCCTTACCCTCTCCCCAGAGGGGAGAGGGTTTGGTATACGGAAATTCAAAAAATCATCCAATCCATCATCCAAAGAACCATGATAATCCAAAGCCAATCTGGATGTGGAACAGCCTTTTCGTGAAGCCCCGGAAAGCCAATTCTTAGTTTGATTCAAACTCTCATTATTTGCGGGTGCAGAAAAAGCGGAGTTTTTCAAAAATATGCTGGGCAAAAATGAAAAAACCAAAGTGATTAAACCAGAGATTTTTAGAAATTTTCTGCGATCGAGCATAATAAATCCTTAGCCTCCCATGAAAGTAAAATCCTTTATCTTCATTGCCGGCACGTACATTACCACCCCATACTGGGTACACAATTTCCTATCTTTTGACATCATCTCCACATTGGAAAAAGCCTCCAGGATACTTTGTCCGATTCGCATATTTTTAACTGCGGATTTGATCTTTCCATCTTCTATAAGGAAAGTCCCATCCCGTGTGGTTCCGGTGACCATGGTTCTCATGGGATTCATGTAATTGATATACCAAAAATGCGTTATTAAAATTCCTTTCTCAGTAGAAGCGATCATCTTTTCCAAGTTTGAATTTCCCGGAGCCATCACCATATTCTTGGGATATGGACCAAAGGTGTTATTGGGGGGAAGGGCATGCCCGGTCGACTCCACCCCCGCTTTATTAGCATAATAAGAATTATAAACCACTTCTTTGGCAACTCCATTTTCAATCAAAGGAACTTTTTTCTTCACCACACCTTCATAATCAAAAGGCATACCATTCATTACTGGATGGTAAGGGTCTTCAACGATAGTCATATTATCCCCGGTTATTTTCTCTCCGATTTTTCCTGCCATAAAGCTCCGACCTTGAGTGAATGTCTTTGCTCCGAATCCCAAAAAGCCCAAAAATAAAAGAAGAGATGCAACTGCCGCCTCTTCCAGAATCACGGTATATTTTCCGGGAGGAAGCTCAATCGGGTTAGAGGATAAGATAGCTTTGAAAACTGCAGTTTGAGCGATGTTCTCTATATCGATCTTTTTCACGTCCTGGTCGTAACCTTGTGCCCATCCGGAAGCTGTACCACTCAAGCTTGCGGTCAAGGAAAACTGAGCTTTTGTCTCTTGAAAATATTGCCTTGTTCCTAAAGAGTTGACCACGCAGGTTACATCCGTTTCGGTCTGAAATGCTCCTGTGCCAGATGTGTTTTGACTCTTGCACCTTCTTACCGCATTCTCGATGCCTTTTGCTCTTTCCGAAGGTGAATATTCGGACGTTTTCGAGAAATAACTTTTGACTTCCAAAGCAAGTGAGGAAGCAGGCAAGGAGACAAAGTCGGGATCTTCTTGTTGATTTTTGGCAATCTCTTCAGCGTCTTTGATTGCCTTTTTTATATCTTCCTCTTTTACGCTATTGGTCACAGCCACCCCCACTTTTTTCCCCAATACCACCCTTGCCATCAAGGTATGATCCTGTCGAGCCATATTCTGATGGATCACATTCTCCGCAAACCGGGTAAGCGAAAAATCCTCCCCCATAAAGACCAACTCAGTCTGATCCGCTTGAGAATAACCTATTCCCTTTTCTAAAATCTCAAAAGCTCTGTCTTTTTTCATCTAATTTTCTGCTGTTTTGAAGGAGAGAAGTTTTACTATGATTAACTTCCTACCTTCACATTTCTAAATCTCGCCGGTGAAGCCCCCTGGCTGGTGGGCATGTTCTGACCGGGTTGACCTTTGCCGCAGTTGGGAGTCCCCCAGATTTTCCAGTATTTTTCATTGGCTATGGCATCGCAGGAGTTCCAGAATTCAATACTGTTGCCCGAATAGGAGGGATTTTTAATCATCTCTCCCAATTTCCCATTTTTTATCTCCCAGCCGATCTCGCATCCCATCTGAAAATTCTCCCTATTATCATCTATGGACCAGGTTCTTACCGTCTGCATATAAATGCCATCGTCCACTTCAGAAATCATCTGTTCCAAGGTTTTATCGCCGGGCAGAAGATTGGTGTTGGTCATCCGGATTATAGGCACATTCCCCCAGCCATCTGCTCTCATACAGCCGTTGCTTGACCTCCCGATCAGTGGTGCGGTTTCACGGGAGGTAAGATACCCAACCAATATGCCATTTTTGATTAAATCTTTTTTGCCTGTCTTCACCCCATCATCATCATACCCGAAAGTGCCCAATCCAAAGGGGCAAGTTGAATCTATGACCACATTCACTATCTCCGACCCATATTTCAGCTGGTTCAATTTGTCCACCGTGGCAAAGCTTG